>Ga0247841_10013244_pt1 | contig 10580 bp, 9 predicted proteins | sample LaCruzMarch2015__2_FD_192410 | JGI IMG/M metagenome (GOLD analysis project Ga0247841, IMG submission 192410) | Freshwater microbial communities from meromictic Lake La Cruz, Castile-La Mancha, Spain - LaCruzMarch2015_18m | ecosystem: Environmental > Aquatic > Freshwater > Lake | place: Spain...
ATTCAGGGTGGAGGTGGCGGTCAGGCATTTTTTGCCACGGCGGGAGGCAAAAATATTGAAAAAATTCAAAGCGCACTTGACTGTGGTAAAAAAATCATTATTTCAAAAATTTCGTGAGCCGTGCAACTATTTTCTGATTATTTGTATCCATAACTAAAGATTTGATAAAAAATTAAAAAAATAACCAATGAAAAGAATCGCTCTTTTACTACTTGTCGTTTTTCCTTTAATGATATTTGCCCAAAACAGGAAATATCATAAAGAAATAGAATGGTATAAATCACACAGAAAAAAAGAAATGAAAATTTACAGGGAAGGTAAATTAAGTGAATGGACAGGATGGTATGAAAAAGGTAATATAAAATTTATCAGGTTATATAAAGAACAAAAGAAACATGGGGTTTTTAAAGAATGGTTTGACAACGGAGTGCTTAAATTACAGGAAACCTATCGACAAGATTCTATTTCAGATACAGCATATTCTAATTATTACAATGGCAAAAAGGAGTTCCAAAAAGTTTATTTTAATAGTGATGTAATTGAAGAAACTCATTGGCTGGAGAATGGTCAAAAAGATTATTTTATTAGAAATGATAAAGAAACGAATTCCATTATAAGAGTCGAATATCTTTACTTTACGAATGGATCTTTAAAATCAGAAAGTGTATTTACCAATAAATATATTTCAAAAAAGGTGACATGGTACCAGAGCGGGCAAAAGGAAAGCGAGGCTTATTATGAAAATGGCAGGTATGATGGTGATTTGATTGAATGGTATTTAAATGGCAAAATTAAATCCAGGACAACCTATCAAAAAGGGGTAGTAAAAAAAATTGAAAAATGGGATACTAATGGGAAAAAAGAAATTGTCACCATTATATCTGGTCAAAAACCTGATAGTACCGAAAAAATCAAAAAGTGATTGGATGCTTTTCTAAAATCAGAATAAATAATTCGTCTAAAATATAAGAAATCCATATAATGAAAAGAATTATACAAATATCTGGAAAAGGTATCATTGCATTAGTTTTAATTGCAGCATTGTGGCAGATGTATTCATGTAAAAAGAAACAAACTGATCATGAAGAAAAAATCGACCTGCTTAGCGATACTTCCACTTCAATAAATAATCCTGGAAAAGCTATTAAGGGCAGTTCTCAGCAGGATCCATCAAAAAAAGTCAATCCTTCATATCCCGAAAAGATGGTTGAAGTCAGTGGTTATATTCGAGGAGGAGGAAATACCAATATAATTCTTGATGAACTTGATATCGGGGGAATAAACCCACTCGAATCAATCATTGTTAATCCAGATGGCTCTTTTAAAATTTCAACGACCATCACTGAACCCGGAATATTCCAGCTTCGTTTTCCCAACGGCAATATTCATTTGTTTCTCAGAGGAGGACAAGTAAAAGTACTGGGTGACATAAGCAATCTTGGGAAATATGAAGTTACCGGTTCCTTAGAATCGCTTCAATTGAAACAGATGTATTCAATTCTGGAGAAATATAATGAAAAAACATATGCTATTCAAGATAGAATCAACATATTGCAGAAAGATAAAACAAGAACAAAAGAATTGGTCAGACTTTTAGATTCACAGGACATTTATTATGCCCGAATTATAAAAGGAAAATCTGCTGATTTAAGAAAATTCATCGAACGAATTGATACTTCGATGATTGCTGTACTTGCCGCTTTTTATCTTGATGTAGAATCAAACTATGATTATATCATCAGTGTTAGAAATAAATTCAAGAAGATCTGTCCAAATTCAAGGTATTTCGTTCAACTAGATGAAAAGATAAGTGGGGTTGTAGCTACAAGCAATGGCCATCCATTACCAGATATGAGTTTAAAAGATGAAAATGGAAAGGATATCTCATTAAGTTCGCTGAAGGGCAAGAATTCGTTGTTGTATTTTTGGACATCTGATGATGAAGTTTGTAGAAATACCAATAAAAAACTGAAAACTATTTATAATAATTTTAAAGGACAAGGTTTCGAAATTTTTGCGATTTCCTTTGATGAAACAAGGGATTCCTGGATCACGGCCATCAATGAAGACAAACTGAACTGCATACATGTTTCTAACCTTGTTGGCAGAAATGATGAAGTCGCACGTATTTTTAAAATCAGAAATTTACCATTTCTTATACTCGTTGATAAAAGAGGAATAATCGTTGAAAACGGAGTACCCTTAAACGCCCTCGAAAGCAGGTTAAGAGGAATGAAATAAAGAATTTATTTCTGTTTTTTTTAATGTCCAGGTTGAATTTGAAAATCAGTTTTTCTTAAAAAATAACTTCCGACTCTTCTATTCATTTTATTTTGTTATTTTCGCACCTCATTTTAGTTAACAAAATATTTTAATTACCAATTATTATGTTTAAAAATCATCCTAAAGGATTGTTCGTTGCTTTCTTCTCAAATATGGGCGAAAGATTTGGTTTTTATACCATGATGGCCATTCTGGTATTGTTTTTACAGGCTAAATTCGGAATTTCTGCTGAAAAAGCAGGTGGAATTTACAGTTGGTTTTATTTCAGTATTTATGCCCTGGCCCTGGTCGGAGGTATCCTCGCTGATGCAACCAAAAAGTATAAATTGGTGATACTTGCCGGTATCATTATCATGTTTGCCGGCTATATCATAATGGCTATACCTGGTATGACGCTTACCATCACTATAATCGGTCTTTTTACTATTGCCCTTGGAAATGGATTATTCAAAGGCAATCTTCAGGCAGTGGTTGGTCAGATGTACGATGACCCAAAATATTCTAAATTAAGAGATTCTGCATTTATGATTTTCTATATGGGAATAAATGTCGGTGCATTCTTTGCTCCTTTTGCTGCCACAGGGATGAGAAACTGGTGGCTAAAGGTCAATGGGTTTGCCCATGATGGCAGCCTTCCTTCACTCTGTCATCAGTACATTAATGGAACACTTGCCGACACCACTTCATTTCAGCAACTTGCCAATAAAGTTAGTTTGAGTGGCCCGGTTACTGATCTTGCAGGATTTTCCGCCAACTATCTTGAAGTATTCTCAAAAGGTTATAATTATGCATTCGGAATAGCCGCCGGAGCAATGGTTATATCCCTTTTAGTCTATATATTCTTTAACAAGCTTCTCCCTAATAAAGAAAAAGCAGTAAAAGAAACAAGTACAAAAGTTGAATTTAAGCCCTCCGTGCTTATTTTTGCTCTTTTAGCCATGGGTGCAACTGCATTCGGATTAAGTTTTGCTTTTGGTCTTGCCAGCGGTTTCGCTTTTGGTCTGTTTGCTGGTTTTGTGACATGGATAATTTTAAGCTCCCACAAAGATGAAAGGGAGCGAATAATTGCGTTGGTTCTTGTTTTTATCGTGGTGGTATTCTTTTGGATGTCATTTCATCAAAACGGCCTCACACTAACTCTTTTTGCCAGAGATTACACCGTTAAACAAGTTATTCCTTTTACCAATCTTTTCTTCACCTTACCTTCAATGCTTGCTGTTGTGGGATTAATTGCAGGTTTGGTTTTGCTTATACGAAAAAATCTGAAAGGAAATGTTAAAATTGCCGGGGGCGCATTGTTTGTTATGGCTTTTATATACTTGTTATACCTATTAACAGGATATGATCTTACCGGTTTATTAAAGCATTGGTTAAGTCCTTTTGGATTACAAAATTCAATCTCACCGGAAGTTTTCCAGTCATTTAATCCACTTTTCATCGTTGCTTTAACTTTCCCTGTGATGGGTGCATTTTTATGGTTGTCCAAAAAAAGTATAGAACCTTCCACACCTAAAAAGATTGGTATTGGCATGATCATCGCCGCTGTTGGATTCATTATTATACTTGTTTCATCCATTGGACTTCCTTCCCCATCATCCCTGGAAGGAGCACCGGTGAATGAATTAGACAGGGTTTCACCTTATTGGCTCATGAGCAGTTATCTTATTTTAACTATCGCCGAACTTTTCCTCAGCCCGATGGGTCTGTCATTCGTTTCAAAGGTGGCTCCATCAAGATTTCAGGGTTTGATGCAGGGTGGTTGGTTACTTGCCACAGCGGTTGGTAATAAACTTCTGTTTGTTGGCAGTTATTTTTGGGGCAGACTTGAGCTTTGGCAAGTATGGGCAATCTTTATCGTTTGTTGTTTGCTTTCAGCCATATTTATTTTTTCAATTATAAAAAAATTGGAAAAAGCCACATTATAATTGAAGATGATAAATCGTTTAGTGCTCATAATTTAAATCATAAGCACTGATATTTCAATGATTTGCATTAATAACTTTATAAATAGTCCTGCATTTATGCTAAAATAATTATTTTTGTAGGAAGATTCGAAATTGAAATTCAACAAAAATTAAAGGGATGCCCATATTAGGATCAATTATTAAAACTGCACTTGAGTTACGAAGTAAAATTCCTAATCTGCCATTAAAGGCTCATCCTGTCAGTCAACAGCATAGATGTCTTCAAAAACTTATTAAAAAAGCGCAACTTACTTCGTTCGGTGAATACTATGGATTCACTGAAATTTTAAAAGAAAAAGAAATCATAAGGGCTTTTAAAAATAAAGTGCCCATTTTTGATTACAATAAAATACATAAAGAATGGTGGTACAGAACACTCAATGGTGAAGCATTTGTTACATGGCCTGGCCCGGTTAAATATTTTGCACTTAGTTCAGGTACATCCGAGGCATCAAGCAAATATATTCCAGTAACCAACGATATGCTTAAAGCCATAAAGAAAACCAGTATTCGACAGATTCTCACGTTAACTTCTTATGATTTCCCAAACGAGTTTTTCGAAAAAGGAATACTCATGCTTGGTGGAAGTACCCACCTTTTATTTAATGGCACTTATTACGAGGGGGATCTATCAGGAATCACCACAAGTAATATTCCGTTCTGGTTTCAACATTTTTATAAACCCGGAAAACGAATATCAAAAGAGCGCGACTGGCCTACCAAACTAGATGAAATTGTTAAGAAAGCACCTGGATGGGATATTGGAATCATTGTGGGCGTACCTGCCTGGTTACAAATACTTCTTGAAAAAATAATTGATGAATACAAAATAAAAAACATTCACGAAATCTGGCCAAATCTATCTATTTATGTTCATGGCGGGGTATCATTTTCACCTTATAGTAAAGGTTTTGAAAAATTGCTCGGTAAACCACTGATATATATTGAAACTTATCTGGCATCTGAAGGCTTTATTGCCTTTCAGTCGAGACCCTATACAAATTCAATGGAACTAGTCTTGGATAATGGTTTATTTTATGAATTTGTACCATTCAATGAGACCAACTTTGATGCAGATGGTAATATATTGCCAAACGCTCAAACACTTACCATTGGCGAAGTTGAAGAAAACATTGTTTACGCTTTGCTGTTTTCAAATTGCTCCGGTGCCTGGCGTTATCAGATTGGTGATACGATTAAATTTACATCAAAAAAACTTAGTGAAATTATTATCACCGGAAGAACAAAACATTTTCTGAATATTTGTGGTGAACACCTTTCACAGGACAATATGAATATGGCCATTAAAATGCTTGAAGACGAATATAATATTGATGTGAGGGAATTTACCGTAACAGGCATTAGTCATGGTTCTATGTTTGCCCATAAATGGTTTCTCGGCACCAATGATCAAATTGATCCGGAAATAGCCAGTTCAAAAATTGATGAGTACCTGAAAATACTGAATGATGATTATAGAGTTGAGCGCATTGAAGCCATAAGAAATGTAATCGTTGAAATTCTTCCTGCACAAGTATTTTATGATTATATGCGAAAAAAGGGTAAAGAAGGTGGCTCACACAAATTTCCGAGGGTATTAAAAAATTCCAAGTTAACAGAGTGGGAAGATTTCCTTGCTGAAAACAAACAAAATTGATGACTCATATCTTGCTTCAGGGTATATTGCTTGGATTTACTTTGGCCATTTTCATCGGGCCTGCTTTTTTTACGCTTCTTCAAACTAGTATTCACCGGGGATTTCGTTCAGCACTCCTCCTCGCAGTAGGCATTCTTTTAAGTGATACTTCCCTCATCATACTAACTTACTTAGGTGCCACTCGGATAATTGATAAACCTGAAAACCAATTTGCCTTTGGATTTGTGGGAGGAATCATCCTGATTATAATTGGTTTTGTCACTTTTACACGAAAAGTACATATTGATGAAGATAAAAATGAAATATTTTCCAAAAAGCCCGGTCCATTGTCTTATATTATCAAAGGTTTTTTTTTAAATATTGCTAATCCATTTATCTGGATTTTTTGGATGGGTGTAATGGGGTTTGTTACTTCTAATTTCGAACCCTCTGATAAAAATATCTTTATTTTTTATATTGGAACGCTTAGCACCGTTTTCATTACTGACCTTATAAAAAGTTTTGTTGCAAATAAAATTAAACAATTTCTTAAACCACAAATCATGACCATTATTAACCGTTTAGTTGGTTTAATATTAGTTGCTTTCGGGATTATTTTGATGTGGAGAGTAATTTACTGATTTTAATGAATTTATAAAAAAATCTTAAAATGTATTCATTTAATTAAAATTAATTTATATTTGTAATTCATTTTAATAATAAAAAATAGCGACTAATATGAATAGAAATCTCAAAATCTTTTTTGGTATTGTATCATTAAGCTGGTTTTTGCTTTTTGCTCATACCGGATATGCTCAAAATATGTCTGTTGGCGTAAAAGGAGGGCTAAATCTTTCACATATGACGAAAGATATCAATGAACCTGCGTTTCTTATGGGCGTAAGTCCTGGTTTAAACTTTACTTATATCTATGATACAAATTATGCCATTACAGCCGAGTTGAATTTTACCATGAAAGGAACTAAATATTGGGTGACTACCAATTTTAATCACCTCAGGCTTAACTATATCGAGTTACCTATTTTATGCCAGTATTATTTTCTGTGCAATTGCTGCAAAGGATCACATGGACTATCCTTTTGTAAGAAAGAAAAACCCTGCCATAAAAACTGCGCCGGATTTGTTCCTAAAGTCTTTATCGGACCCGCTGTCGGTTATTTGATTTATGCAAAAGACCGTGATAATGATGTAAAAGTATTATATAAAAAAGTGGATCTAAGCCTCGTTGGTGGAATTGGATTTAATAAATACATGAGCAAAAACTTATGGCTCACTTTTGATACCAGGTATCAGCTTGGTTTATTGGATATTAGAAAAGATGATAATTTGAAAGAAAAGACAGGGGTATTGTCTTTTAACCTTGGACTTACTTATACATTAAAATCAAAAGAAGAAGAGAAAAAATAACTTTCTCTACTACACTAATATCAGAAGCCGAAGGCAGTTTGTCTTCGGCTTCTGTTTTTTTACTTCATACGGTAAACGTGATGAAACCATGCACTTGGGATTAAATTCCAAGTCTCAAATTCCAAATGGACCCTACCCCAAATGCATAGGCAGACGGTTATACCTGTATTTCTTGGATTTTGGAATTTGGGGCTTATTAAGAAATGCACGGTTTTACGCCGTTCGCAGTATAAATATATAACTTAATACATAGATTATTAATCCTTTACAGTTCTGGCATTATAATTGAAACTTAAGCAATAACGCTAAAGTTCAAAGTCATGAAAACAATTTATACACACTTCAGAACAAGGTCAAAAAATATTTTACCCAAACAAAAATCCAGCGTGCTGATCACTCTGGTATTTGCTTCTTTCTTATTTACTTCATGTGTTGAATATGGCTATAATGGAAGGCCAGGAGATTCATTTCTCTCGCTTACATGGAGTACAGCGCAACCCGATTACCTCGATGCAGGCACAATGGATATCCCTTCCATTTTTGAATGGGGTGCGTATTATCACACTTATCCAGGCAGTTACACAATTTATTATGACGGATCATATTGGAACGGATATCGTCATGCAAGATATGCCTGGGAAATGGACTACTCTATTTATACCATAGCAGGCGAACCGGCAGGCCCTTATTACAACGGCGCAGATGGCCCAAATACTTATTTTACAATTGATTGTTCACCTTTCGGTCCAGAATTATATACCGATACCAGGTATAAAAAGGATGCTATAACAGTTGATAAAAATATGGATGAGCATATAATCAATGTCCCTGATACGATCAACTATACAAAGAACAACTATAGAATCAGAATTATCTATAAAAGAGTCGTACCCAGAAATAATTCTTAAAATAATATTTTTTTATTTTATGAAATTGATGTAGGTTTGTTTTGAATTTTTGATCTTTAAATCGTCATATTATAAAAATTGCCGTATGAAAAAGCTATTGTTTGTTTTTACCGGACTCTTATTAGTGATTGTTTTTACATCTTGTCTTACTGTAGAAAGAAAAGATTATTCATTTAAATTCGCCGCAAAAGAAGGTGGTGAAATGACCATCGTTTTTTATAATATCTTATCTTCCAGTGAAGATGGCAAAGATATGTCGACCAAGGATTTTAATGATCTGATCAACAATTATTATAAGGGTACAAAAATTCAAGATGAATATCCCACCTGTAAAATAATCAAAAAAGAATTGTACGATGATAATGGCGTGCTAAGTGCAAAAATAATCCTGAAATTTAACAAAATGGCTGATGTTAAACTTTATCAACACCAGAATAAAGGGTCTATCATGTTATATATTTCTTCTATTTACGAAACCTATGACAAATCTAATGGACAATATGGTGGAGATATTATGCCTGTTATTTTCTGGAAGAAAAGCAAGAAGCTAACCCTTACCACAAAAGTGCAGGAACCATCTAAAAAAACCGTCAGCTTACTTGAGAAATTTAAAGCATGGCAAGAAATTAACGAGCCTTACAAAGCAAAATAAGCTGTTATTTTCTTTTGGATTATGTCGATTAAAATTACTTTTGTGCGCTATGAATTATAGGTTTTAACCAATTTAAAAATAAAGATCATGATCAATAAAATGATTTCAAAGTTGCTTCCTTATATGCCTCAAAGCTTTGTTTGGATATTTTCAAAGAGATATGTGGCTGGCCATAACCTGGAAGAAGCCATAAAATATTCAAAAGCCCTTAATGCTGAGGGCATAATAACTACGCTTGATGTTTTGGGTGAATTCATTTCGACACTCGATGAGGCAGAAAGAAACAAATTAGAATACCTGCAAGTTATTGAAACAGCAGAGGCTAATAAAGTCGAAGGAAATTATTCACTTAAACCAACTATGTTCGGACTATTGATAGACAAGGAAGTATGTTACAAGCATATCAGGGAAATTGTTCAAAAAGCAGCCGAATATAATAATTTTGTTCGTGTGGATATGGAAGACAGCCAATGTACAGATATGGAGATTGAACTATACAGGAAATTAAAAGCAGAATTCCCAAAAAACGTCGGGTTGGTTGTACAAGCTTATATGAAGCGCACACTCGGCGATCTAAAAAACCTGATGGATTTACATTCAACTGAAGTTCCGCTTAATTACAGGCTATGCAAAGGCATCTATAACGAGCCGAAAGAGATCGCCTACAAAAGCTATGAAGAGATCAATGAACATTATCTCGAAGACCTTGAATATATGTTTCAGCATAATATCTACCCTGGTATTGCCACACATGACAAACCACTGGTAGAAGGGGCTTATAAGCTGATTGAAAAATACAAAGTGCCTAAAAACATGTATGAATTCCAAATGCTTCTTGGTGTTACACCAGAACTCAGAAAATCCATACTCGATAACGGGCATAACATGAGGGTTTATGTACCTTACGGCACCAAATGGTTTGCTTATTGTACCCGCCGACTGAAAGAAAACCCAAAGATGGCAGGTATGATCATTAAGGCGATGTTTGTGAGAGGGTAGTATCGGGCTGTGGTCATTCGGTTGTCACTCGGTAGTCATTCAGTGGTCATTCGGTAGTCATTCAGTGGTCATTCGGTTGTCACTGGGTAGTCATTCGGTTGTTACTTGGTAGTCATTCTGTTGTAGATTGTTCTCTATAGGGTTTTATACAAAAACGCGATATAACCATGCATTATAATAGCCACCCTTTGTTTTACAACCCAATAATTTCATTTATTTGAGCTATTTTGAATCCATTTGTAATCACAATTTTAGCTTGTTTACTATCTTTTTTCAAAACAGGATTGGTGTGGTTGAAGTGAATGAAATAGATTTTACGCTTATCTGATGAAGACAAATTCTTAAATGCTACCATACTTTCAACTATAAAAGGATGAGGAATTTCTGAAATGTTTCGGCTATTAATTTCTTCGCCATCATAAAAAGTTCCATCAATGATGACATAATCAAATTTAGGAATTTCCTCGACTATGTTTTTATTCCATTTTGCCCATTTGTCAATGTCGGGTATAAACATAACTTTTTTGTGTGGGCCTTCAATTATAAATCCAACGGTTTCTGAAAACTCGTCTCTGTGGGGGACTAAAAATGGAGTTACTTTTAGGTTTGAAGTCAGCTTAATTTCCTGGTTATTCTGTAATTCCTGTAAAGTCATGTTTTCATTGGCAACCAATTGACGCCACGGCCCATTGTTTAATAAAAATGCTTTC
>Ga0247841_10013245_pt1 | contig 10579 bp, 9 predicted proteins | sample LaCruzMarch2015__2_FD_192410 | JGI IMG/M metagenome (GOLD analysis project Ga0247841, IMG submission 192410) | Freshwater microbial communities from meromictic Lake La Cruz, Castile-La Mancha, Spain - LaCruzMarch2015_18m | ecosystem: Environmental > Aquatic > Freshwater > Lake | place: Spain...
AGAAAAGGCCACAACCAAACTAATGCCCATGTCATAAAACAAGCCAGAAAATTCGGCGCAAAATTAATTTTAAATAATGACAGTCACGCGCCGGAAGATATAATTAGCCCCACGGAATTAATTCAAGTAGGATTAGATCTTGGATTAACACAAAACGAGATTAACAAAATTTATGATGATGTAAAAGTTTTCTTAACCAAAAGGGAGGGAAGATGAAATTTTCTTCGAAGCTGCTTTTCCTATCTGTTAGTTGCTTTCTACTAACTACTGCTCTTACGGGTTGCTCAACCACCTCAAACAGCCGGATAGAACCTCAAGCAATTCTAAAATTCAGTGATGTACCAATACCTGTGGGCTTGAAATCATTGCCTAGCGCATCATATTCTTTTGAAAGCTCAGGTGTACGCGTAGGTGTGCTAAAATACCAGGGCAAAGCCAATATCGACCAGATAATTAATTTTTATAAAGAACAGATGCCGATGTACAATTGGAATTTAATAAATATCATTGAATACGGTCAAAGGCTAATGAATTTTGAGCGGGAAAATGAAACATGTATAATTACTATACAACCGACTGGCTTTTGGGATGAGGACGTTCTGGTGACCCTATCCTTAGGCCCCAAATCGCAAAATTTGACTAAAAAAGCTAAAACACCGGTTAAATAAGTGAGGGTATAAGTTACGGAGTACTCATTAAAAAACCTCTTGACAACTATAAAGTTATAGGTAAAATAATCCTTAAGCTTTAATACAGAAAAATCCTTGCGAACAAAGTGAGCAAGAGTAATCATAAGTAATTTGTTAGTAAATTATTATCCTAGGCAATACAATTATTGGCCTAGTTAACCATATAACTATAACAGTTAACAAAAAAGGAGGAGTAAAAAAATGGGTAAACGCTTGATTTTAGTATTAGCGCTTGCTTTAGTAGTGGGCTTAACATTTAGCGCCGCCTACGCTGAAGTTCAGAATGTAAAGGTATCCGGAGACATCATCGCTAGCGGAGTAGCTAGGAGTCATTTCAATTTAGCAGTTAATCCAGCCGATAAGAGCATTTTGAAACAAAATTTCTTAATGTCTCAGGTTAGAGTACGCATTGATGCCGATCTTACTGACAATGTTGCAGCAACCGTAAGATTAATCAACGAAAGAATTTGGAGCGGACAGAGCCAAGATAATAACAATATTGATCTGGATTTAGCTTATGTTACTTTAAAAGAATTCCTTTATTCACCTTTAACTTTAACTCTTGGTCGCCAAGAGATTGCTTTCGGCAACAGCCTAATTATAGGTAATGCCAAAGCAACGAGCAACACAACAAGCATTCCTACAGATTTATCTGAAAATAAAGCTTTTGACGCAATTCGTGCTACCTTAAACTATGATCCACTAGTTATAGATTTAGTTTATGCTCAAGTTAAACAAAATAATACACAAGATAGAAACACTATCAGCTTAACTGGTATTAACGCTAACTATACAATTAACAAAAAGGTTAACGTTTCTGCATATTACTGGTTAAAAAGAGACGATGACCATGTTAATGATACTAGCAGCAGAACTGATGAACTTTCAACAGTTGGTGGTTTAATTTCTGCTACTCCGATTGAAAATTTAATTACTTCTTTAGAAGTCGGATATCAGTTCGGTAAAAATACCGAAACAGATAATCAAAAAAGACATGATGCTTGGGCTTTACAGGCTTTAGCTGATTACACCTTTGCTAAGGTAAAGATGACTCCTAAGATTGGTGCTTCTTATACCTATCTTTCTGGATCAAAAACTGTCGGCTCTGGTAGTGCTACTAGAAATCAAGGTTGGGACGAAATGTTCTATGATCAAAAACTTAACAATATTGTTTATACGATTTTGCCTTTTTCAAATATGAGTGCTCTTAATTTAAAAGCAAGCTGTAAACCTGTTGAGGATGTCACCGTATCTGCTGTTTATGGATACTATGATGTGGCTCAAAAGAGTACTAATAATTATTATGTTACTAGCACCTATGACAGTGGAACTACTTACAATAGTAGCTACACAGGAAAGGGTCATTTAGGTAGCGCTCTTGATGGTACAGTTACCTATGATTACACTGAAGATGTGCAGTTTGGTTTAACTGGTGGTTTATTCCTACCAGGTAATGCTCTTACGAACAATGCCCAAAATGCAACTCAGTTAATTGGTTCAGTGAAAGTAACATTCTAATACAACTGATGTAGAAACACTCTAAAACCCTCGGGGGAGAAATCCTCCGAGGGTTTTTCATTACTTAATAGGCACTTACTAAGCCATTATTCCCGCGCCTGCCTTGCGGTAGGCAAACAAGTAGATTACTTAATAATTTGTATTGACAGACTACTTGGTAATGTTAAAATAAATACTAATATCATGGGAAACATTATTAAAGTTATGTCTTTTAAAATAATTAAATTAACTGCAATTGTTTGCGTTATATCTTTAGCTACTTTTCCTGTTTTTGCCGCACAGACCAACAATCAAAATTCCGAAGAAGTAAAATACAGCCCAAAAAATCTTCAAGATAAAGACGCGATGCAGGCCGAAATGGATTTCTATGCCGGCAATGACCATGAGGCGGAGTTAATTTTTACGGGACTAAAAGCAAAAAAAGACCATGATATCGCGTTGTGGAATAATCAATTAGGTTCTTTATATTTGACTCAAGGCAAACTTAAAGAAGCCAAAGACGTGTTTATGGATGCCTATGTTTTGATGAATGATATTACCGCCTTTAAAGACCTGGAATTACACTCTGTAGGGTTAACCAGCTCTGAAATGACCAAAGGATATAAAGGGGACCCTTATGAAAAGGTATTTAACTCTTTTTATGTCGGGATACTACTTTATGCCGATAACGATCTTGAAAACGCATTGGCGGCTTTTAAAAATGGTATTTTGTGTGATTCTGATGTTACGGGCAAACTTTATAAAAGCGACGTAGCATTAATGTATTTAATGGCCTCACGAGTTGAGTTACTACAAAAAAATCAATCCATGGCTGATGATTTTTTTAAACAGGCTACAGAAGCCTTTTATCTTTCCCACCCAGATAATCGACTGCTAGTTTCTCAAAAACAGGGCTTATTAGATAGTTTAGATAAAAAACAAAAAGAGCTGTTGGAAAAGGAAACTAAGGCAAATATTAAACTAGAGAAGGTAACTAATACCCTCAAAGCCGAAATTGGCAAACTTGAAACGGATATTAAATTGGTCGAAGATAATATCGAAGATAATAACCGTAAGATCTCTATTGATAGCTTAAAAGACTTCATTGACCCTAACGATAATACCTTAATCTGCATTGAAACCGGCAGAGGCCCTCTTAAATATCAAACCGGCACCTACGGGGAAAAAGCAGTTTTTACGCTCAAACCGTATCCAGCTGTAGGCTTTAGTATTACAATTGATAATTTTACGCAAATTAAAGCCGGAGGGTTTCTTAGAAATAATGATGTCTTTTATCAGGCCTCTACCCGCGGCGGAAGAATTATGGATAGCCTATTAAAAGGCAAGGCGGAATTTAAACAAACTACGCAAGATGTTTCAAATGTACTTTCTACTATGTCACAGATTTATAATCCCTACGGGGTGTTTTCGCTTTTAAGCTTAGCTTCAGGGGCAGTTAGTAATGCCACTAATCCTTATGCCGACGCTCGGCATTGGAGCCTACTGCCTGCGGAATTACAAATAATCTCTTTACGCCTGGACCCCGGAACGCATCAGTTACAAATTAACGCTTATGATTCTACAGGCAAAGCAATTGAAAGCTCCAAAATTAACGTTGAAATTACCAACACCTCTAACAATGTCATTTTTAAACGTTTCCGCGGAGTAGAATCTTAAATGAAGAAATTACTTTTTGTGATATTTTTGGCTTTTTTCCTTACTGGTTGCGTTAGTGTGAATCCCTACGTTTTAAGTAAAAGGCAAACTTCCCTGGATTTAACCAATAATCGCGGAGTGGCTTTATTTACCATGAAAGTTGATAATCCGGGAGGCGCTCGCCTGCTTGTGTCAAATTTTACGGCGCGGGAAGTTAATCAGTATAAATCATATAATACTTTAGGAGTATTTTCCCTGCCGCTTATGACAGAAAACTATTCTGCGGCTGATAATTTATATTTTTGCTCAGTAGTCCTGGGTAGCGGAATTTACCGCCTGGATTCCTTTAATGGAATGGTTAATTCATTTTTTGCTATGCCGCATACGCTCAAAACCGATAAAATTTTTGACATTTATCCTAATAAAATAAATTATCTTGGCCGTTTAAACTTTGGTAATTTTAATACCCAATCAGCTTTTACATCTTTAATCAGGATAGATGATGCCTCTGAACAAGATATATTAAAATTTAAAGAAATCTTTCCGGTATTAAAAGACAAACAAATTAGCAAGGATTCATTTTATTAAAAAGGAGTAGTAATGAAAAATATCATCTTTATTTGTATGTTTTGTTTGTGTTTAGCTGGATGCACGACAGTAGAAACTTCTTATACTAAGACTGTGCCTTTAGATGAAGATGATGGGTTAGGAGGCACAGGAATCGAAGCCACGGATATCCGTACAGTTTCACGAAAAATGGCGGAATCGATTTTAAACGTCCCGCAAATAATGAATGCCCAAGGGTCGCCAATGATCGCGCTTCTTCCGGTAAAAAATTCAACCCGTTTTATAATTAATAAAGATATCTTTACTAAAAAAATCCGCATTCAGCTTAACCAGAATGCTCAAGGCAAAATGACCTTTCTTGCCCGTGATCGCATTGATGATATTCTAAAAGAAAGGCAATCTAAGCGTGATGGATTAGTCGGCTCAAGTAAGAGCGCGGATTTAAAGGGAGTGGATTTTTATTTAACCGGCGAGTTGATGGGGTTGAGCAAAGCCAACCAGGGAGACAGGTCGGATTATATCTCCATGTCATTTCAACTTATTGACACAGAGACATCAGAAATTATTTGGGAAAATGAATACGAAGTTAAGCGTGTAGGTACATCCGGGGTTGTTTATCAATAATACTTATCAAGACACCCCGCGCTGCAAAGCGCGTCGATATGCGCCAGGTGGCGCATGTTGTCTAGGTAGACAGAGGAGATGACTAATATGTGTAAAAAAATATTATTTTTGTTTTTAGCTGGTTTAATCGCCGGTTGCGCTGGGGTTCCGGCTAAAGGGGTTAAGCCTATAAAAGCATCTCAACTTTACGAGGAAACTGAAACCTTTGTCTACCTGAGCAAGGGGATGAATAAACGGCTTCTCTTGGCGGATCAGTTAGTATCCGCAACTGAAGATGGGCGGATTATTGTAAAGGCCAAATTATTTAATAAGCTACCTGTAAATTTGCATGTACAGTTTCAAACTATATTTAAAGATAAGGACGGATATCCTACCGGTGATGAAACAAACTGGGAGTTGGTTGTCATTCCGCACAATGCCTACTATTATTATGAAGTCAAGGCAATGAATACTAGGGCGCAGAAGTATGTTACGCGTTGTCGCTATGCTGAATAAACACCCCGCGCTGCAAAGCGCGTCGGTACCCGACGCAGATAGGATTTGCGTCGGTATGCGCCAGGTGGCGCATGTTGTCTAGGTAGACAAGGAGGGTTGATTATGAAAATTTTTATTTTTTTGTTAAGTTTTAGTTTTTTGGCCTTAAATAGTTTTGATGCCTTCGCGCAAGATCAAAAAAATAAAATTTATACTTACGAGCAAAGCAACATTAGTGGCAATGTCATTAAAAAAGACTTAAAAATTAAAGCCGCGGTTTTTGTATCAGAAAATAACTTAAAATTTAAAGATAGCCTGTTTAATCCTCCGGAAGATGAGCTTGCGGAAACAAGGATAATTTCTGTAGATAAGGCTGATATTAAAATAGATGGCAGCCAGAAATCGCCGCAAAAAAGAACCGACACCCAGTTAATTACTGGACTCTTGAATGATGCTTTACGGGAAAGTGGTAAATTTGCTATTGTTGAACGACAGGATGTTAATGCTATATTAAGAGAAGCAGAGTTTAGTAATTCTAAATGGGTTAATCCGGAGCAGGCGAATAAGATTGGGGTAATTTCCGGTGTTAAGAATATTGTGATTGCCAATTTACTTAAAAGTGAAGCAGGAGAAAGAGTGGGGACCAACAATTATGTTCTGGCTTTACGACTGTGTGAGGTAGAAACTGGCAACATATCCGCCACCGGCCAGGGTGAGGGATCAACTATAAAAGATGCTGTTATTAGCTCTGTGAAGAATTTTTCATCTAAAATTAATAGCCAGCCTTGGAACGCCCGGATTGTTAAAATTGAAGGGGATTTTGTTTATCTTGGTGCCGGAAGCGATGAAGGCCTAATGAATAAGAATGTGTTAGAAGTTTATAGAATCAATAATAAAATTATCGATCCTATAACGAATAAGATTTTAGGTACGGATAAGTCAAAAGTAGGCAGGCTTGAAATTGTGGAGATTTTAAGTTCCGATTTGTCGAAAGCCAAAATTTTGGATTTTACTGAGCCGTTTAATGTAGATTTTATTGCCCAGGCAACTCCAACATCAGGTGCTGGTTCTGATGAGATCACAAAATGGAAACAGATTCATCAAGATACTCCTGCGCAAGGGGATAAGATCGAAACATCGGAGAACTCTCTTTCCATCTCCGGAACTACGAATATGAGCATGCCGATTGAAGGGTTAGTGCAAATTGCTAATCCTGCCATAGTTATGATTACTACGGTTAGCAGCAGCGGTGGTGGCTTAGGTAGCGGTTTTTTAATTAGTTCTGACGGAACAATTGTCACTAATTATCATGTGATCAAAGACGCGCAGGGGCTAGGTGTAAAATTCGCGCAGGATAAAGAATTAATTACCAATGTCAGCGTTATAAAAACCGATGCTATTCGCGATATAGCTTTGCTTAAAATCGCAACTCCTGTTAATGTTGCTCCTTTATCGATGGGTGATTCAAATCAAATAACCGTGGGGGAGCGCGTAGTAGCTATTGGTAATCCCAAAGGGCTGCAAAATACAGTATCTGATGGATTAGTCAGCGCGATACGCGATACAGGTGGCGTAAAACAAATTCAGATCAGCGTTCCTATTTCGCCCGGTTCAAGCGGAGGAGCATTAATCAATATGCGCGGTGAAGTTATCGGAATTACTACATCAGGTTATAATGAGGCACAAAATTTAAATTTTGCTATACCCATAAATTACGTTAAAGAGTACCTGCAATAGGATTTGTTTTGTTTATTGCTCTCCATGACACCAGAACCTACCTTAATTAACTTCTTAATATGCTAAATCTTGCCTTTATCTACCACATGCACCAGCCGTATTACAAGAACATCCTCACGCAAGAGAGCGACCTTCCCTGGGTCAGGCTGCATGGGATCAAAGATTACCTGGATATGGTACAGATTTTAGAGAAGTTCCCTAAAATGAAGCTGACCTTTAATGTCGTGCCGTCATTATTTGAACAAATCGAAGATTATAATAACACCGGGCTGCAAGATAGATATCTACGGTTATCTAAGAAACCCTCCGATCGATTAACTAAATCGGATAAAGAATTTATCCTACAGAATTTCTTCTCCATAAATAAGGATAAGGTGATTGCTTTTTCTCCGCGCTACTACCAACTGTATTTTAAGAAACAATCTGGCCAAGAATTTAATCTCGCCGATTACCTTGACCTGCAGGTCTGCTTTAACCTTTACTGGATTGACCCGTCTTTTAGAAATAACATTCCAGAATTAAAAATGGTAGCAGATAAAGAAAGATTTTTTACTGAAAAAGATAAACAGGTCGTTTTAAATCAACAGTTGGAAATTTTAAAAAAAATTATTCCAGCCTACAAAAATGCTCAAAAAAATCAACAGATTGAAATCAGCGTAACGCCTTATTATCATCCGATCTTGCCCTTACTTTATGATACCAATATCGCCAAAGAAGCTAATAAAAAAACCGTCCTGCCTAAAGAAGGATTTAATTACCCTCTGGATGCCAAATATCAAATTGATAGCGCAGTAAAGTTTTATAAACAAAGATTTAGTAGCGCTCCGTTGGGTATGTGGCCATCTGAAGAGGGGGTAAGCGAGCATATCTTGCCCTATATTATTGAATCCGGAATAAAATGGATTGTCACTGATGAAGCGATTTTATTTAAATCTTTAAAATTAAAAAAACGCGATACCAGATTACTTTACCAACCGCACCTCTTAAAAAGAAAAGAAGGAGAGCTAACTGTTATTTTTCGCGACCGCAATCTTTCAGATTTGATCGGATTTTCCTATTCCAATATGAAGGAAACTGATGCGGTAAATAATTTTATGTCACATTTAGAGAATATTAATAAGGCCTTTAAGGACAAAGACATCTTAGTCACTATTGCCTTAGACGGGGAAAACGCCTGGGAGTTTTTTAGAAACGATGGAGGAGATTTTCTGGAATTACTTTATAAGCGTATCTCTGAAAGCGAATTTATAAAAACTACAACCATCAGTGAATATTTAAAACTTAATCCAGCCAAAAGAATGATCAAGCGCTTAAGCGCAGGATCTTGGATTTACGGAGAATTCGGTAAATGGATTGGTAATCCCCATAAAGTAAAAGCCTGGGAATGGCTGGCAGAAGCGCGCAAGGCTATTGGAGAGACTAAAAACCCCAGTGACTTGGCCTGGAAACAAATGTACATTTTAGAAGGAAGCGACTGGTTCTGGTGGGCAGGAGAAGACCCAGATAGTTCATTTGACCGCTTATTTAGACTACACTTGACTAACCTTTATACATTAATTAATAAAGAACCACCTGGATACCTTGCAGGCCACTTAACTCCTTGACATGGATAGGGTTTTGTGTTATAAAATAAATTCAAATGAATAAGAAAGAAATTTACGAGCATCTGGCCAATATTTATCTGGATGCCTCTTTAAAATCTTCAAAGAAAAAACAGAGATTTAGCTTTTATCCTAAACCGGTTCAGGGGATACTTCTTGTAGGGTTAGTGATAGTTTTGGGATTAGGCAGCTTTACCACCTATTCCTATATTTCTAATCGCAACCCTGCGGGTCAAATTGCTTTATACTTGCATCAGGATACAGCAAAAATTAATTTTAATTTTGACCCGGCCAAAAAAGAAACTTTTTCTTTAAATCTTAAACGGTTAAATTTATCCAAATATAAAACTCTGGGTTTTTCAGTAAGAAAAACCAATTCTAATGATACAATCTCATTGCGCATAGAGTTTACTAATCGTTTTAACGAAATATCTGAAATTTACATCAAAGACATCTCCAATAAATGGACTGACCACAAAATAGACCTTAACCATTTTGCAAAAATATACAACTGGGACCAAATGAAAGAGTTGTCTTTTGGCGTCGAAGAATGGAATGCCCGCGAAAAATTTGGGATAGTTTATCTGGATAACATAAGAGTATTGCGATAATTTTATATGCATTATACATTACTAAGAGGAGAGCCTAAATGCGCATTATAACCATCTCTAATCAAAAGGGGGGCTGCGGCAAAACAACTACATCCATAAATTTAGCGGCGGCACTAGCAACTAATAACCGCAGGGTTCTTTTGATTGATCTTGACCCACAGGCGCACGCCACCAGCGGCCTAAATATCAAAACTGACTTAAGCATTTATAATGTCCTCTCTAAAATTACCAATAAAAAATCCAAGCTTGAAGAAATTATCCAGAACCTGGGAGAAAATTTTGATATTGCCCCTTCCAGCATAATTTTAAGTACGCTGGAACAGGAATTAAGCGGAGAGATTGGTAGAGAGTCCCGGCTCTCGGATACCCTGAAAAATTTTAAGAATAATTACGATTATATTTTAATTGACTGCCCGCCAAACTTAGGAATTCTTACCATTAACGCCATTCGGGCAGCTAATGAGATTATTGTTCCGGTAGAAGCCAGCAGATTTTCGCTTGAAGGGGTAAGTCAACTCACCAGTATCATTAATCTGATTAAGGAAAGATTAAACCATAGTGTGGATTTCCGGATTTTAGTAGCTAATTTTGATTCCCGTCTGCAGCATTCATTTACCATGCTGGAAAAAATTAAAACCGATTATAAAAATAAAATGTTCTCCAATATCATTCACGTAAATGTAAAATTAAAAGAAGCCCAGAACGAAGGCTTAAACATCCTGGCTTATGATAAATATTGCCGCGGAGCAAAGGATTATTTTTCGCTTTCACGGGAAATTATTACTCAGGAAAACACACCCCTAGTAGAGGCGCCAACGCCAACACAGGCTATAGAAAAAACTTTCCAAAAACGGATGAATGAAATCCTCAAAAAAGAACTGCCTAAATTAAATGGGGTCGTGTTCACTGTCAAAGCACCTAATGCTAAAGAGGTTTATCTAGCCGGAGAATTCAACAACTGGAAACTAGATGAAAACAGTCGCATGGAACAGACTAACGGCTGCTGGACTAAGCACTTAAACTTAAACAACGGTAAATACCGTTACCGTTTTGTCATTGACGGCAGCTGGTCTGAAGATCCAGCCAATCCGTTGACTCAATTAAATACTTACGGCACTTTAGA
>Ga0247841_10013246_pt1 | contig 10579 bp, 13 predicted proteins | sample LaCruzMarch2015__2_FD_192410 | JGI IMG/M metagenome (GOLD analysis project Ga0247841, IMG submission 192410) | Freshwater microbial communities from meromictic Lake La Cruz, Castile-La Mancha, Spain - LaCruzMarch2015_18m | ecosystem: Environmental > Aquatic > Freshwater > Lake | place: Spain...
CATTGTAGGCGGAACCTCTCTTTAATTGAAATTCACCAATCGTTTTAAATTTTTTTACTTCAATCTTTAAATTATCATAATTCCAAAATTTATTGTGTGGTTCTTTTTTATAAAACCCATTATTTAAATGATTTTTAAATAATTTATCCATTAAAGTTTGTTTCCTTGCTGAATTATAAGCACCTTGTCCATTTTTTCTAAATTCCCCTCTTGTTTTATATTTATCTGCTTCTTCTTGTAGTTTTTCAAATGTCCATTTCATTTTTTATTCTTTAATTTTTTAATATCCTTTCTTTATCATAATAATTATATCATTTATTTTATATTAAGTTTAAATAAACTCAACATATAAAATAAAATTAATTTTTTTATTTCAATCTTTTTTCTTATATTTGCGTATAATTAATAAAATTATTCTTTATGACAAAAGTTGATATACTCTCAAGCGAAATAAAAAATCTCAACGATGCTTATCGACAAGGTAATCCATTAATTACAGACAAAGAATATGATATTTTAATGGACAATTTAAAATATTTAGATCCAAATAATGAATTATTTAATCATGGCGTTATTGAAACTGTTAGTGGTGAAAGAAAAGAAAAATTAAAATATCCAATGTATTCTTTAGATAAAGAAACAACTATTGGGGAAATTCATAAATGGTTAAATAATAAAAATGTACCTTTATCATCTAATGTTATTGTTACAGCAAAATATGATGGAATTTCAATTTTAAAAAATGAAAAAAATGGTTTATCTTGGACTAGAGGAGATGGCGTAAATGGTGAAACTATACATAAACATTATAAAAAATTAAATGAAAAAAACTCTAAAATAGAATTTTATACTATTGGAGAGATGATTATTCCTAAACATGTTTTTTTGACACATGTTTTTTATAGAGATAATGGAGAACCATTTAAAAATGCCAGAAATATGATAGCTGGTCTTAAAAATTCAGATACTATCTCAGATGATTTAAAATATGCTAATCATGTTCGTTATGGTATTGCTGATGAAGATTATTCTATGAATAAAAGTGAACAATTAGAATTTTTAGCAAAAGAATTATCTCCAATTCCTTATAAAATATTTAAAGCCAGTGAGTTAAATGTTAAAATATTAGATGAACTTTATTTCGAGTGGGGTAAAGAATATGATATTGATGGACTTGTAATTGATATTGATGATAAAGATATAAGAAAAAAATTAGGTAGAGAAAAAAATAATAATCCAGCTTATTCTAGAGCATTTAAAAATACTGAGTGGTCTACTAAAAATATAACTAAATGTAAAGGCATCGAGTGGAACATATCAAAATTAGGATACCTGAAGCCAGTTTGTTTGCTCGATCCATTTAATGTTGATGGTGTTACTGTATCAAGAGCGACTGGATATAATGCAAAATTTATTATTGAAAATTCGGTCGGAGAACAAGCATATCTCAATATTATTAGATCGGGTTTCGTGATTCCTAAAATAATAGGTGTTGAAAAAATTGGTAAAGTTGATCTTCCTACTCATTGTCCAAGTTGTGATGAAGAATTAAGTTGGAATGAAACCAATGTGGATTTAATTTGCACAAATAAAGATTGTGGTGAAATTAAATTTCAAAAACTTGCTTTTTTCTTCGTAAGATTTAAAATCACAGGTTTTGCAGAAAAAACCATTAAAAAGTTTTATGATGCTGGTTATGATACCGTTGGTAAGATTTTATCAATGAGTCTTATTCAAATTCAATCACTTGAAGGTATGGGTAATTTATCAGCAACAAAACTTTTAAAAGAATTTGATGAAAAGGTTAAGCAGGCACCTTTCTACATCTTAGGTCACGCTAGTACCTGTTTTGAAAACATCGGTTCAAGAAAATTGAAGATGATTATTGATGGTATTAAAGAATCAACAAAAACTGGAACTCATTTTGAAGCATTTAAGAGAACGATTGAAAGAATGGATCTTGTCCTAATTGTTAATATGCTTCAATTTCTTGAAGTTCGCAATGAAATTATAGAATGTCTTAATAATATTAAAGGTATGTCTAATAAAACCTCTGAATCATTTTTAAATGGTTTAGTATGTTTTGAAAAATTTATGAAAGATCTTGATGTTCAGATTTCTGATGAACCAAAAACCAAAAAAGAGCAACCAAAAAATAATAATAGTAATATGAAGAAAATTGATTTAACAGGCAGAGAGTTTGTTTTTACAGGATTTCGTGATCAAAATTTGAAAGATTTGATAGAGAGTTCCAATGGTGTAGTTAAAGACGGTATAACAAAAAATACAACTGATCTCTTAACTAAAAACGAAGATTCAACTTCAGCAAAAGCCTTAAAGGCTAAAAGCATTGGTGCAAAAGTCACTCAAGTTGATGTTTTTAAAGAATCTTTAAAATGATTTTGATGGATAAAATTCATCTAGCCATTTATTGATATTTGAATAATTGTATGCCGCCCAAGAACCGTAACAAAATTCACTGCGGTTCTTGTATTTTTTTGCTTCTTCTCTACACAATTCCTTATTATTCCAATAACCATCTTTGGATTTTCTTCTAATAGGGAAAAATTCATCTATCCATCCATATTTCATAGTTGTACTATATGCACCTTTAGATTTTCTCATAAAATCTGAAATTTTATCATATTTTTTTGATTCTTTTTCACAAGTTTCTTTATTCCATTTAATATCACTTCCACCTATCCCTCCAGTTTTAATTTGATTTAATATAATCCAATTATTATTTTTATATTCATTTAATATTGCTTCTTCTAATAATATTGCTTCTTCTATTGGTATATAATCTGTTTTAATATATAATTTTGGTTTTATACCAGTTTTTATATAATGTTTATTTACAGAGCTATTTTTATCTTTAAAATGATCATTATGTCTTCTATTTTTATTATAGGTTAAACCTATATAACAGCAATTGTCACCAAATTCATAAACATAGATAAGTCGTTTAACTCTATTTCCAATAATCTCCATATGTTTAGTTAATTCACACCATTTATTTTTTAAAACTATTCTATATGCTGTAGGATATTTCTTTTGAAATTCGCTTTTAATATTACAAGTTAGTGCGACTTCCTTACATTTTTCATAAGACCAATATCCGTTAGGTTTTTTATTACTATTTAATATTTTTAATAAATCTATCCATCTTTTTTTTAAAATTGTTGAATAAACCGTAGCATATTTAACACGAAATTCTTTCTTATCTTTACATATATTTACAATTTCTTTACATTTTTCGTATGTCCAATAGCCATTGCTCTTTTTATAATTTTTCATATGATCAAGTAATTCAAACCAATGATTTTTATAAATAGTTCTATAAACACCATTATAATTTTTTTTCAATTCTTCCCTACTATTACATTTTAATGATATTTCCTTACATTTTTCATAAGTCCAATATCCTTTTGGTTTTTGTTGTTCTTCACAATGCTCTATTAATTCATTCCAATTGTTCTTATAAATAATAATAGATGCACTACCATATTTTTCATATAATTCTTTTTTTGTTTTACATTTCAATGCTACATCCTTACATTTATCATAAATCCAATATCCTCTTGGTTTAATGTTACTTTTTAAGTGTGAAATTAAGTCATTCCATTTGTTTTTTGATATTTTACGATAAGCACTACCATATTTTTTTATAAATTCATTCTTACTTTCACATAAAAAGGCTAATTCTCTACATTTTTTATAAGTTAAATGATTATCATTTTCTATAAAATATAACAACAATTCGCTCCAATTATTTTTCAAAATAGTGTTATAATAAGGATAATGATATTTTATAAATTCAGTTTTATTTTTACATTTTGATATTAACTCTTTACAATCATCATAACTATAACAATCAAATTTTTTATGATATTTTACCATATGTGATAATAAATCGAGCCAATTATTTTTAATAATACTATTATATGTTGAACAATGTGATTTTATAAATTTAGTTTTATTATCATATTTTAATGCAACATCTTTACAATTTTCATATGTCCAATATCCATTATCTTTTCTGAATTTTTTAAAATGACTCATCAACTCTTTCCAATCATTTTTGTAAATTAATTTGTAGACAGTTTTATAGTTTTTTCTTAATTCTCTGTTATTGTTACATTCTAAAGCAGCATCCTTGCATCTTTCATAAGTCCAATAACCATTTGGCTTCTTTTTCATAATTATATAATAATTTTTTTAATTCTTTCATTATTAGATTTTTGTTTAAGATCCTGATATATAAGATATTCTATATATTTTGATCTATTAGTGATTTCCTCTTCTATGATTTCCTTTAAGTTCCTGTCAACTGTAATAGTGAGATTTGTTTTTGTGACTTTTTTCATATTATTCCTTTATTTATTACTATATATAAATATTTTAAAGTCAAAAATGTTATTTTTATGTTATTTTAATATTTTTTGATAAAAAATAAACTTTACTTAGGAATAATAATATATAAGTAACAACAATTATAAAAAATTTCAAAAATTGGGAAATGGTGATGCATATATTTGTTCATTGTGGAAAAAGAATGATACTATAAATAAAAAAGAAAAATGAGAAAAAAGGTTCCAGACAATAAGAAAAAAATTGATATAAGTATGACTATAGATACCGAACTTTTTGATATAATGAATGAATATTTAGAAGAGAATAATATTTCTAATAGATCCAAGTATATAGAAAGCCTCATCAGAGAAGATTTTGAGAAAAAAGGTAAAAAAATACAAAAAGAATTTTGATATCGTGTTAAATTATCATAATTTTAAATATAAAATAATTATTTATGTTTTATAATAATACTAACGATTTAATTCATATTGATTGGACTAAAGAATACTGGTATTGTGATGAAAAAAATATTGATAAAATAATAAAAAATGAAAAATAATTAATCATTTTTCTTACTTATTTCAATTAATCTTTTATAAACTATTTCTCCATATTTGCTTCCAATTTTCATGGTTTCCATAGCGACTGTACCCATTTTATTCAAATACACTTTTCCAATGGGAGTTTTATAAAATTCTATTATATCTAAAATTTCTTGATTTGTAAAATATTTATCATATATAGGTATAGTTTCATTTTGTATATCATCTATTATATCTTTAATGTCTTCTGGTTTAACTTCATCAACATTTAAATTCGGAATTAAATGTTTTATAGATTCTATAATAGATATTGCAGCATTTTCATTTGATTTTGTTCCGCCGTTAATTTCTAAAAGATTTCTGATATTTTGTATTTTAATATTATCCATTTATCAAATTCATTTTTTGTAAATTTTCATTGAAATAAAAATTTATATTATTAGAATATTTAATCTCATCTGGATACCAATGTTTTCTATGATCAGACGAGTGTATTTCAACTATTCTCGGTTTATCTAATCCGTGTGCTATAGCAAAAGGTAGTGATTCATTACCTATAAATAATTTACAAGAATTTATAATTTTCGATAATATTTTTATATTTTCTATTTTTAAATAATTTAAATTATTTTTATATGGAAAATTTAAATAATCATTATAATTAATAGACACGAATAATTTATTTTCAAATTTATTTAATATATTTTCCCAAGGAAAATTGTCATTGTATTTATAAACTGATCTATGTATTATAATAATATCTTTATATTTATTATCATATTCAGATTCTAAATAATTATTTTTTATTTTTTTTATATTAAATGTTTTTAAAAATAAATCTGTAAATCCTATTTTATCTATATCTTCGTGATATCTAAAATCACAAGTATTAACATCTATCCATTCATTATTATATATTTGAAAAGAATTCACATAAGACTGACTAATAACAAAATCATATAAATTGTTAAAAGATTCGTATAAATCTAAACCTTCTAAAAATTCTGAGCCATAATACACATTAATTTTATCAAATTGTGAATAATATTTAACAACATACAAAGTATGTATAAAATCTCCTAATTTACCACTAGTGTATATGTTCATTTATTTATATTTCTTTTAAAAATAATATTATCACCATTATAAATTTCTAATATTAATTTATCACAATCCAACAATCTATTACTATTGAACCACCATTCAACATTATCATTAAAATTAATATTAAATTGTCTATATAATATCAATTTTGAATTATATTCTCTAAATATGATTTTAGTAGCAAGTACGTTCGAATTAGATTTTAAATATATTTTATCTTCAAATCTAATTTCAAATTTAGGAATAGCTATATAATCGAACAATTCAATCCATTTTAAAAGAAATCCATTTTCATTTAAAAATGTTTTAATATCATCTGGATTTTTATTAAACATGGTCAAATGCTCATCTTCAATTTCAATGAATATATATGGATTATTTTCTTCTATAGTTTTTATTGAACCATTCAATATAAACGGCTCATAACCTTGAACGTCTATTTTTATTATTTTTATATCTTTAAAATTATAACTATCTAGTGTTCTCTCTTCTACTTCGTTACCATTTTCTGAAATATGTGTGTTTCCAATATTTAATAAATCGTTTTTATGAAAATCTTGTTTTTCAATGTGAGTCATTCCATTTTTATCAGATAAAGCTATATTAAAAGAATAAACTTTCCCATTATCTCCAACCATTTCAGCGAATTCTAATGTATGAACCCCTAGATTTGCTCCGATATCTATTATATTTTTCCCATTACAATTTATTTTCTTATATAAATTATAAAGATGTTCTTCAAACATTCTATCTTCACGTATAAATCCACTTAAACCACCATCATTTTTAAATAAAAAATAATTATGTCTATTTTTATTTTGAACATATTCTATTGGAAGTTTTCTCATTTTGAAAATTTCTTTTCATATAATTCTTTTATAGCTTTTATACCATTTTGATTTATATTTCTTGTTCCTATTCCAGCAAAATTTTCAGTTAAATCTGGAATAAAATCAATACTTTGAAATTTATTAAAAACATAAGAGAATTTAAACCATTTATTTTCATTTTGCTCAAATAAATAAACCTCTTTTTTATTATCTATAGCTTCCTGTACTGCCCAACCTGTACCTCCGCTAACGACGAATTCATTTTGCAATATTCCTATAGCGAATATAGATTCAGATTCATTTACTTGATACCAATTTCTAGATAATAAATTCTTAACATACAAACTTAAATTACCAATATATCTTTTAAGAGATTTATTAGCTTTCTTTATATGTTCATACCCAATATTTAATTCATCGTTGGATAATATTTTTACATGTTTGGATTTTATATTATGACCATTAAAAGAATATGCTATGATTTTAATTCCATATTGTTCACCATAAAATTCAAAACACATGTCAGAACCATCAGCGCCACCAGTTCTACAAGTCATAATATTTACTTTCTTTTTTCACCAAATATGGTTTTACTGTTGAACAAAATTCTTTAGCTTCTTCTAATGATGCAATACTAGATTTAGACACATATAACCAATCTCCATCACAGCTATAATAATCCACATTGTAATCCTTATCCAAAGTTTTCTTATCCATTTGTGGAAAATATTGATAAGTTTCAATATCTCCATAAATATCTATATGTTCTTTTATTCTGAATTTTAATTTCGATGGAGGATTACTAACATCCAGAACATCATTTGGTTGATAACCATCAATTTCTCTTTTGAATAATTTTTTAAGCATATTATTTATTTTTTAATTATGTTTTCCTTCTGACATTTCGTATACATTATTTATCATACATCCTATATTACTATAAAGACTATTTAAAGTTTCTAAAAACAATTTAAAAAATTCTCTATCTTCTTTTGTAAGTTCGTTACCATATTTTAATTTATTTTTAATCAACTTAAAATGTTTTATTTCGTCCTCTAAATCAGATATTACTATTTTTATGACATGATTATTAATTTTATTACAATTATCCATGTCGTCTACTAATGTATAATTATTATTTTCTATTTCACTAATTGGAGTTTTCATATAATCATTTTATTTATTTGTACTGCCATAACCTCCTCTATTTTTAGATTTTAAATCTTCAACCTCAATAAATTCAATTTTATTATCGAATAGCCATTTTAATTTAACCCACCAAGGAGCAAACATTGTCGGTCTAATTTCAAATTGACAAATTCTATCACCCTCAATTACTCTAGCTAAAATTGACCCATTATGTTCTTTTAAAGCAATTGCGCTAAATTTCCAAATATCGTCATTACCTGAATAACCATTAGATGTATTATCTGGACCATCTATTATACCTATATGATTAGCTTGTATTAATCCAAATTTCATATAAGTTGAACTTCTTGGAGCAATATTAGCTTGATAGTATTTGGGCAATCTCATAGAAACCCCAAGTGAAATTAATTTATGTTGTCCAATATCCATTACAACATTTTCGGCTGATTTCAAATCAATCCAATTACCAAAAGATTCTATCTTACATTTTTGATTATGGTATTTAATTTCTATTTTCATAATTTTATTTTATTTATTTATTTTGTATTTTTTTATTTTTATGAATATTTAAAAAGAAGTTACTTAGTGATAAGTCGTATAGATAAGAACAAAAACAACGTCAAAATCAAAGACCCTCTTCTACTTCAAAGACAATGACAAAATCCAAGCCTTTTTATTATGAAAATTAACTAATATTTAATCAAAAATATCACAACCTCTCATAATTCTATAGTATTTTTTAAGAAAATCCATAAAAAACTTTGGTTTTTAGAAAAGGCGGTTTTTTGAACACATTTCCCTTTTGGGAAATATACCATGTCGTAGTTTAAATATATGTAAAAGAACTTATCACCAAGTACAAAGAATATGAAATTAAAACTTATGTTTCATTTCATATTCACCATCTTATTATTTTATTCAGTTATATTAGAAAGTTTATTAAGGAAAAAATCAATGACCGGTTGAAATCTGGTATCAATATTGATTCTCATTCCAGCCATTTTTTTAATCTTTTCTTGACGTTCTTGTTCAAATAAAGCTTGAATTGATCTCACTTTTTCATTATATGATTTAATGGAGGTATCATATGTCATCTGTTTATCTTTGTTCGATTTTTCAACATCATTCTGTGCATCAGCATTGATTTTAGCAATTCTAGCATTTTCTTCAGTTGTAAGGTTCTTTACCTTAGCTTTAAAATAATTCACTTTTTGTTCATGTTGTCTATGAAGTCCAGCTAATTCTTCGTGAACTGCAAGTAATTGCTCAGATGTATGATGTTTTTCAATATTAACAACGGTTTTTTCACCATCTTTAATAGTCATCCATTCAATAGGAGGAACTGTTGGTAATTCATTCCTTAAAAACTCTAATTGTGAACCTTTATGAATAAACTGACCAACGTGTGATGCATATGCTTCCGCTTCCATGTATTCAGATAATTCAGCGACACTTAATTGTGACCAACCAAATTCTTCATTAACTTCTGGAACAGAAGTGACATAATCCATCTTTGGTGATTCTGGAACAGGAACAGATGAAATATCAGCTTTTGATTTTTTAATTTCATCAAAAAGTGAAGACTTCGCTTTGATATTTTCCATTAAAAAAGCCTGACAAGCGTGTAATTCAGATTTGTTTGTCAATAACTTAACAACATCAGCCGGCAATGGTTTCCCAACAACAGTTATATGTTTTTTTGGTTCTTTATTGATACCATAATATATAATAACCGATTTCTCGTAATTATTAACATTATTTAATGTTAAATCTATTTCTTTTGCTTTTTGGTTACAAAGATTTGAAATAGACTGTGCTTGTGAAAGGCTTAAACCTTTATTAACTGTTAAAGAATTTTTTCTCATAATATTTTAGTTTTTTGAAATGTTTAAATATTTTGTTGTTTAATTTTCACATTCATATTTTTTTAAGTTATTATTTCGTAATATGCATAGCAACAAATATAATTTTATTTTATTACTTCACCAGTTTCTTCATTCACTACAGAAATAATATCTAGTGGTTTATTTGATACGTCGTTTATTGGTTCTACAACTTTACCAATTAATTCACCCTCAGTTGATAGGGCACCTCCCCACAATTGAAAATCGGAACTAATTCTTTGAACTACTACATTATAAGCATTATATAATTTTATACGTTCACCAATTTTTATTAAAATTTGTAAGAAATTATAATGTTCTTGTGTTATACCTTTCACTTTATATTTGGAAAATAAATGATAAAAAATTATAAGATCGTTAACATTTATATATGTTATGAATTCGCCATTTTCAATTTTATTAAAATCCTTATCTAAATAATGTTCTTTAAGATCTTTAAGCTGAAACACTTCGTTTTGATCATATTCCAATTTATCTCTAAATACCTTTAACATAAATTTAACTTCATCAGATGTTAATGGAAAATTAAATATTAAATCTTTTAATTTTCTTTGATACACATTAAATAAATATTGAGCTATATCATAAATTTTATCTTTTTGTTGTTCCGTCATTGCTCTAATCTCATCAATATTAGGATTATATTTTTTTATCATATTAATAAGATTTTCTTCTTCTTTATTAAAAGAATCTA
>Ga0247841_10013247_pt1 | contig 10579 bp, 6 predicted proteins | sample LaCruzMarch2015__2_FD_192410 | JGI IMG/M metagenome (GOLD analysis project Ga0247841, IMG submission 192410) | Freshwater microbial communities from meromictic Lake La Cruz, Castile-La Mancha, Spain - LaCruzMarch2015_18m | ecosystem: Environmental > Aquatic > Freshwater > Lake | place: Spain...
CAGCGGTGTAAAATATATATATCTTCATCAACAGGTTTGCGATGAAGGTATTTTCGGTTTGCATCCTCACTAATCAAATAATCTGCCATTCAGATCGGGAGGGTCATTTTGGCAGGATTTGGGAATCTGGGAATGTGAAAATTTGAAAATGGGGAATTTGAAAATGAGGGAATTTGAAAATTTGAAAATGAGACAATTTGAAAATGAGGGAATATGAAGATTTGGGGATGGGGCAATTAAGGTCTTCGAAAGTTCACCAGATTATTCAGACAGCAACTCCTCTACTCGGTCAGCTAATCTAATAAGAATTTTATCCTGTTCGGTATCAGAATAATCAGATAATGGTTCTACAGGATTATGAACCGCCTGAAACTGACTTAATGCCTTGTGCTTCAGAAAACGGCATGGTTTTACAATCAAAGGAATAATTACAGCACCATCGTTTTCAGCAGCTTTCAGGAATGCCGGAACCTCTTTTTTGGTGATGAAATCAGAGATAAGGAAATCGGTACTTACCAGCAGGATAGCGACTTTTGTCTCTTTCAGGTTTTTTTCTATTTCTTCCTGCCATTTCATGCCTGGTTTTATTTTCGTATCATCCCAAACATGTATTTCAAGACCTTCATTTTCAAGCACATTTAAGTGTTTTTGCACTTTAACCTGGTACTCGCTGTCCTGATGTGAATAACTGATAAAAACTTTGTTACGGGTAGGGAAAACATCAGTTTGAGTGCCATTATCAGTTGGTTGACGCCTCCCTGAATTGGTTGTGTGAATGAAAAAATCGTTAAGAAGGCCATTTATATCTACCTCGAAATATGATATTTCACAATCAATGGTGAGTTTTCTATTTTCAAGCCGACGTCTTAGTATTGAATACTTGAACAGGTGAGGTTTTTCGGAAAGGCTGCATATTTCACAATTACATGGTATCAGCTTATCAAATTCAAGTTTCTGGTATATGTTGTTGATCTCATCAATGGCATCACAAATACGGGTAAGTAAGGCTTGTTTCTGAAATCCTTCGACCCTGATTTCGATATAACCAAGTTCAAAATTTTCGGTAACCTCAGCCAGTGTTTTTTCACGCTCAAATATAACACCCCTTTGCCATATCAGGTTATCAGAAATTAACCGGCTGAGCTTCACTATGGTCTGCCAAAGTATGCCTTTGGGCATAAATTTTGGATAGTCGTATTTCACTTTGCGGTTATCAAGATTATTCCAGGTATAAACCGGCTTATCATTTTTAAGCAACTGTGGAATAACATATTCATTATGGCTCTCCGTTTCATAGATAAGCAAGAAGTGTTTCATCATTTGTATCAAATGCATATGCTTATCGCAATAACTGCAATTCGACCAGATTGCATCGAAATCGTCAGCGGTAAGCCTTCCGAATTTCTCCTCCTTTGCCAGCTTGCTTTCCACAACCAGATAAACAGCTTTGGTTATCCATGACGTCTTCAAGAAAATGGTATCGCGTAGCATTTTATCCTCCTGAAAATGCAGGAAAACGCCTATTTCATGAAAATAGCCACTAAGTTCAAGTTGGTCTTTCCTCGTTTTAATTCCTTTATCGGAACAAATATCAAAATACTCGTTTTGCGAAATGAAGTTATCCGAAAGCAATTCCAGTTTCTGTCTCACCACTTTCCACTTGGCTGGGACAGGGCTTCCGATTTGCGGCAAGTGGCAAACCCAATACTCAATGGCATTTTTAAGAGAAAAAAAACGACTATCTATTCTGGCGAAATTTACAGGCAGTGCTTCCTTCAGGTTTGGGAACGAAACCTGAAGGGTCGGTAGCTGGATGTCGCGTGTCCTGTCTTCTTTCTGATTCTGAACAATAAGCAACGGACTTTCGTTGCCAAACTTTTCGACCATCTGCAACCAGTATTTAAAATCAGTATCCTCTTTCCGCTCATCGGAAACCAGGGCATATACCGAACGACGCGTAAGAAAAAAACGATGGGTGGCATGGTAAATCTCCTGTCCCGCAAAATCCCAGGCATTTAACCTGAAATCAATCCGGTCGGGCAATTTCTCGTTCTGACAGATATTTGGAATCCTGGATTTCTCCAATTGCATATGCAACTCGCTCACATCTATACCCCAGGTTGTTTCTTCCGGTTTTGGCAATTCTGCTTCGGTTTTCTCCAACTTGCGAAGTAGTGTGGTTTTTCCGGCACCAGCTTCGCCGACAATTATTAGTTTGGCTTCAAACAGGTAATCAACTCCCTGTTCAAGGATTTTCTTGAAGTTGCTTATAATTTTCGTTTTGGTTTTACCTGCAATTTCCGCTGGATTCTCCCCAATATTAAAATCAAACCCTGCCCGAATAAAAAACCCTGCCAGACCCGATAAATCAACCAACTTGTTCTTATACAGGTACAAGCATTTCAGGTTGGTAAGCCCGAAGGGTAATTCCAACACCATCAATTGGTTATAGCTTAGGTCGAGCAATTGAAGCTCGGGGCAATCCTGCTCAAAAATGATGCTTTGCAACCAGTTGCCCGAAAGGTAAAGGGTTTGCAGCTTAGGGCAGTTTTTGATTACAATGCTTTCGATCTGGCAATTGGAGGCATCGAGGTATCGGAGGTTGGGCTGCGGGGTTTCAAAAACTATCTCGATCAGTTCCGTGAGGGTTTGCCCTTCGGTTCTTTCTTCGTTTCCCAGAAAAACAAATGCCAGGCCATTGGTTGTTTCATCAAAAACAAACTTACCGTTTTTGATTTTCGATTTTACCAGCGGAGTATTCCGCTTCAGTTGCTGTAAATCGTTATATGTGTATGGGTTGTACGGAATCATGTTCAATTTTTAAACTATTAAAATATCATATTTTCGCTTCGCTCCCCTCTTTACCGGCAAACTCACCTCCTTTGCTCAAATGATTTGCCGCAATAATCCAATCGAACTATGGGACGAGCAACAGGCGGAAGCCCATGCTGCCGCGGCGGTTGTCAGGGCCCCAGCCGGAGCGGTAGTCCGTCCGGCAGCGGATGGCGAGGCCGTGCCACGAGCCGCCACGGTCCGACCGGTGCGTACCCGATTTTGCGCCCAAGGGGTTGTTTAACACCTTCTTATCGTATTCGGCGTACCAGTCCCAACACCATTCCCACACATTGCCGCTCATGTCGTGCAAACCAAAGGCATTGGGGAATTTGAGGCCGACAGGTTTTGTTTCCTGATGGCTGTTTGCATTGTACCAACCTACATGCTGCAGGGTATTGCTGCCGGCAAATCCGTGGTTTTCTCCGCCCCGCGCGGCGTATTCCCATTCTGCTTCCGTAGGCAGGCGGAAGCCCCTGCCTGTAGGATTGAGGTTAACTGTCCATTTCAAATCATCGTATTCGCTTTTGTTGTTTTTATCCTTACTGTTTTTATTTAAGGTGTAAAAACCGGGCAACAAACCCAGCGTTTCGTTCAGCCGGATGCAAAACTCAATGGCATCGTACCAGCTAACCTGTTCAACAGGATGGTTTATACCTTCAAAACGGGATGGATTTTCATCGGTAACTTCCTTGTAAAAGTGCTGTGTTACCGGGAACTCTGCCATATAAAAGGCATTTACTTTTACATCTGCGCCGTCCTCGCGGCGGTAAGAGCCTGCGGTTATTGGAAGGAAGTTGGCAAGCAGGTCGCCATTGGCGAAAAGCTGGTATTTGTTTTCGGATTGTTTTAACTCGAGTAGGGACATAATGCGATAATGTGGTAATGTGGTAATTCGGTAATGTGTTAATGCGGTAATGCGGTAATGTGCTAATGTGCTAATGCGGTAATGCGATAATGCGGTAATGTGCTAATGCGGTAATGCGTTAATTATTAATTTACTAAGAAAATATTATCTGATCATCTCATTTTCAAATTTTCAAATTATCTCATTTTCAAATTGTCAAATTGTCTCATTTTCAAATTATCAAATTGTCTCATTTTCAAATTATCAAATTGTCTCATTTTCAAATTATCAAATTCTTTTTATTTGCGCCCCAAGTGCGTTCAACCTTCCGTCAATATTCTGGTAGCCACGGTCAATCTGGTCAATGTTGTCAATAATGCTGGTACCTTTGGCCGAGAGGGCTGCGATAAGCAGCGAAACCCCTGCCCGGATGTCGGGCGATGACATACGGATGCCTCTCAGGCGTTGCTGCCTGTCGAGGCCGATAACGGTGGCACGGTGCGGGTCGCAAAGGATAATCTGCGCACCCATATCTATCAGTTTATCCACGAAAAACAACCTGCTTTCGAACATCTTCTGGTGAATGAGGACGCTCCCTTTTGCCTGTATAGCCGTAACCAATGCCACGCTGATCAGGTCGGGGGTAAAACCCGGCCAGGGTGCATCCGAAATGGTCATAATGCCACCGTCCATAAAGGACTCCACCTCGTAATGCTTTTGCGCGGGGATGTGGATGTTGTCGCCCTGCTGTTCCACGATGATGCCTAATTTGCGGAAAACATCGGGAATGATACCGAGTGCCGGATAATTTACATTGCAAATGGTGATATCGCTCTGCGTCATGGCGGCCAGGCCGATAAAACTGCCGACTTCGATCATATCGGGCAACAGGGTATGCGAGGTTCCGCCCAGGCGGTCAACACCTTCAATTTTCAGGAGGTTGGAACCGATCCCTTCGATACGGGCACCCATCCTCACAAGCATTTCGCTGAGTTGGACGAGGTAAGGCTCGCAGGCAGCATTGAAAATAGTGGTTGTACCTTGTGCCAGCATGGCAGCCATCAGGATATTGGCCGTTCCGGTAACGGAAGCCTCGTCGAGCAGCATGTAGGTTCCGGTGAGTTTTTCAGCTTTTACGCGGGTGTATCCTTTGCCGGAATCGAAGTCGAATACCGCGCCAAGTTTCTGCAAACCAATGATATGCGTGTCGAGGCGGCGGCGGCCGATTTTATCGCCACCAGGTTTGGGGATATTTCCCCTTCCAAAACGCGCCAGCAAGGGTCCGAGTATCATCACCGAACCCCGGAGGCTGGAGGCCTGCCGGCGGAAATCCTCGGTTTCAAGATAATCGAAGTTGACCTTTTCGGCTTTAAAGGTGAATACGCCTTCCCCGTTTCTGGCAACCTGCACGCCCATAGCGGAAAGCAGGTCAATCAGCTTGTTCACATCAAGAATATCCGGTATGTTGCGGATGGTAATTTCTTCGGGCGTGAGCAACACGGCGCAAAGGATTTGCAGTGCTTCGTTTTTGGCACCTTGCGGAATGATGCTGCCTTTCAACGGGATGCCTCCCTGTATTTCGAATGAACTCATAGATCAGATTTTTGGTATCGAAAGTATAAAAAAATGCCGTTACTGAACGGCATGGTGGTAATAATTTAGAAGTTGACATCTGATTGAAAAAATGCCGGAAGTAACTGTTGGCATTCAACAGATAGGTAGAAGCGCGGAATAAGGCTATTTCCCGAAATTCTTCCGGCGGCCGTTATCGTTCTTTTTGCCGGTAAATTTTCGCCTTTTGAAATCCTGCTTTGGTTTACCGGGAACCTGTTTGGTGGCTTTCAGGATATCAGTGGTTGAATGGAGCTTGTCTTCTTCACGAAGCTTGAGTTTCGCTCCCGAAAGCAGGCTCAGGTGCTCATGGATCAGTTCATCGTTCACCGAATCCCGGTTCCAGTTGAGATACATCTTTTTCAGGTTGTTGGCAATGGTGCGCACCAGTTCGTCCTTTTCTTCCCCTTCTTCGTATTCAACGGCCTTTTCGATCATGCGCTGAATATACTTCCCGTAAGGGCGCAGACGAATATTCTCCTGGGTATAAGGCAATACGCGGGGAGCAGGTGCTTCTTCCGGTCGTGGAGGGACGGGATAGGGCGAATCAATATCGAGGGTGAAATTCGACATCAGGTGCAGGTGATCGTACAATTTGTGTTTCAGGTCAACCTGTTCCCGAAGATCCGGGTTCATCACGGCGAGGATGTTAACCAGCGTTCGTGCCATACGGCTGCGTTGTTCACGGTCATCGAGGGTGGTAATGTACATGATCATATTCTGCACGTTGCGTCCATATTCTGAAATCATCAGCGGGCCGCGGGTTGTGTTGTATTCCATAATGAGGTGTGTTAAAAACAATGCCTTTCAGTCAGGCTAAAATATTGGTTGTTTTTGAAAAGAATCGTTGAAATCCTTGTAATGATTACCAGAATGATTATCAGCGTGCAGATTACTATGCCAGATAAAGATCAGGTAAGAATGATTTTTGAAAACAGTTGCAAAGGTAACAAATAATTCCTGATAATAGTTGAGCTTGTTGGTGAAATTCCAAGTCCCAAGTCCCAAATTCCAAATTCCAAGTCCCAAATTCCAAGTCCCAAGTTCGAAAACGTCAAACATTTCAAACCATCAAACCTTTCAAACCTTTCAAACCATCAAACTCTTCAAACCATCAAACCTTTCAAACCATCAGACTTAATCCCAGGACTCACCCCTGAATTCCCACATCTTCAAATTCTCAAATTCTCAAATTTTCAAATTTTTTCTAAAACGAATAACTCACCCCTCCTAGAACATTCAATCCGTAGGAGCGGTAATTGAGCCAGTGGAAATAAGTATTGTTGGTCAGGTTGTTGAAGTTCAGCCAGAAAGAAAGGGATTTGTTAAACCTGTATTCGGCACCCAGGCTGGCATCAACCCAACCGCTGATTTTTTCGGGTTCCATTGTAAAATTCGCTTTATCACCTTCATGCAGGATGATACCCGGTGAGGGCTTCAATGCCCAAACGGCTCCGTTTACCGTGGTTTTCAGGGTGATGACAATTTTATTCTGCAGGGAATACCTTGCTGAGAAATCAAACTCATATTCTGGTTTGTACCAGGCATACCGTTGATTGCCCAGTTTATAATGGTTATAGCTCCCACCAACCGACAACCGGAGCCGGGCCGATTTTACAAATTCCAGTTCAGCCTTGATTTTTGTTACACTTATATCGTCAAAAACAAGGGAAAAACTGTTCCTGAGGAAAGCATTGGTATCAGTAACAAAAAAACGGGTAGTTCTCGTAGGTGCTGTTTGAAACCATGGCATTAAAATTCAGGCTGCGGTTGATATTGCTCTGAACCCCACCGTAAACCCTGAATTTGTCAAACACATAATTCCATGGCATTACCGAGCTGATATAGGCATTCTGGCCGCTGATGCCGCGCAGCGAAGTGCGTTCCATCCCCCCGCCAATACCGGCAAAAACTTTCAACGCTCCCGGCAGGAGTTCGAGGCGTGCTTCGGCAACCGGATAGAGGTGTGCTTTGGTAACCGAATCGGCCGAAATATTCATCTTGAATCCCGCCATCAGGCTGTATTCGTTGATCTGAGCCTTGATAAACGGATTGATCAGGACGAGGTTTGTATTAAAATGACCGAGCGAATCCTGCTGGTTCAGGAATTCGTAACCCCCGGTCAGGCCAACAACCTGCTTCGTGTCGATGTTGAAAAGATCAACCTGTTTGTCGAGGGTTGTGGAAAACCGGATATTGTTTTCTTTGTTTCCATCCAGGCCGGCTATGTGGTAATAAGACAGTGCAAAAGCATGATTCAGCTTGTCATCCGACTTGTAATTGCTGCTGAAATTGGCTTCGCCTCCGGCTGTGAAATACCGTTGGCGGATATCGTCCTTCTTGATGGTATCACCGAATTCCGATTGCTTAAACCCATAGAGGTGCAGCCCGTCGCGGTAATAAAAGGCTTTACCTGTCAAAGTGTGCTGGGAATAATATTTCGTTCCCGAAAGTTCGGCTTCATTCCGGCTGTTGACCGGTGAACCGTAACCATCAAATTTGCCCGCCGCCGACTGGTGTTTGAGGTGAAGCGAAGCCAGGTACTGCTTCGAGCGCAACGAACTGATGAATAATTCCCCATACAGGGAGGTATAATTCCCTACTCCGGCCCTTGCATAATTACGGTATAATTTTGTAAGAGGTTCGGCAACAAGTTTCACCGCAGGGAGTTGCTCGATTACGGGTTTTACATCTGCCACACGGGGTGCAATAGAATAACTCATAACCGGCACACTCGAAATACTGTCGTTGATGGCAGGGTTATGGCTGATTTTGAACGCATCCGGGATAATCGGATCAAACGGGGCAACTACTGTTATTTCTTCGTTGTACGTCTTTGCCTGCGCAAAAGCATTCGCCGAAAATGCAACCAGCAGGCTGAAAATCATCCCCGTCAGAGCAAATCTATATTTCGTTTTTGTCATACTCATATAATATTTTCAATCGTAAATTCCAAATTCCAAAGTCCAAGTTCCAAATCCACAAATCCCCAAATTCTCAAATTCCAAATCCCAAATCCCAAATCCCAAATCCCAAATCCCAAATCCTCAAATCCTCAAATCCCCAAATCCTCAAATTTTCAAATTTTCAAATTTTCAAATTCCCAAATCCCCAAATCCTCAAATCCTCAAATCCCCAAATCCCCAAATCCCCAAATCCCCAAATCCTTACAATTTTCCCTCATTCCCGGCAATCACACCCAGCTTTTCCCTTGCAATCAGCACCAGGTCTTGTCCTTCGTAGTTGTCAATAATGCTTTGGAGGGTTTGTTTTGCCTGGAAGGTATTCCCCTTTTTTACATAAACATCCGAAAGCAGCAGGAAACCTTTTGCAACCCAGTAATCGTAAGAAGCATAATTTTCCGAAAGGGCAAAAATGGATTTTTCGCAATCATCGTAAGCAGCACCCTCAAAAAGCAATTGCGAAAGCATGTATTTGGCTTCGGCACCCATCTCGTTTTTCGAAAGTTTGATGGTTTCTTCAAATTCCCTGCGGGCCAGGTCGGTGTTGGCCAGCAGGTATGCCGAACGCCCAATGGTGATATGGGCTTCGGTGATGAGGTTTTCCGGAAGTTTGTCGAGGGCAAGCAGTTTTTGTGCCGACTGGATGGCAAGCCCGTAGCTTTTCAGCGCAAAGTTGCATTGCATCTGCCCGCTCACGGCATCCACTATCATTCCGGGCTGATCGGCAGTTTCCTCAAGCCGGATGTAACTTTCGAGGGCAGCGGCGAAATTGCTGCGGGTATGATGGATATGCGCTGAGCGCGATGCGGCATTTGAAGTGAAACGTGAACGCTGCTGGCTCAGGATGAAATCATAACTTTTCAGCGCCTGGTCGAAACGCTGTGCCCGGAAATCACATTCCGCTTTGTAAAAATTGGATTGCAGAATAAAGGAACCTTCCGGGAATTTGGTGATATATTTACCAAAACCTTCAATTGCTTTTTCGCAATTGCCATTCATGTATTGGTTTTCGGCGGCGATATAGGTGAGTGAATCCTGTTCGGAATTGGAAACCCCTGCATTGGGAACTTCCTTCGAGAAATCAACAAACTCCTCCACCAGGTTCATTTCCAGGTAAATGCTTTTTACACTTCCCATAGCTTCTTTCGATTCGGGTGTGCCGGGATATTCCTTGGCAACCCTTTTCAACATAGCCAATGCCTCCTGGTCGCGGTTCTGGTTAAAGAAAATCAACCCGGTTTTAAGCAATGACTTTTTCACAAAAGGGCCTTTAGGATGCTCTTTTACTACCCGCTGAAAATATACAAGTGCGTCAGCATCTTTATCAATCATTCCGTAAGTAAGCCCTATTTCATAAAGCGCATCATCGGTGTAGGTCGATTTTGGATACGATTTCAGTAATTCCTGCAAGGTGGTAATTTTACTCTGCATCTCCCCCTGAACACCATAGCTCACACCCGTCTGAAAGAGGGCATAATCAGCATCAGTAACCCTTGCTGCCACTGCCTTTTGGTAATACCCGACTGCTGTAACGTAATCCTTAGCCATAAAATAGCAGTCGCCAAGGCGAAGATTGGCATCACCGGCAAGCTGTACTTCCGTTTTGCCTGAAACAAGGTATTTCCTGAAACCGGCTGCTGCCCTGGTATAATCTTTCTTCTTGAAATAGCAATATCCGATGTTGTAATTTGCGGTATTAAAGTTCTCATTTCCAATAGCTCCGGGTGTGGTAAGAAATTTGTTAAAAGCTTCCATCGCCTTGTCCCAGTCACCCATCCGGTAATATGCCTCACCAATCCAGTACGATGAAGATGCCTTGATCGTATTGTCGGAAGTGGCTTCGCGTGCTTGCCTGAAAAGCTTGATGGAACCTTCAAAATCACTTTCGTTGAACACCTCAATACCACGGTAATAGGCTATTCGCTGCAATGCAGCATCGAGGCGCGCATTTCGCTTTTTAACCTGTTGGATGCTGGTAAGAGCATTTTTATAATTCTTGGTCAGCATGTAAAGGTCGGCAAGGTAACTGTACGCTTCGTCGCGGCGTGCCGATTGCGGATATTTATCCAGGTATTCCTGAATTGCATTAACTGCTTCATTATAAGGGTTGTACGATAATTCTAACGCAAGTTTTGCATAATTGAAAAGCGCTTCTTCGGTCATTGCAGGATCGGCTTTTATGCGGTAAGCCGAATTAAAAGCATTGAAAGCAAAGCGTTTCTGGTTGGTTTTGAGGTAGCAGTCGCCAAGGTGGTAAAAAGCATTCTGCGAAAGCGAATCCTGCCCGACAGCTACCAGCTGAAAATATTTGACAGCCTGCGGGTAG
>Ga0247841_10013248_pt1 | contig 10578 bp, 13 predicted proteins | sample LaCruzMarch2015__2_FD_192410 | JGI IMG/M metagenome (GOLD analysis project Ga0247841, IMG submission 192410) | Freshwater microbial communities from meromictic Lake La Cruz, Castile-La Mancha, Spain - LaCruzMarch2015_18m | ecosystem: Environmental > Aquatic > Freshwater > Lake | place: Spain...
ATGGCAAGGAGATTGATTTATCAATAATCTATGAAAAATCAGAGAATGCAGGCGATTCTCCTGATATCGGGCTTATCGGGATCCTCTATAGCCTGGCCGAAACAAAAGTATTCGGATCAATCGAGGAAACGGATGGCCAAAACCTGTATGATGTCATGATCAGGCTTTATCAGGTAGTTAAACAAGCAAAAGCATTGGAGGCAAAATACAAATCGCATGGTACCAGTTAGTACGTATAAGACATTTTGGGAATACCTGATAACTGTTGTACAGGGGATCGACCAGGTTTTCATTTTTAACGATGAGTATCAACTCTCTGAAATCATACGTGATGTTGAAGCCGGGAAGGTATTACTGGTGGCTGTTATCCCATCAACCGATATTGTCGCATCAAGCTATGATGATTATGAGGAAGTTTCTTCCTGCTATGTGTTCCTGCTTAAAAAAAGCGATCCTGGAAACATGACACATGCTGAATTTCTCACAGAAATGGAAGCAATGCAGGTGATCATGACCGCTGTGAAACATAAACTGATTGAATTTAACGCGGATTATGACCACTGCAGTAATGCGAACATCAAATTGATTCACCGGCTGATCCTTTCTTCGATCCATACAGATCCGGAGTACAACCTCATGGGATGCAATGGTTGGGGAATATTTTTCAAACTCAAAACAACAGGTGTTTAACAAGAAAAATTACTAAAATGGCAGATGATGTTTCTATGAGACTCCAAATGCTTGGAGCAAAACTCGACAACGTGACCGAAGAGTTAATTGGAATGAAAACCGATATTTCAAGTATTAAAGAAAATACTGAAATCAGGGTTTTAAATGGTGGAAACATCGAAGTTACAATGAAAACCAACGAACTTCTTAAACACCTTTTTGAACAAACAAAAACAGGCGGAATTATTGACGAAAAGTTCAAGCAATGCCGCGAGGACCATACCGCCTCAAAACGAATTGGAATCTTCGATAAAAAATCTGCAGCCTGGTTCAATGTCGGCTACCGGGTACTGGTGGCCGTGGCAATAGGGTACATGTTTTTAAAGATGATGGATTTTGAAAACCTGGTCTCAACCATAAATCATGTTGGGAAATGAAAAATATCCTGATTATGGAGGATCAGCCAGATCAGGCTTTTCTCGTGCAATACGCCCTGGTGAACATGATATTTTTAACGGTGGTTTGCCATAATACTTTTCGGGCAATAGAGATGGTAAGGCAGGGAGAATTCGACGTGATCGTTACTGACCTGGCAATGCCTGAAATGGGAGGAATTGAATTTATAAAATATGTCAGGATGATTGACGGCAAAATCCCGATTGTTGTTGTAACAGCTTATGTGTCACAGGAAGATAAAGACGAAGCATTTAAGGCCGGGGCCGATTATTTCATCGGTAAGCCTTTTATGTCAGCAGATTTAAAAAATGTTTTTTTAAAATTCAAATAATTATGATAATTGAACGGAAATTTGGGTGGCTCCTAGATCTGCCTGATCCTAGAGATGTTGTGTTTTCCGCAACACAACCAAAGGATTTTACCAGAATTCACGATTTAAGATGGGCAGATGTGATTCCACCTGTGAGGGATCAGTTAAATATAGGTTCCTGTACCGGATTTGGAACAACTGCCGGCGCCTGGTCATCGATGCTCAGCGATAAAACATTTGACACCCCGGCATTTCACCCATCTGAACTATTTGCCTATTATAACGGCCGTAAAAACAAGCGTAATGATACCGGCGCTTCGATCCGCGAGGTTGTTAAGGCAACAGCAACATTTGGACTTGCACCCCTGGAAACATGGATGTATGACGTAAACAACGTGACCGTAAAACCTGCTAACCGTGCATACGAGCAGGCCCTGAAGTTTAAAACAATTAAGTACGCACGGGTTCCACAAACAAAGCAGGATATCGTTAACGTGCTTGCATCAGGTTACCCGATCGTTTTCGGCCATATGGTATATGAGAATTTCTGGAAGGTTGGCAAAGATGGAATTGTGCCTATGCCTAAAGGAAAGATTGTGGGAGGACATTGCGAAGTGTTGATGGCATATAACCTGGATACTGATCGGGTAACAGCACAAAATTCGTGGAGTGAAAACCGTGGTGATCGAGGCTATGAGCATTTTCTTTTCGATCACATCCTGAACCCTGACTATTGCATGGATTTCTGGGTAATTTATGAAGTATCAATTTGATTCAATGAACATTAATATAAAATGAACAAAACCTGCTATTGCAGGACGTTAAATAATAAATTACTAATCCTTTAACCTTAAAACTATGAGCAAGATAAAAGAAAACGGATGCTCCGATTACGGCAAAATTGAACTTATCGAGCCATCCGATGCCATCATGGCAGAAGCAGATTCGGCAGAATTGGAACTGGGACAGGAAATTTTCTGTGCAGGCTGGCCTGCAGTGCTGAAATATCTGCAAAAACTGAGAACGAAAATCAAAAACCCAATTTTCAGAGGCTTATGCGGCATTGGGTTGAGCATAATCGACGGGCTGCATGATGCAACCTGCAAGACTGAGTAAAATGAGATCGCAATACAACAAGATCAACTGGCGCGACATGATGTATGCCGCCCTGATCACAGTTGCCACATCAATTCTTGGATCGATCCTTCCGATCGTAGAATCCGGCACATTCACACTTCAGGCGCTGATACCTGTTCTATTCACAAGCCTGATGGCAGGTGTGGCCTACATCATTAAACAGCTGAAATCTAACTCTGACGGCGCGCTGTTAAAAAAAGATGGTGAATGACAACTTCAGATAACGGCTACAATCTGATCAAGTATTTCGAGGGCAAGGAGACACAGTACTCCTTGCTCCCGGAACTTGTTGCATATAAATGTCCGGCCGGTAAATGGACGATAGGATGGGGGACAATTAGCTATCCGGATGGATCTCCGGTGCGCCAGGGAGACCGGTGTTCAATTCAACAAGCCAGACGCTGGCTTGTTTATGACGTGCAGGATGTGGAACATGAAGTTACCGCACTATTCCCGGTTATTATGACCCAGGGACAATTTGACAGCCTTGTTTCAATGGGATATAACGTTGGAACAGGCGAAAAAGGCCTGGAAGGATCAACGCTGCGCAAACGGATACTGGCAAGAGGATCACAGGAATCTATTGAAGAAGCTTTTCTTATGTATTGTAAAGCGAATGGGGAACATGATCATCGGGATAATGACGGCGATGGCCAGGTAGATGAACCTGGAGAAAAACAAACGATATCCGGATTGCTGCGTCGAAGAAAAGCTGAAGCCTGGCTTTATCGCAGCGGTGAACTCAATTTGTTTAATTCTTAAACTTTCGTTTTTTCACTGCCTTTTTTCCTGAGAAAACTCCTTCCTTCTCCAATTCTTTGATCATCCGATCAATCATTTCCAAATGATCCAACACCCATTTTGTCTCGATTGCAAGTTGTTTCGTGTTTTTTTTCATGGCTTTTTTATGCTTAAGCGGTTTTAATGGCAAAAGGTGAAGTGTAAAAGCAAAGTTTTTTTTAAATTGCAGGAAAAAACATTATGAAAAAAACAATGATTATCACAATTATCATGATTTTGTGTATTTCATCCTACGCTCAGGACAATAAAACGACTCCTAACCAGGATCAAGACACCATAACCTATGTTTATTGCCAGATTGTTGGTACTGGCAAATTAATGAGCAATAAAGTAACAATTGAGATTGACTTTGGTCAATTTAGAAGTATTTGGGACGACAATCGGTTAAAAGATCCTAAAACAGGAGAAAAAATTATATTTAATGGAATGATAGACGCCTTAAATTATATGGGAAAATTGGGATGGCAATTCGTTCAGTCATATGCTTTCTCACAAGGGAATGGCCCTATGGTATATCATTATCTTCTAAAAAAATCAAATAAAGTCATTCAGGAAGAATCAAAAACACAATGATTAAATAAAATAATGCTTTCACACTATTGACTTTCTCGTTTAGAGATGTATCTTTGTTGTGCTTTTAATCTCAGTCCAATGAATTTACATCTTCTAAATAGGGGAAACCCGTATGGTTCCGGATGCAGTAATGCTCCGGCGGTTCTGAGAACCGAAGCAAGCCATACGGGTTTTTTCGTTAGGAGGTACCAACAATGGCAAAACAACAAGATTGCCTTCCCCCGGTAACCATCGGCGGGATAAAGATCACAACAAATTTAATTGATGCATTAGTTGACCTATCTGGTTATAGGACTAAAGACATGCATTTTTTCACTGAGCAATGCTTGATCATTTCAAGTATTGATATTGATCAGTATGGCATAGATAGAGAATTATTTTTGATATTCCGAGCCATGTATGGGGTTTTACAGGCCTTGAATGAAAAACAGGAAGGAGGCGATCAATGATACATACACCCATGGATTCAAGCGAGGCACTCGATATGGCCGTTTGTAACTGGATTCAACAATTCGAGAACATTAATCCTTTCACCCATGCAACATACCTTGATGACGAAGAAACCGGTGATGAGTTTGTGACCGTGTTTGACCCTAGAACAGATAGGTGTATTATTATTTGGCTTGCACCTGCATGGAATGGCAATGATGTTCTTAATCTTGCCAGGGATATCATTTCTTCTAAAATTAAACGGTAGCTGTCGCACATCAGTCCCTTACCGGGGATCAGGGGCAACCGTCCTGGTTGCCCCTTTAAATTGAAACTTTTATTCACTTTTAAATAACAAACCAATGACAACTGAAATTGTAAAATTTGAGTTCAACAACCAAGAAGTTGATTTTGAACAAAACGACAAGACCTTAATGGTCAACGCCACCCAAATGGCGAAGATATTTGGAAAAGATGTGTTTCAATTTACGCGAATTGATGGAACAAAATCCTTTATTTCATCGTGTTTAAAACCGCAGAATTGCGGTTTATTGGGGGTCAAATCGGAAGAAGATTTGATCATTTCAACACAAAAAAGTGGCACCTGGATGCACAGGGTCCTTGCCCTTAAATTTGCTGCCTGGCTCGATCCTGATTTTGAGGTTTGGGTTTATTCAACCATTGATGAGCTTCTATTTGGCCCATTTCGTCGTATGGAAGAAAGCCTTCGCCTGAGCGCCGCAAGAAAGAACCGAATTGATTTGCTGCGCGATGAACTCCGTAGCGAGGAAAAGTACGCTGAACTGGAACGACTTGAGCTGGAGGAACGTCAATCGGCATACAGCCGGGGCAAAGAAAATAAAAACCAGCTCGAATTATTCAGATCATTAGATAGTTGATAACGTTTTTATTGCATGTAACCATAAGCCTCGCTAACCCGGGGCTTTTTTTTGTCCTTTAATTTCAAGGGGTCTGATTTTAAGTTTGCCTTTCAATATTCAGTTAACACTATATAACTACTTAAAATCAAAGAATCATGAAAAAAATCATCACATTGTTTACACTCCTGCTGCTTGCCGGAGTAGTAGTAACAGCACAAAATCCGTTTCTGAAAGACCAAAATGAGGTCTATCTCAAAGTATCAACAGACAAGGTAGGAATCGGGATATCGCCTTCTACTGATAAATTGATAATCGGATCTGTTGCAGGGGAGCCTGTCCTGGGACTTAAAGGATACCCAAATCATTACAATCCGTACATCACCTTATATAATTCAAACCAGGTGCCTATATGGAAACTGTTTGCAAGTACAAGTTGGTTTACTATCGGAGCCTCCCGCGACACGGCAATGGCATTGTTGGTTGGACGACCTAACGCCGGTTGGGTAAAAATCAATGGCACCATGGCAGCTACAAAACTTCAGTCCACGACAGGAGCATTTACAAATATTACTGCCGGGACAGCAACGGCTACAACCTTGTATTCCACAACTGCAATAGTCAATCATCTTTCGGCGACTGATTCAACCGGTATCGTTCTGTATGATTCCAGAGGAACAGCCTACAGAATATTTATCACATCCTCCGGAACCGTTTCATGTATAGTAGTTCAATAAACTGTTACGATGGGATTATTCAATAAAATGTCGGTCGAAAAAGCTGATCGCAGGACACGTTATGGCAACATTCATTTAACCAACGACGGTCCATTTGAAATATCTATAACCGAGCAGGGTAAAACACAGCGATTTGAGCGAGGGCTGGATTCAAAAGCCGTTGAAGAATTTAACTCGAATGTACGTGCCTGGGGCGATAAGGTCAGAAACGCCCTGGGCTCATCCGTCTCATCTGCCGGCATAAAAGGATCAAGGCTCAGGCGCAGCATCCGCAACACTTATAAAGAAGAGTATGGTGAAATATATCGCATCGGCTTCACTTTCGGCAGAGAAGGAGTTTATGTTGAAAAGGGTGTTGGACGCGGTTATGTCATGAGGGGCGGAGTAGTGGTCAAAATTTCAAAAACGATTGGATTTAACCGCATGGTAAAACCCTGGTTCAATCATACAGTTGAATTTAACATACCCGAACTGGGAGAAATCATACTCCAACATACAGAAACCGCTATCATCAATATAGCAAGAATTTATATCCGATAAGCAATGGCAGGCAGCACGAAAATATCTGATTACAGGTTCTCGATCTTTATTAATAACGACCAGGCAAAGCGATCGCTCATAGAAATGGAAAAGGTTATGCAAGGTTATGAGGCAGAACTTTCAAAACTTATCCGTGATAAAAAACAGGATACCCAGGAGTATCGTGATGCTAAAAAGGTATATGACGATCACCTTGAGAAAATGAAAAAGCTCCGGCAGGAAGCTGGACTTCAGGCATTGTCGATTAAAGAACTTACGGCGCTTCGTGGTCAACTACGCAATGAAATGGCACGTGCCATTCCCGGGAGCGCTCATGCCGCCACATTACAAAAGGAGATCGATGCAGTGCATTCCAGGTTAACACAGCTTAATGGAACTGCAAAGAATACCACTCTTTCGTTTGGGCAAATTGCTGATTCTTTTAATCGCTTCCAGGCTTTTGCTGTTGCCGGCATTGCAGTTATCACAGGTTTTGCTTTGTCAATTAAAAGCATGATTGCCGCCCAGGGAGAACTGGATGATTCCTTGGCTGACATCCGAAAGACTACACAGATGTCGGCTGCCGAGGTACAGAACCTGAATAAGCAATTAGGCAAGATTGATACCAGGACAAGCCGACAGGATCTTCGTGAAATGGCTGTGGTTGCCGGACAGCTTGGGTTTGCAAAAGATTCGGTTTATGAATTCGTTGAGTCGGTTGATAAATTGAATGTTGCTCTTAGCGATGAAATAAAGGGAGGCGCTGAGGAAGTCTCAAGGACCATGGGCACCCTGCGTAATATACTTACCGATATGAAATCTGCAAATATTGCTGATGACATGCTCCGAATTGGCAATGCTGTGAATGAACTTGGGGCCGCAGGCTTTGCTACAGCCCCGGTTATTGCCGATTTTTCGAACCGCATTGGTGGTATCGGAATTCCCCTGGGTCTGACATCTAATGAAGTACTTGGACTTTCTGCAACACTCCAGGAACTTAATGTCAGCACCGAAAGGGGAGGGACGGCCGTGACGAAAATCCTTCAAAAAATGACCACGAATGTTGGCGATTTTGCGAAGATTGCCGGAATGCCGATAAAAGAATTCACTGATTTAGTGAATCGCGATTTGTTCGGGGCATTTACAAAAGTTCTGGAAGGATCAAAACGGGGAGGGCAAAGCGCAACGCTTCTGGCAGGTATCATCAAAGAACTGGAAGTTTCAGGCGCAGGAGCATCTGAGGTATTTGCAAAAGTCAGTGGCAATATTGAAATGCTTAATGAAAAGGTGGCTCTGGCAGGAAAATCACTGCAGAATACCGATTCAATCATGAATGAGTTTAATATTAAGAATGCGACCCTTGGAGCAGTGCTTGATAAATTGCAGAAAAGCTTCTATAGCCTGATCACGATGCCGGGGGTTACCGAATTTTTTAAGTCACAGGTTTATCACGTTGTCGAGCTGGTCGACTGGTTTAAGAATCTACCACAATTTATTGAAAAGTACAGGGTATCGCTCATTCTCATTGCAGGAGCTACTGGCGTTTGGATCGCAGCAAAGACAAGGTCATTGCAAGTCGGAATTCTGAATAATATAATGCTCAAGGAAGGAATCCTGCTAAAAATAAAAGACGCTATTGCCCTTGAATACCTTATAATTAAAGAGCAATTATTAACCGTTTGGAAAGGGAATGGCACAACAGCAACAAAACTTGCAACCATAGCGCAGTTGCTTTGGAATGCAGCATTAAAAGCAAACCCGATAGGACTTGTTATCACTGCAATTACAGCTCTTGTAGGGGCTATAGCAGCTTATGAAAAGTATAATTCAAAAGCATTAGAACTTGACAGGCTCAAAGTGGGTACAACAGTTTTACTCGCAAATTCAAATAAAAAACTTAGCGAATCATATTCTGATATCGCCGATCAGATGCGTAAACTCAGCTTGCTTTCTGTGAATGAAAAAAAGGATTTGCAGGATAAGATTGATTTAAAAATTAAGGAAGCTGAAGCTGAGCTTCTTCTGATGGAAGCAAAACAAAAGGCAATAGGCAAGGCGGCCGCAAAACCGACCGGTTGGCAAAATCTTAAAGCTGCAACTGAGGTAGGACCCAAACAGCAACAGGCATTGGAAGTTTATGCCTGGCAGAACCAAAAAGAAGCCACCGAACCTTTTGACGATGGTATCAATAAATTGAAGGATGGGATCAATAAGCTTAAAGGTGAAAGACAAACCATAGTTCAGATATTAAATGCTGAAAGCGCCGGAGACCAAATATTAGGCAAACTGGCCCCGCAATTGGAAGAAAAGTTGAACCAGTATCGTATCGCGCTTAATAATACTATAGCCGGAAGTGAAGATTACCTGCGAATTCAGGAAAAAATCAAGGCAACCAATAAGGAACTAGCAAAATATAATGATACTGATAACACAACTGTTACTTCTTATAAGGCTAATCAAAAAGCAGCGAAAGAAAATGCAGACTATTTAATCAGCATACAAAAGAAAATAGAGGATGCAACGATTCAGCTCATTAAAGATCAGAAAGAAAAAGAATTAAAACTTAATGAACTTGATCATAAGCGTAAGATTGAATTGATACAGGGCATGTCAGCTGACGAACTGAAACTTCGTGAATTATATTGGCAGCAGGCGCAGGATAAAGAAGCTGAGATCAATAAAAAATATTCAGACAAAGCTATTGCGGAAGCGATAAAGATTGAAGAAGAAAAATGGAAGGCGATTATCGATGCTGATATTAAGGGATCTGAATCATGGTATGCAAACAGCATCACTTTACTCGAAAAACAACAACAGCTCGAACTTAGCAACCTTGAACTTACCGAACAGGAAAAAACAGACATAGTAGCTAAGTATGAAGCAAAGCGCGCTGCGCTGCGCGGTGAGCTAGGGCTAATAGGACCTGTTCAACAAAGTGACGAACCTCAATCTTCCGGCGGGAATATGCTTCATCGAAGTGGAGCTGATCAGCTTGGCGAATTTCAACTTGGCGAAAAACGAAGATTATTACAATTAACACGTGACCTTGAACTCGAAAACGCCCAGGGAAGCGCCGATGCCCAGAAGCAAATCTGGGCTGAATTTTATGCTTCACAAACTGCTGCGACTATTGAATTTATAAATGCTGCTGCACAGGTTGCATCACAGGTAGTTTCAGCTCTTTCAGGTGTAAATCAGGCAATGAGCGATTATGAAAATGCTCAACTTAAAAAAGACGAGGATTCAAATAATAAAAAGAAGGCAAACCTGAAGGCTCGCTTTGACTCAGGGAAAATAACGCAAAAACAGTACAACGACCAGGTTGCCAAACTAGATGCCGATCTCGATGCTAAGAAAAAAGAACTTTCAATAAAACAAGCAAAAAGACAAAAAGCGTTATCCCTTGCACAGGCAATTATCAGCACAGCACAGGCAATTACATCTTCATTAGCGCAAGGTGGAATTATTGGAATTATAATGGCCGCGTTAGTCGGCATCCTGGGGGCTGTTCAAATCGCTTATATCGCAAGTACTCCCATCCCGGAAGCTGCAAAAGGACGCTACAGGTCTTTTATGAAAGCTCGTCAGGCAGCTAAAGGAAGATATCAACCGGTTAAACAATCCGAAACCGGACGATATGATATTTCTGAAGATAATAATTATTCAGAAACTCCTGGACGGGGTTTGTTCTCAATTTTCAGATCCCGCCAGGCAGCGAAAGGGAGGTACAACCCGGCAAGACAAAGCGGATCACCTGGTGGATTTATTAAGGCTGAATCCTCAGATCAGATCCCACAGGCGGCCACCGGTCGGTATGAGCTGATTGAAAAACAGGATTCAACGCAAACTGTTATTCATGCCAATGAACCTGCCCGCCCTGGTCAAATACAGCAACCGGCCACCTCACCGATAGTAACTACTGATAAGGATGGTAAAATCATCGTCGAAGTTCCTGCAGGGAATCAGGGCGCCTCAGATCAGATCCCACAGGCGGCCACCGGTCGGTATGAGCTGATTGAAAAACAGGATTCAACGCAAACTGTTATTCATGCCAATGAACCTGCCCGCC
>Ga0247841_10013253_pt1 | contig 10577 bp, 13 predicted proteins | sample LaCruzMarch2015__2_FD_192410 | JGI IMG/M metagenome (GOLD analysis project Ga0247841, IMG submission 192410) | Freshwater microbial communities from meromictic Lake La Cruz, Castile-La Mancha, Spain - LaCruzMarch2015_18m | ecosystem: Environmental > Aquatic > Freshwater > Lake | place: Spain...
CCAGGACCAATACTGCCGGCAAAGTTATGCCTGCTCAGGCGGTAGCCAAAGGGCTTCAGAAGAAGATCAAGAAATAAGCCCTGGTTTATTTGAAGAAAGATTTGGAAGTGAGTCCCGTCTCAGAGCTCTTATCGAGTTGGCTGCGTCGGGATTTGCTATATCCAAAGCGGATATTAGGGCTTGAGTTACCAGTCGGGAAATAGATGGTGCGTCGTAGTCCTGGCAAAGATCCAGGAAAACGGCATGAAGGATTCCTGTCATAAGCTTTACTTGCATGTCTCTGTCCAGGGTGGATGTGGTCGCTTCCACGGTGATGTTTCCCATGCTTAGTTTGGCTAGGAACATCAAGACAATATCGTCATTCTTGTCCATCTGGTTTTTGCTCCTTCTCTTTGATCCTTTTTTCTTCTGCTGCCTTAAACGAGTGAGCAAGCATGAACGCCATCCGTTCTATTGTCACTTCAAGTTCCTTGTTTGAGTTGAAGTTATCCGGGAATGCCTGGCCTTTAGACAATCCATTCCAGCAATATATGACTCTTCTTTCCCCTTTTGGGCATGTCTTTTTGGGAAGAATGTAGATATCCACAGGATCCGGGTTTTCAAACAAGGCTGTCATGTTTTGGTTTGTTTTGGTTCCAAGGTCCTTGACCAGTTGTTCAAAAGTCATTCTGCTACCATCCAGTCATCTGCCAGTATATCTGTTTGGCTGGCAGTCCATGGAACCAGGCAATCGTCTGCTGTTTTCATGTAGATGTAATTTTTTCTTCGACATGTCTTTCCGTTGGCCAGGGTATAATCTCCATTTGCGGTGCAAAGCATAATCCACATGCCTTTCCCGTTCCATCCTTCCCGGCAGATTTTTCTTCCATGTCTAAGCTGGGTAATCGCTCTTGAGAAGTTGAATTGCTCTAGTTTTCCGTTCATGTTTATTCCCTCCTATTGTCCGAATGTGTCCAACTGATATAATTATTATAGCCGTCAAGACAGGGGATGTGAAGTTGAGCAAGCGCAATGATGCTCCACAAGAGTTTAATGCCAAGATTTATAGAGAGCTTTTCAACGATATTTACTGGCCTCTTCTGGAAACGATACATCGTTACGAGATATATTGGGGAGGATCAGGATCCGGCAAGTCCTATTTCATTGCTCAAAAGCTGGCCATACAGTTGACCATGATGCCTGGAAGAAACCTGATATGTATTAGAAAACAGGGAACTGACGCTCGAGATTCCGTATATCCAGCCATGGAATCGGCCCTTTATGAGTTTGGCTTGCTGGAGTTGTGGGATATAGTGGAACATCCAATGCCAAGGATGACCTGTATTGCGGGGCCAGGTATGGGCAATGTGATCGCCTTTTCCGGTTTGGATAAAGCAGAAGATATCAAGTCTATCGTTTTCAAGCATGGTCACATACTTACCGACATCTGGTATGAAGAGCCCACTGGAGAAAGCAATATTCAGAACTTCAGAGAACTTGACCGAAGGCTTCGTGGTAGAGGCTTTAAGAAGAGGGTTATCTTCTCGTTCAATCCAGTCAATGAAAAACACATTATCAAACAGTATATCTGGGACGAGCTTTTGCCAACAGGAGCTGACATCCAGTTTTGCCATTCCACCTATGTCGATAATAAGTTCCTGGATGATGAAGATATTTCCACCATTGAGCGCTTCCAGACCACAGACCCTTACTCCTGGTCAGTATATGGCCTTGGCCTATGGGGTACTACCGGCCTTACCATCTTCGACATGAACTTGGTAAACGAGAGACTAAAGACCTTGAGGGCAATCAAACAGGCTGATCCAGGCTTTAGTTATACAGCTTCAGTTACATTCAGAAGAGATAAAGACGACAACATTATCCGAGACTCGTTTGAAGTTGGATACGACGTGAAAGGCAAGCTGACGATTTACAAGGAGCCCGTCCCTGGCAGGCCATATGCTGCAGCTTTTGATACTGCAGGAGGAGGAGCAGACTTTCACGCCTTGCATATCTGCGATAACATAACAGGAGAACAGGTTGCCGTCTATCATTCTGATGAGATGCCAAATGTCTGTATCTTCCAGATAATAGGAGCTCTCATTTATTACAATCATGCCCTAGTAGCTCCTGAAGTAAACTTTGGCAACTATGCCCTTGAGAAACTGCTTGAGATGAAATATTACAAGATATATAGAAGAGATGCTCCTGCAGACTGGATGAATCTCAAGGTAGAGCCTAAGTTCGGATTCCTTACCACTCAGAGAAATAGAAGTGATATTCTGAGAAAACTTGTTGAGTGGACCAATGTTCCAGGCAACATCAATTTGATAAACGACATAGACACTTTGGAGGAGATGCTTACGTTCACCAGGCAAAAGGCCAGGGTTGACGTTATTTGGGCAGCAGAACCAGGAGCTCATGACGACCTGATCATGGCTTATGCTATACTTCTGGTATGCCGGTTGCAGCAGACAACTAAGATCATTGAAGAAAAAAAGCCGCTGGAAGGGTTCTGGATGCCGGAGGAGTTGGAATTCGCTGTCGAATCAGGTAAACTGACAAAGATAGAGGCGCTGAAATACAAAAAAGATATGTTGCAAAGCCTAGGTATGGTATCTTCCGTACCAGTAAAAAAAGGAGATGACGTTTTATGGTAACTGATTTGCTTTTCATTATCCTGGCTCTTTCCGTCGTGGTCTCTGTTTCTCTGTTTATCTATGTTAACAAAATCGTTTTCAACTATAACAGAAGAATAGACGAGTTGGTGCGAATCATTAAGGCTCAAAAAGACAACAACCTATTCCTCGCTACCGATTGCATGACCAAAACAGTTTTAGACGTGGAAAATCTCATCAACCAGCAATATCATAATATTACGAATTACCTTGAACTTATGCAGAGAACGATCTCAAACGAGCCCAAAAAAGATCCTTATGCCAGGTTTAGGGGTCGTGATGGGCTTCTTTCTTATGCTAATATTGAAAAAAACATGGAGTCAAGTGAAGAACAGGACATGCATGAAGTGAAAATAGAGGAGGAAGTTGGCAATGATTGAAATTTATGAAGATACTTTGGAGCCAAGAGCATCAACCGCTTCATGGCATGAGTTGATGACTCCAGAACAACTAAGGCGTGGGCAGTATTATGCTCAACAATACGTTCAGAGGAAAGCTGAGATTAGCGATTATATCGCAGAATGGGAAAAAGAGCAGAAACTGTATGAATGCCAGAGAGACAAGGACCCAACGGATCCCAAGGCTCCATGTAATTTCTACCCGGTATTGACTCCCGACATTGAAGGTCAAGCTGCTGCCATGGTCGATTCCAATATGGAGTTCAATTATGTCACCAGCAATCCAGGCCATGAGCCTTATGTCAAAAAACTCAATCCAGCATCTGTTTACAACCGAAGAAAATCGAAATTCATGCTTCACGCCAAGGACGCAACAAGGAGTTACTTGCTTCATGGAAGCAGTTGGATTTCCGTAGCATGGGAGAAAAGTCTTGATGCAGGACCGGGCAGGCCAAATGGTCATGGACGATTTTCTACGCCATCTCTGGTCAATGTTTTCGTTGATGGCAAGATTAAAGACTATAAGGACCTTCAGTATGCTGAATACATCATTGAAGAGCTGGGATTCCAGTCTATCGATTCTGCCAGGCAGGAATACGGAGAAGATCTGGCAAACGCATTGGCTACTGGAATGGGAGAGTATGAGGGCACCACTCCTGAGGTCAGCAATGACGATGCCAGGGGATGGACGTTGCTCTATGTCTGGACAAGAAGCAACAAAGACCATCACCTTCAATTGATCGAGATGGATGTAAACGGCTTAATTCTCCGGGAGTCAGATCCTTCTAAACCCTATTACGAGGACGTTGATGACGAATACCCTTATTATTTTATCAGAGGAATGCCCAAGGCCGGCTGCTTCTATGGGTTTGGAGACGGAAGGATTCTCGCTCGTTTCCAGGAACTTATCAACTGCCTTCTGGACGAAGCGGAATATGGCGCGAGATTTGCCTCTCAAGGTAAACTGGCGGTAGACCCTGCCGGAGAAATGGCCGATGGCCAATTGAATTCCGATCCCAAAAAAGCAATCAGCATTATCAATCCTCATCAAAACCTCCTGCAGCTTAGAGGCATGGGAGTTGACCAGGTGCTTTTCAACATGGCCGAGTTGGTGCTTAGAGGAGTTCAAAGCGGATCAAGGTATTCCGATATCATGAATGGAATTATGAACACATCTTCGGCAACCGCCACTCAGATCAACGGACAGCTTTCTCAGGGGGCCATTGGCATAAATGACAAGAAGGCGGATATAGTCGCTGCCATGTCCTGGGCGGATCGTTATGCATTAAAACTGTGCCTGGGGAAATGGGACAAGCCCTTCTGGGCAGGAATTGGAGATGAAAGCGTTTATTTTGATCCAGGAGAAGTAAGGCGAGTTCCTGCTTTCATTGGAAGAACCGTTGAAAGAACAAAAAAGATCATTGACGGCTTTTCGGCCAATGGTCAGGACTTCTCCGAAAAAGATATTCCTGCTTATGAGGTTGTAACTGACGAAAATGGCGATCCTATCATGGTGGCATTGGACTTCGATGTTGATGTGGTTATCGGCAATGCCATTCCTCGAGGCAAAAACGACATGTATAACATCATCCTTGGCCTTATGCAGCTTCAGGTTTTGGATCCGGAAACGCAAATGATGGTTCCTTTCCTTGAAACAAAGATAGCCAGGAAGTTGATGCAGGAGGCTTTGGGAATAAAACTGTCAGATGAATCCACAGAACAGGACCAGACAGATGAAGGGTCTATCCTGATGAATCAATTGAAGCCAACGCAACTAAATCCTGTGGGAGACAATGACACCATCCAGACGCCTCAGGGAGCACCAGTCCAGGCCCAGGCAGAGCCTCAGATGGCAAACGTCCCTGGTACGCCGGGCATGGACCTTAGGGGGCTTAGTCTATGACCAAAACAAAAGAACATTCTCCTGTATATATGGCTATGCATAACATGTTGGCTCAAAACGATCCTCATTCATTTGCCGTTCTAAAAATGATAAAAGACATTTACCCGGCATTTGAAAGAAAGATCAAAGACGAAAATGACTTCATGTATAAGTTGGTAATGTCAGGTTATAATCCCATGGATCTCCTGGATTATCCCGTTTGCGATCGGTGTGAGGGACTTGCTGCCTGGAATGGCTGGACAAACGACAGAAGGCCAAGACATATTGCTGAGTGCATGAATGAAAAGTGTGGGCATACCACCTATAATCCTCCATTGTTTAGGGAATGGATGAGGCAGGAGTTGAAGAAAAGGGCGCCAGACAATGTGATTGAAGCCATAGACTACGCCATGGATGATATCTGCTCTTCTTATATTCGCACTGCCTACTCCAAACTGATGTGCGAGATTGCCCTGGCAGACTCCATAAGGTCTCCAAAGATGGGTATTACAGAACAACCAAACCAGATTTTACCGGAAGTACCTCAGGCAAAAGCCGATATTGAGGTTAATATGGGGCCGGTAGATGGAATAGACATTGATGAAATGATCAAAAAAGAAGAGGAGGAATTGGAAAATGCAAAATAAAGAGGAAATCAGATTCCCTCGGTCCTTTCCAGGGAAAAAGCTCGGATCAAAAATCTTTGAACGCAATATGGTGATTGGCATTCCAACTAAAACGGCCGATCTTGGCCTTAAAACCAGCTTCTTCGGAGGCAATGTTGATGTAATGTTTCTTCTTCAGGATTATGGAATCTATGCCTGCGTCAACAGATGGAACAATGATCTCGTTGGGTTTTATGTCCATGACCCAGCTATCCTTACTCCACTTGGAAAGGCAGCGGTAGAGCAGCAGTTCGCCGGATTCGTTGTTAATTACAATCCTCCCGCAGTTCAGGAAATGACCGCTGAAGAGAAGAAGCGCTGGGAAGAACTGAAAGAAGAAGCGGAAGCGAAAGGTTTGCAGGCAGCTCTTATCGATCACACTTCTGCTCAAGGGTTGTTGAATGCCCTGGCTACAATCGAATCAGGCATCAATAAAAACGCCAAGGTTACGGTTGAAGAAGTGGCGAAATCGCCCGTTTCTAAAAACCCTTCAGTTAAAACCACGATAAGAGGTTCACAAGGTCCAGCGTTTGAAGTGTAGACCGAATAATCTTATACAATAAAATGAACATGAGGGCAACCTCTTCACGTGAGTAGACGACGGAAACGGTCTACAATGAGCCTCCAAGCTTCAACTGGAAAGGGGATTTTATTATGTCCAAGAAACAGAACGTTGACAATTACGATGAAGCAGATCAGTTCCTCGACTCTACCATGCAGTCGCAACTACCAGATGATGGCCAGCCAAATCTGATGCCGATCAAGCAGGGTAGGAATGACGATGAAGACGAGGAAGCCCTGGATGATAGCCAGGAAGAATCTGACGCCGGAGAAGAAACATCTTCCGATGACGAGGCCATGGCCAAGGCGAAAGCCAAGGTGAAATCCAAAAAGGCTGTGGAAGAAGAAGATGAAGAAGAAGGCGAACAGGTTGAAGAAGAGCAAGAGCCAGTAGAAGAGGAGGAAACTCCTCCAGTCGCAAAAGGCAAATCTCTTCCTCCAAGCGAAATAAAAATTATTGCTCAGAGTAAACTAATTAAAGAGCAGAAGGCCCAGCTTGCAGCCTATAGGGAAAAAGAGCAGAAAGAAAAAGAAGCTGCTCAAGTATCCGAGTTGACTCAGAAATACCGGGACAGAGGGTATGATGACGACGTTGCCGCCGATCAGGCCCAGAAGGATGTCCGACTTAACCGTTTGGAAGAGCGTCAGGCGGTCATGGACTTTAAGGAAGAACACGAAGAAGCGCTAAGGAGATATCCCCAGGCCAGGGCGAATATCCCCGACATCATGCAAAAGTGCAAGGCTGCCGGTCTGGATCCGGAAGTTTATATCAAGGTCTTGTATGGAAGCACAGAAGTCGAATCTGACAAAAGAGCTAAAGACTCCATTCGCAATCCAGCAGAAGGAAAGTCGTCAGATTACCAGGTGGCCAATGCTTCAAGGTCTGGTCAGAAAGCTGACATAGGCGTTGGACTTTCTCCAGCAGACAGAGCCGCTAAGGCCGCGTTTGAAGAAAGTTTCCGAGAAGGGAAGCCAATGACCAACAAGGAATGGATCGATCGTAAGAAAAAATATCCTGGATTATAAAAGGAAGGATGAAACAATATGTATTTGAAGATTCAAAATCCCAATTCAAAAAAGATTCTCAAAGTTTACACTGGTGGAGCCGTGTTCAAGGGTTGTGTCGCTGTTCTTAGCAGCACTACAGCAGTTCTTGGCGCAGCTTCAATCTCCACTGGCGTTATGCTTGGAATTTTCCTGGAGGACCAAGACACGGCAAGCGTGGGCTTGATTCAGCCATTCAGTGATGACAGCGTTGTTGAGGGCATTTATACCGGAACCAGCAAAACGTCTCTTACCGATGCTGATCTTGGCAAGGTTATCGACATTGTTGTTTCCACCACGACAACCGCCAATGACACTCAGAAGTTCAACCTTGACGACCTGGCAGGACCGTTCCAGATCGTGGGTTACGACAACGACGCCAAGAAGGTATGGTGCAAACCGCTTCTTAGCTGCCGTTATATTTGAGGAAAGCGAGGTAAAGTACAATGGAAACCAGAGTAGCAGATATTAGTGCATTGATCTACGCCGGAATCGACGAAGTATTCAATGCCGCAGCGAAAATGCCTCGCCGGAAGTATTACGTCAATATCGTCCGAGTCAAACCCAATCAGAAAAAATATGGTTGGTATGACACCGTTGGCGATCTGTCCGCAGCCGAGGTTCATGTCGAGGGTTCAGCAATCAACTTCGACAAAATCGAGTACAACAACAGGACAACCATTACCACCCAGGTCATCAGCAAAGGTGTTCAGGGCACGATGGAGTCCATGGAATTCGATCTGGAGAACGTCGTGAAAAAGCAATTTGGCACGCCGCTGGTTAAGGTCATGAACAACAAAAAGGAGAAGATCGTTGCTGATGTCTATAATGGCGTATTCACCACGGCTAGTGCTGACGGTGTTTACCAAGCATCTGCATCTCATCCTCTCAAGAACAGTTCAAGCTTGAACAGCAACCTGGCCTCCGGTGAATTGGGAACGACAACTTTTTCCGATGCGAAAAATATGTTCAACCACATCATGGACCAGGCGGGAGAGCCGTTCGATACGGAGCCAACTCATCTCTTGATCCATCCTGACAAGATCTACCTGGCGCTTCAGCTTATCAATTCAAACCTCATGGCGTTCGAGCTTTCAAACAACAAAAACGTCATGCAAGACGTCTTCCCGGTCAAAGTGCTGCAGGATCGTTATCTGACCTATACGGCCGCAACCAAGGTATCCCCGTGGTTCTTGCTGGACAAGTCTCTTGACGCAGGCTGCGTGCTTCAGACCAAGGGCGGATTGACGCTCAAGACCTTCTGGGATTTGAACACGCTGTCATACAAAGGCCTTGCCTATGAAATGTATGGCGCTGGAATGATCGCTCCTGGTTACGGCTTCGTGGCCAGCCCTGGATCTTAATCGGTCCAAAAAAACAGAATATATAAGACGGGGGCCGGTAATTTTCCGGCTCCCTTCCTGCTAAAGTCAGGGAGAAAGGAATGATTGTATGCCTAGTTTTGTTGATGATCTTTTCGTACATGGCAATCTCGTAACAGGAGGGCTTGGAATCGGCAATATCTATTATGTTGTCAACGAGGACAGCACTTCCTACAGCGACCTTCGAAACCGGCTCTTTGGCAAAGTCCATGCTGACGGATCCAAAATATTCCATCCTCACAAGTCAACCGCTTCTGCTGTCACAAGGGATGGCCTAAAAGCGGCTCTGGCTTGTTGCGTAGAGGACAGGAACGACTATGTGGTGGTCATGCCATCCAACAGCACATATCACATTGACGCAGCACTCATAATGAACAAGAAATGTATGCACCTGATCTGCCCTGCAGGCATGGGTTATGAAATCGGTGCAACAAACGCAGCCCGTATCCAGCAGATCACAACCGCTTTGGCTTGTATTGCAGTTTCGGATGCGTCCATTGAAATCGCGGGGCTTTATATCAAACAGTATGCAGACATTGCTGCAATCACCCTCGCTGCCGCTTCATATGCTCCAAACATCCATCACAACACGTTCCCTCTGGCCTGGTCATCTGCTCCTGCAGCCGCTATCACTTGCGCTGGTGATGGTGGAGCGTGGGGAAAGATCGAACGCAACTGGTTCGTATCTCAGGCCGGTGGCGCTGTAACGGCGGCTATCGCGGCTATCAGTATCTTGGATTATGCTACTGCGGCTCAGGCGAATCACAACATGGTCACCATTGGAGATACGGAAATCGCCACGCTTGCCATTTCCAATCTGGCCGTCAAAGGCAACACAAACTTCAACATCTTCTCGGAGTGCGGTGGTTCTGGTGTTTCAGACGGTGGAACAATCACCAATGCCATTGCCATTCATGGATCCGGTTGTGCAATCGGGAACCGTGGTGCTGTCGCTTCCGGATGCTTGCTTTCCGGTGGTACTGCAGCCAAATCGTTCTGCGACAATCTTGACGGACGTTCTACCTCTGGTACGGACATCTGGAACTTGGAAGCCTAATTCCAAAACAAGGTCAATATCAAATCATGAAAGGGGGAGCTATTACAGGATATGCTTGTATAGTTCCCCCATCGTCTAATTCGAGAAAGGATAATCCATATGGCAGTGACAGGTAAGGTATATACCAACGCGATAAAAGGGTTTTGCATGGGGACATACAGCTGGAAGGCCAGCGGTGGCTCAACGATTAAATGTATGCTTGTAAAAAACACGCATACTCCAAACCAGGATACCCATGATTTCATCGATGATGTTTCCGACGACGAGTGCGCTGCTTCTGGATCCTATTCTGCTGGAGGACTTGCGGTAACTCCAATAGATCCTGCCGTTGATACGGCGACAAACATTACCAAGTTCGACTGCGTAGACTTACAGGTAACTACATTTACCGGAACCGTACGCTATCTTGTGTTTTACTTCTCAAGTGGAGTTGCTGGAACATCCAACTTGATTTGCTATGCAGACCTAGGCGAAGACGTAGTAATAACGAACGGAACATATGACATCGTGATAGATTCTGCTGGCCTGTTCAAAATAACTATTTCGTAAGGATGGGTTACAATGGCAATTACACAACTCTATTCACTTGAACACGATACTGCTCTAGGGTCCGATAATGCAACACTCAAGCTTGATGAAACGCATTTCGCCATTGCCTATAGAAGTGGAAATGCTGGTTATGGGTATGTCGAAACATACTCAGTAAACGAGAGTTTCGAGGCCGTCCTGATTGATTCACAGTATCTCAGTTGTAGTGATTCAGAGTCGTTGTCAATCGCGTTGCTCGATAGCACTCATTTTATAGTGGCTTGTGCTGGCCCTTCAAATGATGGATTTTTAACCATATTTTCATTCGACGGAAACTATGACAATTTAACAGAAGTAGAAGTGCTCGAACATGACACAGTCAATGGTACGTATAATTCCGTAG
>Ga0247841_10013254_pt1 | contig 10577 bp, 10 predicted proteins | sample LaCruzMarch2015__2_FD_192410 | JGI IMG/M metagenome (GOLD analysis project Ga0247841, IMG submission 192410) | Freshwater microbial communities from meromictic Lake La Cruz, Castile-La Mancha, Spain - LaCruzMarch2015_18m | ecosystem: Environmental > Aquatic > Freshwater > Lake | place: Spain...
CGAGGTATGCTGAAGCCATGAAATTGATCGGGCTTTGGGCAATCAGCCCGGCGGCAAAAGGCGGGAAGAAAGCACTTGAGGCAGAGATGCAGCTCCCAAACCTTGATGACGCTGCAAAACAGATGAAAGGCGGAATTGAGGCAAACGTTGCAGAGATGAGGCGCGAGCTTGCGGAAAACGATTATCTTCCAAAAAATGTCGCCGCTGACTACAAAAAGCAGATTGCGGATTTTGAGCAGGGAGATGGCGTTTCCAAGGCATTTGAAATAACGAAACAGGATATGGGTGAAGAAGAAAAAAAGAAAAAGGCAAAAATGGAAAATATAAAAAAGATGACAACTGACGGCGAAGCCGCGGTTTCCAAGCTCGCAACGCTTCAGCTGCCCGCAATGCAGCCGCCTGACAAGAAATACATTGTGGTTGAGGACAAGTCTGAAAAGCGCACCATGGGTTTTGGGGACGACTACATGCGCCATGCATGGGCAGTTTCAAAAAAGATGAATGACCTGGATTCGCAATTCAAGGAAGGCAAAATAACAAAGTCGGAGCTTGCTGTAAAAAAGAAGGCGCTTGACGAGGAGATGCTGGCGCCCATCAAGAAACAGGCCGAGCATATGGCAAATGCCGGAAAGGAGGGGAACCCCATGCTTGATTCCATGATAGCCAAGGCAAAAATCGGGAAAACAGTACAGTATGGCGCAATTTCAATAAGCGTGCGGGACGCTGAAAAAGGGCCTGCTTTCCGCGGCATGAATTGCCCTGCGGGCGAAATTTTCCTCGCAGCCAGCCTGAAGCTTGAGAACACAAAAAGCGCAAGCACTGCATACATTGTGCCTGACGAGGAAATTTGGCTGAATTTCGGGGCGGGCGAGCCGATAAAGCCCGAGAACTACAAATTTGAGACTGCGCTGGACAAGGGAAAGCCCACTGAAGGCTATGTCTTTTACAAAGTGCCAACAGACGCGAAAAAGTTCAGCCTGATGTTCGGAAAGAGAAAACTTCCAAAAACGCCTGTTGACTTTAGCCTCTAAAGTTTTGTCCCGCAGCCAGTGCAGAAATTTGTTCCAGATGGATATTCTGCATTGCATTTCTTGCATGTGACCATGAGCGCTGCGCCGCAGCCTGGGCAGAATTTCGGGCGCGGGTCAGGGACTGCCTTCTTGCATTTTGGGCATGCGTTTGTCTGCCCAGAAGGAGTTCCCTTGTTAAGCACCTTGCCTGCGCCTTTTACCATGGTGTCGGTTATGGTCTGGCCTGCCTTCCATTCAAGGTCGCTTTTCACTTTGCCTGCGATTCCGTCAAGAATGCCCATTCAATCACCAACAAATCAAATACGACAGCAAGATTTAAGTTGATTTGCCGGGCGACCCGAAGATGGTCCGGAGGTCGGGCAAATCAGAAAGTCAGCCGGCAATTGCGAGAAAAAGCAATAGGCACGCATCTAAGGTGGATTTGGCGCGAATGGGTTGGTTTTTTACAGCTATTGCAAGCAATCATTTTGGTGCGGATATGGACAGGAAAACATTGGCAAGTGAAGGAGCAAAACGAAAGCTTACTGCCGCTGAGCGCGAGCGGTATTTGCAGATAAAAAAGCGTATGTTCGAGCTGTTTGAATAGGATGGAAAACTCCGCGCGGAGCTTGCGAAGATGGGATTGAAATTTGAAAAGAAATGGTGGCACGGCCCGCTTGGGAAGCCAGCTAACTTTGAAGTTGATTAGCTAGGCGGCTTTGCTTTGCAAGCAGACTCGATTATTTTGACGAGATATACGCGTGTTCAGCTTTTGCCAGAAGTAATGTTCAGCTTCCTGAAGAACGCGTCGGAGTTGGGCTCGCGGCCGAGGAATTCTCGCACGAGCACGTCTCCATCTTTCATGTCCCCCTGCGCGAGAATGGCGTTCCTGAAGCGCACGCCTGTTGAGGCGTTGGAGAGCCCCTCTTTCTGGAATTGGGCGAAGCAGTCAAGCGCATATGCCTCGGACCACATGTAGCTGTAATAGCCTGCGTCATACCCGCTCATAATGTGCCCGAACGTGGCAGGGAAGCTGTTCCCGGCAATTGGCGTCATGCCTGTGATGCGTTCCAACTCGGCATTCGAGACGGCATTCACGTCCACCTGCCCGATTGCCGTGTGATAGATTAAATCCATATTGGATTGCGCAAGTTGCCGCGCGTATGCGTAGCCCTGGTCGAGATCGCGCGCGGTTATCAGCTTGTCACGCATATCAGATGGTATTTTCTGCGACGAGTCAAGGTAATGGCCTGACAGTGCAGTTATCACAGAGGGGTCCCACGGCCAGTTTTGAAGCGTTTGCGAGGGAGTTTCCACAAAATCCCATGCCACATTAGTACCTGCAAGACTCATGTACGGCGCACGGGTCAATGTCGCGTGGAGGGCATGCCCGAATTCATGGAACAGATCCACAACTTCATCATGCCCAAGAAGCGCGGGCTTTCCAATAGTTGGCGGGTTCTTGTTCGCAATTATCACTGCCACTGGCGCAGCATAGCTTCCGTTCTTTTCACGGCCCATGATCATCGGGAACATTGCCTCGTGCCCGTATTTGCCATCTCGCGGGAACAGGTCAAAGTAGATGTATGCTATCGTGGCATTTGACGAGGCGTCTGCCACGCGGTAAAGCTGCACATCGGGCGCCCACACCCTGGCGCCCTCCACTTTCTGGAAGCTCACGTTGAAGAGAGGCGAGTATATTGAAAACAATCCCAACAGTACCGAGCTTAGCGGGAAGTATTCGCGCACTTTTTCATTGTCAAGGGAGTATTGGTTCTTCTTCAGCTGCACCTCAAGGTAGAGAACGTCCCACGAGTCCACGCTTGTGGCAGATGGCTCCAGTGTTTTCTTGAAGGCAAGCAATCCCGCAATATCTTCTCTGCTTTTATTGGCAAGCGGCTGCTCAAGCACTGATAGGAATGCCTCCACGTTGCTTGCGTTCTTTGCCATCCTCATGCTTGTTTTGTAATCCGCCCAAGTGGCAAAGCCAAGCGCAGCTGCGAGCTTCTGCCGAAGAACGATCGTCTCACTAAGGAGAAGCGTATTTTCCTCAGGAGACCCGCGGTTGTTGAACGCGAGGCTCATCTTCCGTCTTGTTTCAGAACTTTTCGCATTCTCCATCACTCCGTAGTAATCAGGGTATTTCATGGTAACTATGTACTTGCCATCCTGTGTTTTGGAAAGGCGGGAGAGGAAATCAGGCTGCGCGCCCTCAAGCTCAGCGGCAGTGAATTCGATTGTCTTGTTGTCCAAATTTAGGTTCTGGCTGAATTTTAATTCGAGCGAGGTGAGGTTCTGCTTCATCTCGCGCACGGCTGCGAGCTTGTCATCGGGCAAACCTAGCCCGTTTAGCTCAAAAATGGTGACTGTCCTGTTGTAAAGGCGCGCCTCAGCCTCATTTTTCGGCGTGAATTCCTTGACTGCATTGAAGATGTCCTTGCGCGTCATGACAACGCTTCCAAACCTGCCGACCTTTTCCTCGCAGGCTGAGCCTTCTGCGGAGATGCTTGCATCAGGATAAACATAACCTGTGAAATAGAGCGGGCCCACTTCGTCATAATAATCAGCCATTGCCTTTTCAAAGTCAAGCAATGCCATGCCTCTCTGTCCAGTCTGGCGTGCTGCTATTTCGTTAAGAGTGGCATTCAACTTTGCAATTGCGGCGTCGCAGCGCTGAGTTACCTCGCCCGACGCATACTTTGCCTGAATGGGCTCGAGATTGATGACGGGTGTAGATATCTGTGGCTGAGCAGTAGGCTGTGGGGGCGCAGGCACAGATGGCAAGGGATTACTCGGCAGAGCAGGAAGGGCAGGCGGCGCGGCACAGCCAAGCAGGAAAAACATCGAGATAACTAATCCAATAATGTAAAAAAGTTGTTTCATAAATACGCCCCCGACCGGCTTTGCCCGCTTAGATTTATATTGTTGCTTTTCAGTTTTCTATCGGGAGACGCCTGCGTCAACAACCCATGCCTGAAGGCATGGGCTTGCTGATGAGATGAAGGAAATGCCGTGCAAAAGATAAGCCGCCTTCACCCACGCCTGGAAGGCGTGGGCTTTGGGCGTGGGTTGTTGTAAAGCGAGAGCGACGGGTCGAGCGAATCCGAGAATGTGAGGTCCGTTGGAGGGGGCGGAGACGAATCTGAAAAAAAGCAGCAGCCTGCTAGGAGAAAGGCAGCCGAAATGAGCAAAAGCCGCAGATGGGCGCGCATGAATGCGTTTCGAACGCAGCAATTATATCGCTTGTGGCATGATGACAAGATTAAGGCTATAAATCTTATGCGAGGATGGGAAACCGGGTGAAATTATGAAGATGAGCAAAATTCACATGCTGGTGTTTTTCGGGTTCCTAACATGGCTGCTGCCATTTTTCGCGTCGTTCTTTTTCTACGACCCCGCAACTGCACGCATGACGATTGATAATGATTTCTTCAAGTCGATAATGGTGGTGTTCTCCTGCCTTGTCGGCACGGTTCTGCTTGTCAAGTACTTTGACTGCATAAAGAAAAACTATGTGAAGGAAGGCATGGTTGTCGGAGTAGTGTGGGCTGTGATGAACTGGGCGCTGGATTTTGTGGTACTCGTGCCCATGATGAAAGTGGACACTACCGCGTACTTCATGTCCATCGGCATCCGCTACCTCGTGGTGCCAATCATAGCCGTTGGCATGGGCATGGCAATTGAGAATTCGTCTGCAAATTCTGCTCGCCATTCGCCTGCGCGAATGACGATTGAAAACACAAAAGCCAAGAAGAAGTAAAGTGCGCTTTCTTTTTTCATTTTATACTTTTCTTTTTCATTCGCTTAGCGCACAGTTAATAAGTGCGCTTGTCAACCGGAATGATTTTGCAAGTCGCCCCATTAATCCTCAGCATCTGCCCCTCAGTTATCATCTCAAAATTCTGCACCTGCACAATTGCAGGCAATCCCATCTCCCGGGCGATTATTGCGCTGTGCGCCAGCTGCCCGCCGGTTTTTGACACCACGCCTTTTGCATTTTTATAAAGCAGTGTCAGACTGGGCGAAAATGAGTCGCTGACAAGTATTTTTCCAGCAACATCCTTGGAATAATCCGCCTTAACAGATATGAAAACCGCGGGCCCTTCGGCAATGCCCTTGCCCCCGACTGAGACTCCCTTTATTTCAGAGCGCTTGCCAGTTTCCTCTTTCATTTCATCCACCGCCCATCTTTCTTGTCATAAACGAATCTAGAAGGAAAAACGGAATTGTCACACTTTTCAAGATAGGCATTTTTCGCCTTTCTTTGCCGTGCCGCATCTTTCAGTGTTTTTTCATCAAACCCGTCGGCGAGCTGCAAAATCTCAGAGCGAGACAGGTGGAATACCAAATCTTCAAATCCTTTTTCAGCCGCCAGCAACAGAAGCTGTTTCCTGAGAATGAAAAAATACCGCCCAAGGCAGAATTTGGCGTTTTCCCTCATCCTCATCTGTGGATTTTTCGGAGCAGGAGCAGCGGGATTGGCTGAAAAGTCCTCTGCAAGACGGGAGACCCGCACATCGTATATGTCCAGGGCATAAAAACCGAATTCAGAGCGGGCAGCGATTTTTTTCTCTTGAGAGGGAATGCTTAACATTTCGCCCAATTTTTCAGCATCGCAAATTTCCCACGCCGGGGATTTTGGGAATTTCAGGTTGAGCGAGTATGAAAGCGTGGCAAAAAAAGAATGTTCCATGGATTGCATCGCGCCATCGATGCAACCATTGAAAACAGACGAATCGAATTTCCGGTCGTTTTTATGGGTTTCGCAAAATTCGACTGATTCTTTCCTGAATTTTTCAAATTCATCCAGATAAAGTGACGTATTGAGCGCAAGCAGGGATGATGCGGCGGACAGCCGGGCAAAATCAAACGGATAGGCAAGTAAAAGCATTAGGGAATCGAGAGAAACGGGCGTGTGAAGCTGGACATTATTATTTTTCACCGCGTACTCTTTTAGCGGCCCGGCTCCAAAGACGCATTCAAGCTCAAGATTTTTCAGAAAATACATCCTTCCACCGAAGAAATAGAGATAGGGGACGTTCGGGCGTACGCCAAGCCCGAATTTTTCATAGGTCTGCCAGTATTTTCCATCCGATGAAAAAAGGTCAGAAAAAAAATCAGAAGTTATGGTTGAAGGGCATGCCACGAGGTCGGAGTTTTCTGTCTTCTCAAACACAAGCACACGGCTATTCGAGCCACTTGCTGCGCTGACCGCCCCTTCCTTGTCCGTTTCAATGATTTCTGCAAGTTCATAGTTCATGTGACCACGAAATATTCCTACTGTTCCTAATTTGCTATCTCAAGTTGATTGTTTTTGCATTTCACCACAAGAGAATCACTGCAAGAGCCGCTCGCACTGATGCTCAGGTCTTTTTGGCATTGACGCGGCACCTGGATTGAGATGGGGCATAATTGCGGCTCGGAAAACATGTTTGGCTGTAATTTGCATTCTCTTTTTGGTTTGAAAATTTCCTTCATCCCTTCAATTTCCACAATGCAATCTTCATTCGTTTGTGGCAGGAACCAAAGAACAAGGTCGCCCTGTTGTTGTCTTGCAACAATGGAATTTTCAGCCACCAGGTAATCTGCAGACGCCTGTGCTGATGGTGCCATCGCTGGTTTGGAAGCCCCATTTAGATCGAGTGATGGAAGTTGATCAAAAGATTCGGAGATTGACTGATCGGAAGCACTAGTTGGCACAGCTGTTTCCTGCTGTGTTGATATTATTCGATACTCGACGGAAAAATAAGCCGAAGGTACAAAAACAATGGCAAAAAACAAGGCAAAAACCGCGGTTGTTCCGAGCAATCGCATTTTCACTGTTTTTTGACTTGCCCGAAATAGGCGATAATCCCTTAGGAAAAGAAGAAATGCTGACATGACGAGCACGGCAAACGCTGAGAAAACTATTTGCTGCACGCTAATTGGAAAAAACATGATGAGTGCAACCATCATAGTGAATATTCCTAGGAAGAGTCTTGATGCGGCTCCGAAGATGGCGGAAATTATCGCAGACATTGGTGAGTTGAACAGTTTCCAATTTGCAACTCCGGCAACCGCCGCAAGCGCACCGAGAGATATGAGTGCGTTTGCTAAAAATCCTGCAATCGAGATTGATGCAAAATAGACCATGGGCGGCACAATCACTATCGCACTGGCGCTCCCAATAAGCGACAGAATAAACAGGCTGAATATCCCCATGCTTTTCTCGGTTCTCATTGCATCATCATCCATATTTGTTTTTCAAGAAAGTAAAAATGACAGAGATTCCGTCGTTTTCATTCCCGCACGTATAAGTGCCAACGTACTTACCATCCTGCTTGATTTCCACAAAACCATATACAATCCCGGTATCGATTCTGCACCCTGCGTTTTGGGCGTTCTGCCTGCGAGCGGCACTATATACCATATTTGTCAGGATGGACGTGTCATTTTCGGAAAGCACATATATCTTGCTCTCCATCAACGCGTTTCCGTTGGATGTGAAAACGCTTCTGATGAATGTTCCATCTGAAAATATGTGAAAGTCCACACTATTGCCAGTCAAAGGCTGGTAATATTGATGGACATAAAAATCCACATCCGGTTCAGCTGTGTTGAATTCTGCTTCAGCTTCTTTAAAAATTTCAGAGAATTGTTCTGGCGGATTGGTTGAAAATGAATGCGCGCCTAGTTTTGAATTGTCCGAAAAATAAAGGTGGTTGGAGAAATTTGCGTTGCTGGTTGCATTTTTATTGGCGTCAGAAAATATTTCGGCTTTGTCAAAAAGAAGGGAGACCGTGCCATTTTTCATCCTGCGAAGCTCCATTGTCGGTTCGCCCCCATAATTTGGCAAGTTGTATTGTTTTTTGAGGACAATGCCGCTTGAGACAAAAAGATATTCGGTGAAACATCCTCCATCCGGGCAACTTTTTTTCTCCTGGACGAGTTCAATGTATTTTAGGTCTGCTGCCGGGCGTGCAAGGCTTAGGCAGCCAGATGCGAACGCAAGCAGAAGAATTAGGGCGGCTGCCAACCTGTTTATTGCCATGCCATTAGTCTGATTTTTTCATTTATATTGGTTGCGGTATTGTTAGCTCGTTTGCTTTGCGTTATTGATGGCTTGTTTACGGGCACATTATTGTTAGCTCATCACCCCTTCATTATTGCAGTCCTTCCGCCGCTTCTTGTTATTTCAAATCGGTTGCCGCGAGGATCCTCAAGCTCGTATTTGCCTTTATCAGCATCCAGTCCAAGCTCGAAAAACAAGTCATTCTCTGAAATCATGAGTTCTTGAGGATAACCTGCGTAGTTTGCAAAGCCAAGCGCCAGGTTTTCCTTTTCCGCCTGCGCTATCTCAAGCGAGGGTACAACACCCCTAACATTGCCAAATTCCTGCCAAGCGCGCGCAGCAAGCGTGTTGGTGATATTTGCATATGGCGATAGGATGGTCGGATAAACTGAAATCAAGGATGGCTCGGAAACCATGAATGCAAGTGGGCGCTGCTCGGATATTTCGCGCATTCTTTTTTCAATCGCAGGAAGCTCGGAATCAAACGCAACGCGAGGCGTATCAACCACCAGTTTTGATGAATGGGACAGACGGTCGGTTGAAAAGCCTTCAAACGGAACAACAAATGCGCCCGCTGCGCTTGCTTGCAGCTGCTTTTTGTCAAAAAGATAAGTGAGCGATGGGAGCGGCGGAAAAACGAGTTTCTTGCTTTCATACTTGTACGCGCGCGATGTTTTTGTCTTGTTGGGCGCGTAGCTCTTGAGAAAATCATCCTCAATCTGCGCGCGCGGTACTTTGTAGAGCGTGTCGCCCGCGCGTATTGTTTTTATCAGAAGTGTGCATTCATCCTCAGCAACTTTCACTTCCTTTCCCCTGCGATAAATTCGATATACCTCGATTATTTTGCCGCTTGAGCTTGCGCGTATGGAATCGCCGACGCTAAGTGGCGAGGAAAGCAGTATTTGCGCGCCGTGCCTGCTTGTTATCGTTACTTTTCCAAGCAAGGTGCCCGAGAATGATGGCGCGTTTGGATTGGTGAGTTTTTCTTTTCTCGCCCCACCAATTAGATAGCCGTCGGTGTAGCCGCGAGAGGTGAGCTTGGAGAGGTCGGTCTGCTCCCCGGTGTCAATCGCCTTTCTGTAAGCAGAAACTATTGCACGGACATAAGCGGCATCCTTGAGCCTGCCCTCTATTTTTACGCACGCTATTCCTGCTTTTGCGATTTCCGGCATGCGGGAAAGAGTGTTCATGTCTTTTGTTGAGGTAAGATAGCCGCTCTTCACGAATTTGTTGTTGAGATAAAGCTTCCAGGGAAAGCGGCACATCTGCGAGCACGCGCCCCTGTTTGCGCTTCTTTGCGTTTGAATGAGGCTGAAAAAACATTTGCCTGAATAGGAATAGCAAAGCGCGCCATGGCAGAACGTTTCCACTTCCACTCCGCTGTTTTCACGTATGAGTCTTGCCTGATCGATGGAAACCTCGCGCGCGAGTATGAGGCGGGAAAAGCCCTGTTTTTTCAACAGATTCGCGGTTTTTGAGTTGTGGGTGGATAGCTGCGTGCTTGCGTGCAAAGGTAAGTCAGGAGCAATTTCACGCGCCATTTTTGCCACACCCAAATCCTGTACAATGAGCGCGTCGGCTCCGTGCTCATAGACAAATCTTATGTAATCCGCCACAAGCGGCATTTCAGGCTCAAAAATAAGTGTATTGAGAGTAACATAGGCAAGCACATTGTTCTTGTGGCAGTAGCTTATTGCCGACGCAAGCTCAAGCTGGGAGAAATTGCGGGCACGCACGCGCGCATTCCAGATTGCGCCCATGTACACCGAATCTGCTCCGGATTCCACTGCGGCGCGAAGCGATGCGGGACTGCCAACAGGCGCTAAAAGCTCGGGTTTCATGATGAGATAAACTGGCGTGGGCTTTTAAGATAATGCTCGCCCGCCCCCACTATCCTTTTAGGCCACCCTCGAGGTTCGTCAGTGAATGTGTCTTTTACGGAAAATGTTGCCATAAGACCACCTTGAGGAAAGTTATGCGCTTAAGAATTAAACGCGCCCTTGCCGCTTTTTTTGTAACGCCAATCAACATTTGATTTTGAATGCGCGTCTGCCCGTCACCTTTTTATCCTCTCTTGTGCGCGTATTCTACCATGACACGTTTCAATAAGGTCCGCCCGAAGGCAAAAGCCCGCTCGCGGAGCAACTCTCACGCGCCGGGAAATTCACGCTCGCGCGGAAAGCCGCAGGACGAGCCTGAGCAAAAGCCGCGCCAAAATCAAAAGTATGCAGAGCGTGCGCGGAAAAGGGCGATTCGGGAAGCTGAAGAGAATGCAAAACGCATGCCTGCCCTTAACCTTCAGATGATTGCACAGGACGCAATGGAAAAATACGGTTTTGACCCCAAGTTCTCCCTAGTTGTGAATGCAAAAGCGAATGCGCACGACGAGATAATGATAAAAAAGGTGGGCACGACCTTGCGCGACCTGAGGCATCTTCTTTGGTCATCTATTGACAGTTACTACGCCCGGGATTTGGACCAGATCGAATATTGCGAGCGAGGCCAGAGTAGGGAAA
>Ga0247841_10013255_pt1 | contig 10576 bp, 13 predicted proteins | sample LaCruzMarch2015__2_FD_192410 | JGI IMG/M metagenome (GOLD analysis project Ga0247841, IMG submission 192410) | Freshwater microbial communities from meromictic Lake La Cruz, Castile-La Mancha, Spain - LaCruzMarch2015_18m | ecosystem: Environmental > Aquatic > Freshwater > Lake | place: Spain...
CTGAAGTTTTGCTATTTTAGACCAGGTGTTTCCAAGTTTGAGGTTATCAAAAATACTAAAGTAGGGCGGAGAAAGGTAAGTTCCCATACCTGAAACAGGGTGATTGCCCATAAGATTCTTTTTTAGAAGATAAGCTGTTACTGGTGCAGTTAAAACAGAAAATTGTGGAACTTCATAAGTAAGATAACCAAGCCCTCCTACAATTATAGCAGCACCAATTGACTTTACAATAGCAGTTGCTCTTTGGCAAAAAGCTTCACCTCTGGAATTTTGTTCTGTTGAAGTTCTTGCTCCCCAAGCACAAGAGTGAGCAATTTCCTCTATTTTGGAGGCATGAGTTATTTTGTTAAGTCCACCAAGAGGTTTATATGGGAATTCTCTTTCAATAGTTTCCCGTTCTTGCTCTTCTGTTGGTTGTTCTGTTTCGTTTGTCATTTTGTTTCTCCAGATTCATATTTTCTTGCCATTACTTCATGATATTTTGCTTTTTTCTGAACTTCCTCACTTTCTGTTCTCAAACTTATTCTGTAGTTTCCATTGTATGGATCATAAGACGCAAGGTTAAGGTCGTTGGCTAAATGTCGTAAGCTGTGTGCCTTGTGATTATGATACCAACTCAAGATTCTATCTAATACTGATATTTTGCTTCTCTTTGATAAGCAGTCATATTCCTTTCTTGCTTCGGCAAATTCTCTCTCATGTAACTGATTATATTCTTTTTGTGTTATCATTTTTTCTCCTAAGTAATTATTTAATCACTACTTGTTAATGATTACAATAATAAGGGGTATATAATGATTTGTGGTACTGTTATAACACCATATTTAAATAGGGATTGTGCTTATGGTTGTTATGTCACTTGAAGTTTTAAGAAAAATAGGGCTTTCCGAGGGAGAAATAAGAGTATACCAAGCGGTACTTGATTTAGGGATTGCACCTCTAAATAAGATTCATGAGAAGACGGGGATAGAGAGAAGAAACATCTACGATATCCTGAATAAGCTTATTGAGAAGGGGCTTGTGGCGTATATTGATGAGAATAAGAAGAGAGCTTTTCAGATAACTAGTCCGAATAAGCTAATAGGGTATGTGGAGGAGAAAAAGAAGGAGTTGGATAATTCTAAGGGACTTATTGAGAAGGAGATGCCCGGGATAATGGAAAAGTTTATGGCTAAAAAACCTGGAATAAAGGCAGAGGTGTTTAGAGGTATCGAGGGGATAAAAGCAGTGTTTGAGGATTCTCTTAGCTATCCTGAGACTTACTGGATCGGAGGAGGAAGATATCTCCCAAAGATGTATCCTAACTGGTTTTTCTCGTGGAATGAAAGACGGATTAAGAAGAAGATACGCTGGGTATACCTAATGAGGCATGAATTAAAAAGTGAATATAAACCATTTAAGTTAGAAGTCGTAAAGTTTTTACCAAAAGAGTTTTCTGGAACGCCAACTGTAACCGGAGTATGGGGAGATAAGGTTATTCAGCTCATCTTGGGGGAAGAACTTTTCGCATTTGTTATCGAGAGCAAAGAACTTGCAGAGAACTATAAGGCATACCACAAGTATCTGTGGGATAATGTTGCTAAGAGCTAAAGATTATCTTTTTAAAGTTTGAAAGTTTTTATTAGTTATGAAAAAGTGGATGACAATGGTGTTGGCGGTATTGATTGTTTTGGCGATTTTGATTTCGGTATACTTTTTTGTGTTTAGAAATTATGATTATTCTAATACCTCTAACTCGTATTCTTCTGAAGGGGACTCTTGTAATCTCGATTCAGATTGTTATTGTCCTCCTGAAGCAGATTTGGGTTGGTGTGTGGGTTCTGGAGAGGATTTGTTTTGTAAATCAGGTAAGTGCGTTAAATTGATGTCTCAATTTATCTGTGAGGTAGATTCTGATTGTGGCTATTGGTCTGATGGAAGCGAGGGTTCTCATTGTGTTTCTAATGAGTGGTTTAATCAAATGGACTTTGGGAAGGGGATAAATCTAATTGGTAATTTTGGCACAGTCGTTTGTGTTTGTAAAAATTATCAGTGTTCTGAAATTAAATCTTGATAATTCTTATTTGTTAAGGACTAAATAGAAATTGAATGAGAATTTTTACCCCACCCGCCCAACCCTACTAAAGAACTATTAATTATCTGGTAAGAGATATATCGCTCTCTCACATTTGTTCGTTCTCTGAAATAATTTTGTGAGAGTTTTTCTTTTGTTGTGGGGGCTTGTGAACTAGACTAGACTTTTTAATTGATTAAGCTTAACAAACGCGTTGAAATGAACGAATGGAATGAGTGAATGAGGATTATTCGATAAGATAATTAACTCTTAATATATATTTTGGTATAACAATAATTAAAAACTCTGAGAAAGTGTGGGTGACATGGCAGAATCAGAAAATGATGATACTATTGCATTTTTAGCGAAACTTGTTTCTAAAGATTGGGGTTTGTATATGGCTGAAAGTTTATATCAAGATGTGAGGAGAAGGGGAGAGCGTGAGGCTTTCAGAGCTCATTATTCTAGGGTAAAGAGCTTAATGGAGGGAATGGATAGGTATTTTTCTACTGCGGGGGATATTCCACAGGCGAGGAATTATTCTGCTGCGATAGGACAATCTCTAAAACATTTAAGTAGGTTAGAAGAAATTTCTGCAGTAGTTAAGATGGGAAGGCCAGATGTGCCTGAGATGTGTGGGCAATTGGCTGCCGCCTATATGATGATTCGAGGACTTCAAATTCTTAAACAGCAAGCTGAATCTAGAAGAGCAAGTTAGGAATTAAACGATTAATTATTTGGTTAACGTATTACTCGCTCACTCACATTTGTTCGTTCTCTGAAATAATTTTGTGAGAGTTTTTCTTTGGTTTGGCTAGAGGTCTTTCTTTGATTTTAGATGAAAGGCTTAACAAACGCGTTGAAATGAATGAATGGAATGAGTGAATGAGGATTATTCGATAAGATAATTAACTCTTAATAGATAAACATCGGCAGGAAAATTATATTTTGAGGGAGATTGCTTTACTGATATTTTCTTGCATGCTGATGCCATATAATGCGCTTGCTTCGGAGATAAGCGCATCGTTGTGTGTGACTACAATATACTGACCGGTTTTCATATAAGCTTTGATAAGAGCTGCTAGGCGCTCGGAATTGTGTTTATCTAGGGCCGCATCAATTTCATCGAAGATATAGAAACAATAGGGTTTGTATTCTTGGATTGCGAAGATGAGGGAGAGGGCTACGAGTGTTTGTTCTCCACCTGAAAGTGATGTGACATCAAAATATTTTCCTCTTGCAACTTTAACAATAATATTAAGTCCTGCTGAGAATGGGTCGTCTTTATTTTCTAGGTCTAGAAAGACTTCGCCTTTTTTGCTGAGTTGAGCAAAATTTCTTGTGAAGAATTCATTTACTGCAACTAGTGTGTTCATAAAAGATTTTTTCTTCTTTTTGTCTATTTCTTCTATGATTTTTGCTATTTGTATTTTTTCTGTTTCAATTGTTTTCATTTTTTCTTCAATTTGTGTGACTTGTTCTTTTACTTTTTCATAGGCTTCTAGGGCTCGCATATTGACAGAGCCAAATTCAGATATTCTCATTTGGCATTTTTGTAGTTTTTCGCGTATTTGGTCTAGTGGTGCTTGAATAAGTTCAAATGATTCAAAGTTTTTGAATTCAAATTTAAGAGATTCTATTTCTGCATCATATTTTGCTTTTTCTATTTTAAATGAATTGATTTTGTCTTCGTGGGAACGTATGGAGTGCTGCATTCCAATAATTTCTGTTTCTACTGCTTTTTGCTGGTCTTGGAGTTCATTTCTCTGGGTGAAGAATTTTTGGAATTTTTCATAGAGTTGTTGTTCTTCTGTTTCTTTTTTTTCTAGAAGGACCTCTGCTTCTGCTAGAAGATCTAGAATTATTTTAAGTTCTATGGTTGTTTCTTCTATGTCTCGTGTTTCTGTTTTTTGTTCTATTTGTAATCTAGTTAGTTCTCTTTGTTTAATTGATGTATTTGTATCTACATCTACATCAGATAGGGATAATTCTTGTAGTTTCATTCTTGTTTCGTCGTATTCTGATTCGACGTTTTTTAGTTTTTCAAATTCTTTTTTAAGAATATCTAGTCTAGAATTGATTTCTTTTAGTTCTGCTTTTGTTTTTTCTTGTGCTTCTGTTATTTTAATAATTTGATTTTTTTTGTCTTCTGCATTTTTTAGTTTTACAATGTCAATTTCTACTTCGTTTAATCTAATTTGAAATTGGGATAGGTCTTCTTTAATTCTGGTTATTTTTTCTTTTATTGAATTAGACTCTGAATCATTTTTTTGGTGATTTTTTTCTGATTCTTCTATTTTTTTATTTGATTCTTCTATTACGTGGTTTATGTGCTCTTGGGTTATTTTATTGAGGCAAAGGGGGCAGATATCTAGTTTTACTATATCTTGTTTCATTCTTTCTTCTCTGGATATTTCTTGGACAAGAACTGCATTTTCTCTTTCTGCTGTTAGGCTTTTTTGCTCTAGAATTATTATTTGGGATTTTGCTTTTTCTATGTCTGAACGTGTTTCTTGTTTTATTATAAGTGCTTTTTCTATTGATTTTGCATATTTTATTTCATCAAACATTGATGTTAGGGCTCTTTCAATTAGTTCTACTTCTTTTTTTGTTTCAATTTGTAGTCTTTCTCTTTCTGCTTTTCTATTTTCCAGAGTAGAGATTTCTGATTTAGTTTGGTAGAATCTTCTTCTTTGAGTTTCTAGGATGTCAAATTTAGATTGATATTCTTTTACGTCTTTTTGTTGTTTTTTAATTTCAGGACTTGCTACCTTTATTTCAGAGATTTCTTTTTCTAGTTCTTTTATTTTTCTTTCTGCTTCTAGTTTTTTCATTCTATTTTCATCTAATCTTAATTCGAAGTTTTCTTTTCTTACATTAAGTCCAGCTAGTTTTGCTTTTAGGTCAGCTATTTCTTTGTGTAGGTTTTCTTGTTCGTTGCTTGTTGATTCTTGAAGAAGCTTGTTTATTTCTTTTAATTTGTCTTCTAATTCTTTTATTTTAGATGATTTTTCTATGACTTGTTTTTTGATTTTATCTATTTCTTTTTCCTGGTCGTAGACTAGGAGGTTTACTTTACCAATGTCTTTTTCTTTTTCTTGAATGTTTTTAGATAGTATTGTTGCTTTACATCTTTTTATTGTTTCTTCTAGTTTTTGGAAGTCTATTGCTTCTTGTCTTTCTTTATCTAGGTTTCTTAGATAGGCATTCCTTTCTTTTAGAATTGCGAGAACTTCTTTTAGTTTTTCATCTGTTTTTTCTAGTTCTAGAAGAGATTTGTGCTTTCTTGTTTCATAGATTGAGATTCCTGCAACTTCTTCTATGATTTTTCTTCTTTCTTCTGGAGGAAGTTTGATAAGAGAAGCTATTTCTCCCTGTAGAACTATATTAAATCCATTTGGGTCTATGCCTGCTTGTGCTAGAAGTTCAATTAGCTCTTGACGTGTTTTGGTTTCGTTATTTATTTTATAGATAGATAGACCGTTTCTTCTAACTATTCTTTTAATTGAGATTTCTTGTGCATCCATTGAGAAGGCCCTGTCTGTGTTGTCAAACATTAGCTCTACTGTTGCTTCTTGGGATGGTTTGTGGAATTTGTTGCCTGAGAAAATAAGATTTGCTGCTTTTGCTGCTCTTATTGATTTAATAGATAGACGACCAAGAACAAAACATAGGGCATCAGTTATATTTGATTTCCCAGAACCATTTGGTCCTACAATTACGTTCATTGCATTTTCAAAAGGAATTTCTGTTCTAGTTGCAAATGATTTGAAACCGTGCATCACCAGCTTTTTTAAATAAGCCATGAAATAGTATAGAAAAGGGGGTTTTTAAGGATTATTTAGATTGAGTTGTTATTAAATTGAAGTTAAGGATAATTTCTTCAAAGACTTTTTCTGCTGTTTGGTTTCCGTTTATTATGATTATTTTTTCGTTTTTTAGGATTTGTGCTGCTTTTAGGAAGTTTTGTCTTACGTTTTCAAGAAAATCTATGTTTGTTTCAAATTTGTTTCTTTCTATTGGGTCTTGTTTCATTCTTTCTGCTGCATCTTTTGCTGGGATATCTACTATAAAGGTTATGTTTGGACTAGGCAGGTGAGCTGATTTTTCTATAAGTTTATTCATGTCTATGCCTTGTGCTGATTGGTAGGTTATTGTTGAAAGCTTAAATCTATCTGTTATTACAAATAGTCCTTTTTCAAGGGAGGGGATGATTAGTTCTTTTGATTGGAATGTTCTATCTTGAATAAATAGGTCTGCGAGTTTTTCTGCTGTTTCTAGAGGATTATTTGATTCTTTTAGAACTGCTCTTATATTGTTATCTTTGTAGGGGTTTCTTGTGAGAACTAGATTATTGTATTTATTTAATTTGAAAAGGTATTCTGCAAATTTTTGGAATTGTGTTGATTTGCCAGAGCCATCAATTCCTTCAAATGCAATAAATAGTGCCATTGATTTTAGTGGGGTGATAGGTTTTTAAACTTAATTTTATTTAGTTGTTTATGGTTCAAAGTCAGCTTCATCCTGGAGCAAGGTGGTTATTTAGAATTAGGGGATATTTTGTAACTTTATTTTTTGGTATATTTTTTGGTATTTTTCTTGCTCCTGCAATGATGTTTCTTTCTGTTTTATTTTTCAAGGGAGCTAATGCAGCTATTGCTGGGATTATTTTGTTTGGTTTTATATTTGGTATTTTGTTTATTATAATTGTTTCTGAGATTTATGCAAGAATGAGTTATAATAGATGGTTTTATGAATTTACTGATTCTAATTTAAAAGTTGAGAAGGGAATTATTTGGAAGAGATATTCCAATATACCTTACGAAAGAGTGCAGAATGTAGATATTACTAGAGGAATAATTGCGAGGATTTGTGGATTTTCTTCTGTAAATATTCAGACTGCTGGATTTTCTTATACAGGAAGAGGTATGCCTACGAGTGAAGGCTATATTCCAGCTGTTGATCCTGCTCATGCTGAACAAATTAGAGATTTTTTAATGAAGAAGATTTCTAAAAAGGGTAGAAGTCAGGGATTGTAATTTTATAGGTTTATTTTTATTAGATAATATATTAGGTAGTTGTAGGAAATCTGAGGCGCGTTTGTGAGGATACATGATTCATATAATTTCAATATTGATTTTATCCTTTAAATCTTTGTAATGTTATGTATTAATAGTAGTTACACAAAAGGGGGTAGTTGGGGGTTAGAATAGCTTTTTTTGTTGATTTGCTGCTTTTGCGTTAGCATAGGTTTCCCAGGTTTTTCGAATTATGCCCTTGTTCTCAAATTCATCAAGATGTTCTTCTAGGAATTTTTTAGTAAGTGGGTCTGAAGGGTAGCCAGAGCCAAAATCTATGTTTATTTCTTTTTTTAGTTTTTCTATTTCTGCATCTCTAGTTGTTTTTGCTATTATTGATGCTGCAGAGCATGAAAGGTGGTTGATATCTGCTTTGTGTTCTACAAAAAAATCAATTATTTCTGGGTTTTTTATATAGGCTTTGACTTGATTTTTCCAGGCTTCTCTATTTGTGGATGGACAGTCAATTACTACTTTTACTTTTTCTTTTATGTCTTTTAGGAGGTGATTTATTATGTTTGCTGCTTTGATTGCTTCTATTCTGTTGAGATTTATACCTGATTTTATTTTGAAGTCAATTTCTTCTGGGGAAGTTATTTCGTAGTGGAATTTGAATTTAGATTTTATTTTTTCTGCTATTTCTGTTCTTTTTTCTGGTGTTAGTTGTTTTGAATCTTTTGCGTCCCATTGTTTTAGTTCTGGTTCGTCTTTTTTTTCTATTAGAACTCCTGCTAGAACCATTGGACCTATGATTGGTCCTCTGCCTGCATCATCTATTCCTAGGATTAGTTCCATAGATTTTTATACTTCTTTTGTTTTAAGATATTATGCGAGGTGGAGAAAGATGATTAAATTGGATGTTATTTCAGATAAAGAGAGAGGATATATTTTTGGATTGTTTGAGGGAGATGGTTATAGGATTTATGATAAAGGAAGTAGGCATTATATAGTTGAATTTTATTTAAATTCAGAAAGAGATAAGCAGATTATAGCTTATATTTGTTCTTTATTGAATAAAATTGGTTTGAATCCTAATTGTTATAAAGATAAGAGGTTTAATTGCGTGAGAGTTAGGGTTTATTCTAAGGAATTGTTTAATATTATTAGTAAAGGAATTAGTTTGATTGGTAAAAGTGATGATTTTAGTTTGGGTTATGTTTCTGGTTTTATTGATTCTGAGGGTTATGTAAATAAGGCAAAATTTACTCTTGAAATTGTAAATACTAATAGGAAAATTTTGTATGAGATTAGGGATTTTCTTAAATCTTTAGGTGTTAATTCTAGTATATCTTTAAGAAATCCCAGCATAAAAGATAAATTGCCTTCTTATCGTATTTATATTTCCGTTAACTTTAAAAGACTAATGCACATCTCAATTAAAGCAGGGAAGCTATAGGCTTTCGCTATCTTTTTTGATAGCAGGGTGGAAACAACCCGATAGCAATGTTAGGTGTTGCCCAAAGCAGCCTGGTTCAGCTCGCGAGGCCCATAACCTCGAGGTCGCGTGGTTCAAATCCCGCCCCTGCTATTTAATTTTTTAATGATATTTTATTAGATTTTTGGAGAAGATTCTACTCATAAGGAGCTCTTTCTGATTTTTAAATTAGTCTGGAGAATTTATTGAAAGCCTCTTTGTTCACTCCCAAATTTAAATAGGAGTTCGAATTTTGGGCAATGAGGGGGGGAAGATTCGAACTCCCGAAGGCATAAAGCCACAGGATTTCTTATCCAAGTCTTTTTAGGGACCTGAGTAACCTTAAGTTTAGCAGAGCCCGAACCGAAATCCGGACACTCCTGCCCATTTGGCCACTTTGGTACCCCCTCATGTGAAATTACTATCTAATGATGATTTAAAAAGATTTGTTTAATGAGGGATTTTGGAGTAAGAGCTTTTGGTGAGAGCTGAACTCTCTTCGTTCACCTCTTGATTTAAATATTAGGAATAAGCCTCTGGTGAGAATTGAACTCACAACCTATTGCTTACGAAGCAATTGCTCAACCATTAAGCTACAGAGGCATAGATGTTATTTTTTTTAGATTTATGGAAGATTACAATTTAATTTCTTTTTTTAAATTGTTTTTGTATTTTTTTTGGCATGCAGGGCAGACAGCGAATATTTCGTTTTTATTTTCTTTTTTTATCTTAATAAGTGTCCCATTTATCTTGTTTAGTTCGTTTCTTTCTATTTCTTCATCGCATATTATACACTTTTCCATGGTAATTGCAGAACAATTATATTTAAAAACCCTTTTCTATTAAAAAAATAAAGGTGATAAAATGGGCTCGTGTTTAGATTTAAGAAAATATCAGAATGCTGACTCTGTACAGGATGCCATGGGCAAGATTCTTTCTGGAAAATCAGGTTATAAGCCAATTATTGAGCAGAGGGTTGATCCTGTTAAGTGTGAGAAGTGTGGAAAAATTATAACTGATTTATCAAAGTTTTGTCCTGAGTGTGGTGCGCCTGTAAAAAGAAAGCCAACTTCTGTAAAATGCCATAAATGTACTAAGTTATATGATGGTGAAGAGAATTTTTGTACTGAATGTGGTGTTAAGAGAGAATAAAATTAGTGTTCCTCTTTTATGCTTCTCAAAAGGTCTTCTAAGAAGCTTTCGGTAGATTCTCCTGTTTGTATTCTTGTTGTGCAATTGACTGCATGTTTTGTTAGTCCTTCATGGTCTTTGTATATACTTTTACCGCAATATGGGCAGGAAGTATAGTCGTCTCTTAAACTATCCATTTTTTGGTTCTCCCAATATAACATGTGCTACGATTGTTTCTATTGAGATTATGTCTTTTTTGTGTCTTTCGTATTCATATTGTGGGTCTCTACTATCTTGTGATTTATATCTGGCATAAATCTCTATTGCATGGGGGACATTTTCTGCAAAAACCGAATAGATACAGGGCCCATCAGTAGAGGTGTAGGCGTGATTTGCTTTTATTAAAAATAAATGGTCTCCACTGTATTTTTTACCTATTCTTTCTGGGTTATTTTGTGTTTCGTTTGTCATGTTTTTTCTATTAAATATTACTACTTTATAGTAACATGGGGTATTGGGTATAATTAAACTCTTTTATTGTTATTTTTAACAAAAACGTAATACTTATATACTAATTACAATTATGTTAAAATATGGAGAAGATAGTTCCCTATGTGCTAGATTTGAGGGATAAGAAGCTTTTATTCGAACTGGATAAGAATTCTCGGGCCAGCCTGACGGAGCTTGCTAAAAAGCTTAAGACTAGTAAGGAAGTAATTCACTATAGAATAAATAATCTGACTAAGAATAAAGTTATTCTCAAGTTTCAGGCTGTTCCGGCGACTTATCGTTTTGGGCAGAAGGCCTATAAGGTTTACATTCGTCTTGGAGATTGTAGTGAACAGGAATTCAATAAGATAAAAGAATTTTTAATTGCCAGAAAGGATTGCTTTTATCTTG
>Ga0247841_10013256_pt1 | contig 10572 bp, 17 predicted proteins | sample LaCruzMarch2015__2_FD_192410 | JGI IMG/M metagenome (GOLD analysis project Ga0247841, IMG submission 192410) | Freshwater microbial communities from meromictic Lake La Cruz, Castile-La Mancha, Spain - LaCruzMarch2015_18m | ecosystem: Environmental > Aquatic > Freshwater > Lake | place: Spain...
ATTGTATGGAGATTACCGTTGATCAACAAGGGCCAATAAAAAAACCATGTTGAATATGTTGGGGGATTGGTTTATCGTGAACCTAAGGGATGCTAAGAGGGAAGCTCCCGCGTAGCGGTTTAGTTCTACGAAAGGGATTCATTGGCCGGCCAAATTTACCTATGTGAGGACTTGTATTTGAAGGGAATTATTCATTCTGTGTGGAAGCGATATTTCTGGACTTGACATTAGAGGGGTTTTCAATGATTTTGCTCAACCCCTTCATCACTGTTTCTGCAATAATTCGATGTCCCCTCTCATTTGGATACCTAGGATCTGATAGGACAAGATCCTTATTTCTTAGAGCATATTCCTCAAGATAACTTGCCCAGTAGTGATGTACCGGAATCAATTCACAATTCATATCTGAAGCCACAATCTTCAAAGATCTATAAAATATATTAACGATGTCCATATCATAGGGGTCATCGAAAGTATGTGAAGTGGCTAAAAGAACGATCGGATTGAAACGCACGCGTGCCAACCTGATCATCTGAACAAGATTTTCCTGAAACTCAGAGCGGTAGACACACTGGAAGGCATCATCGATACCGAATTGGATGAGCAGAATGTCAGGCTGAAAGAAATCAATGTCCTGGTAGAATCTGTCAACACCATCAAAAGTTGTCTCTCTATATCTCGATCGGTTAATCACTTCGATCCCTTGATTCAAGAAAGATTCCATAATGATATCTACATAACTCTTGGCAACACTGTAACCGGCAGCGATACTTCCTCCACGGATGAGAAGTTTCACGAATTACCCGTGGGGTGAGACCATTGTATTATGGGTTCTTTTTTCATTTCGACACAATCCCTCAAGTATAAGTTGATCAGATTCTGATATGACATACCAGTATTTTTAGCTAACACTTTGAAATACTCAACGTTTTCTTATCGAGACGAATGGTAACCTGGGTCTTTAATTCCTTTATATAAGGATTCTTCTGCCCTTTCAATTTGCTGAAATCATATTCTTTTCTCATGTTCTTTCTCTCCAATAATTGTCTTCTTCGCTCTTGGTGGCTTTTCTGGCTGTGATAATCCTTATGACCGAATCTTCTTCCCTGAAGCAATGGCATACGATAAGAATTCTGAGCTTATTGCTCAACCCCACCATTAAAAACCTGTCTTCATCATCCGAGTTGTCAGGATCAAAATACCTGATGGCGTTCTCATCATAAAACACTGTTTTGGTTTCGTCCCTATTTTCCATGCAGGATGTCCATCCATCAGATTGCCACGGAATCGCTGATCTTGCCAAGGTAGACCAGAGCGTGGTTTTTAAATCCTGGTGCCTTTTGCAGAACAACATATCCGATGATTCGCTTCATTACAAACGCAATTCATTAGAATAAGTGGATGCTTGCCACTGAAGACTTGTATTTGCAGGTCCGGATTTTCATGAAGATAGGAGATGATGTCTGAGATATCAATAATCTTAAATCATCTTTACACCTGTGGTCAGGAAAACTCCTGCCCTCGACGGATAGTTACATGCCAATCTGTCGGGCATAGGAAAACTGCCTTTCCCAGTTTACATGGGGATGGGTTTTTTCGAAGGGCACCCTGCCAACTTTCTCCAGGGAGGCTTCATCGACGCTCAGTGGGTGATAACCGCCGATGAAACCGTAATCGGGGGCGATGACCGGATTATGCCCGGGCCAGCAGTCGCACTCGGCGGTAATACGGATACAGGCATTGATCAGGATGGTTTTGCCGGCAATCATTTTCCAGACCGCCGCTGCTGTTTCAACAAGCTTTTCCTGGAAGATGAGGTCGTCAGTTTCCCAGAGGATTCTTAACGCCACTTCCGGGCAAAGACCGATACATTGGGCGCAGCCGATGCACATTTCAAGGTCGAACTCGGGATATTCGTCCGTATCTTGCCGGGCGGCCCCCGTCGGACAGACTTCGCTGCATAAACCGCACTTGATGCAAGACGACTTTATCAATTCCGGGTGGACATCGGCGTGCATCCGCTGTTTTTGCGCTCGGGAGGCAAAACCCATGGAGAGATTCTTGATAGCCCCGCCAAAGCTCGCGGCCATGTGACCTTTGAAATGTGAAAAAATGATGAAACCGTCAGTCTCTTTGAATACGTCGGCTACCTGGACGGTCGGGAAATGATTGCCTGCGGCAGGTATATCCGTCACCGACCGGCCATCGCCCCCATCGGCCACGATAATCTCACAGCCCAGATAATTCTCGTCATAACCGTTTTCGCGCGCCGTCTTGAGGGATTCCTCGGCGGTCCGGCGGCCTCCTGAATACAGGACGGTCGTATCAAAGATATATGGTTTGGCGCCTCTGCTTAACTGCCATTGAACAATTTCCCGGACATACGCAGGGGAGAGAAATGACCGGTTACCCCGTTCTCCCCAGTGCACCTTGATCCCCACCCTTTGACCTGCGGCACAACTCCAAGACATCTTTTCCAGCAGGCTTCGTAACACCGGGACATGATCCCCGGAAGACTGATCAACGGGAGCGTAGAAAATATCTTTCATTATTTTTTCCCGATTTGCAGTGCTACTGCTCCCTGGCCAGGAACTCGACGACTTTGCTGTCTGTTTTTTCTAACGTATTTTTTCCATCCACTTCCATCCGGGAGATTCCGTTAAATATTCCCCCTTCCGCAATGGATAGTGTTTTCGCTGTAATGTCGCCGGTAACATGGCCTGTTGCCTTGATTTCCACCTTTTCGGTTCCTGTCAGATGGCCATCAATCTTGCCGCCGATGATGATAGTACCTGCCTTGATATTTCCACTGATGTAACTATGTTCTCCAAGGATAACCTTTGCCCCATCCACATCGCCGATGATCGTTCCATCAATAAATACCGCCCCCGGTGACTCAACATTGCCGGTTATCTTCGAGTTTTCTCCCAGGACCAGATGCAGTTTGTCTGCTTTTCTATGGAACATGAAATCCCTCCATATGCTGTTTGGGGTTGATGACTCTTCCTCCCTGCCATATTTCATAGTGAACATGACTTCCGGTGGCGTTACCTGTAGCTCCGACATAACTCACGGTTTCACCCCGTTTGACCCTCTGCCCAACATTAACCTTATTGGCACTGTTATGGGCATAACAACTCGAAAAACCATGGCCATGTTCGATTACAACCGTATTTCCGCCTCCCCCATTCCAACCGGAAAAACTCACTACCCCGTCCGCCGTCGCTTTAACATTTGTACCGGATGGAGCCGAAATATCGATGCCTCGGTGCAGTTCCACACGTCCGGTAATCGGGTTTGCCCGACTGCCAAATAACGATGTAATTCTTCCTTCGATAGGAAAACCTCTTGGCGTCGATAGATAGATGTCTTTCTGGGTGCGGAGGAATTCGTTGATACTGGCCACGGTTTTCATGGAAACCTGGATCTGCTTTTCGATCTGATAAATGTCCATGGTTCCCATATCGGCAGTATCCACATTCTCAAGAATTTTTTCCTTGCTGCCATAGGAAATCAAGGTCTTGAGATTGTTTTCCATTTTTTTCACTGATGTAAGGGCAGCATTGAATTCCCCAATCTTTGCTGAATATTCCCGAAGCTGATTTTCCCTTACCTGATAGCTGACGAGTTCGGTAACAACGGAGCCTACATAGATTGCCCCCAGCGTGCATAGGACTGCAGCGAGGGGAATAAGAAACATCGGGATATTCATATTGAATGAATGCTTGGCGTGGTGGTGCTGAATAAACATGATAGTTACAGGGGCAAGGATTTTTTTACGGAATTTCCGTATCTGATCCGTCTTCCACATGGTGACCTCCCAATAGACGATTCATGAAGCAATGTCAGGACTTGTTACAACGTTGGTACACGAACATATCTTTGACTTCGAGGAAAGGTTATTGCCCTGTATTGCAGTGGCGCAACCTATAGCCAAGTTTCAAGCCAAATTGCAAGTCTTTTTATTACATAGTCAATGATTACAAGTGATTAACAATGTATTCAGTTTGCTTTCAGAGAATGCATAAAATCCGATTTGCTTTATCTGCTATCTATGCTATGAGGCGGTCGCAAATATGGTTTCATTAAATGCTAGCTTCAATCACGGGGAGAAGAATTCATGGAAGAAAATAAACAAGCCAGTATCAGGATCAATCAAAACAATCTTTACCGGGAAGAGATATTCTCTGATTTGATGGTCGGCGCAATACATCAGATGACGCCCGTAAAGCCGAACGCCGAGCTTGATAAACAGCGCACGGTCATGTTTATTGGAAATACCCAGCTGATTACACAGCAAGGCCCCCTCCCCGTCCGTTTTCCCATTGAGGCAAAAAACCTTCAACAGGCCATTGAAAAATTCCCTGAATCTCTGGACGCCTTCATAAAAAAGATGGTTGAAGAGGCCAAAGAACTACAGCGTAAGGAAGAGTCCCGCATTATCATGCCCGGATCGCCTTCTGTCGGTAATCTTAAATTGCCGTGATTTTCTTTTAGCGAGATTCCCAGATAGACAAAGCCCCCTGACGAACCGGTTTCATCAGGGGGCTTTTTTGAGGGACACAGATCTTAACAGACAGTGTCTTTATGTATCAGTGATTGAGAATTCTCAAACCTCTTTGCGCCGCTGCCATGCCTCCTGATAGAGTCTGCCGATCGTCAGGAAGAGGGCCAGGAAGAACATCCCGAACATGAAGTTTGGCGCCGTCCCAAAATACTGGTCAATCTTAAATCCTATATAGAGGAAGAGGAAAGAGGCAAAGGCAATCACAAACCCCCAGGCGCTGATGGCCATGATGTGATGGTACTGATTGTACAAGGGCTTCTGTGTTTTTTGTATTGCTGTCATGACCTGTTCCTCCTTTTCCCTTTATATGATCTGTATTACCGATAAATTTTATTTCAGTTAGCCAACCAGGTTTTTAATGCTGTCGATGACCGGATTTGTGAAGAGAGCAATCAGCACCGTGTAGAGGGCGAAAACCCCGGCGACTTCGCCAGTGTACATCTTCTCATACTTGTGCTTCAGGCTGATAATGACCATTCCGCCTACAATGAGGCAACCAAGCTGGAAATAGGGGAAATTGGCCACGCCGGCCATCGCGTATTCTGCGAAAGCGAAAGTTCCCGTCAAAAGAACCACTACCATTGCCGCTACCATCGTTCCTAATGTCTTTTTCATGATCTGTGTCCTCCTATATGTTTTTATATTTTGTATTTCCCTTTTGACTTTCTTTAATGAAAAATACGTGCCAAGTCTTTAACGACTTGGGCAGATATACCATATGCGCTTGTAATTATGCGTAATAAAAAAATTGTGGAGAGCGGGGAATGACAATTTTCGAGCCAGTCAATGAAACTATTTTAATGAACCTTTAAAGCTTGTTGAACGAAATGAAACGAATCCTGCATATCCACCTGGAAAAGATTGAAAAAGTTTCTTCGCCGTTGTAGGTTGCCGAAAGAGGATATGTTATCCGCTGTGCTGAAAAGGATCGCACAATTATGAATAATGATATGCTTGTAAATGAAGCGCTGCGTCTGCCGAAGCTCGTCGAGTCCGATCCGCGGAGTCCGCAACTCCTCCACCTTCTAACCACTTACACCCAGCCGTTGTGGCGGGAAAGCGAACTTGCCGTAGCGGTGGCCAAACTGAATATCGAACTTATAGAGGCACTGCGGAAAGCACACGGAGCCGGACAATTGATCCGTGGCTTGGAGAGCACGGAACGTACTCTCTCAGCCCAGGAGCGGGGATTACGAATGGCAGATCGGCAAATCGTCGTAACGAGGGGGGTACGCATCTCCCGTTTGCTTATCCTGGCTAACGACGGAGCCGAGCGTTTTTACCGGAACGTCGAGATAATACTCCATCGCCACAAGCCAAGAGTTTTGGCTATACTTCTTGAAATAGATGCCATCGGGTTAGGAGAATTGCTGTTTGGACCCGGTAACATTGCTCGCCTGGTGATGCTGAATCACAAGCAGGCCGTCGGTTCGGTACTCCTGGCAATGACTGGGGATATATGTCACGTGCCTGCCGGTTAAGCGCCCTCCCCCGACAGCCGCATTCCTCAGGCTGAGGAAAAGGGGGAATGCTTTACTGATTCTGGTCATTACAGCTCATATGCATGATGAAATGGTATATGAGCATATGGCCTACTTGGCGTTACGTACCGGGAGGGCACGGGTGTCGAGGTCGAGTAGCCGGGGTTCCCAATAACGCCCACCATTGATGTAAATGACCATGTAAAAAAGCGCTTGTTTTCATGATGAGTATTGATCACGTAACTTGCCGCTGTTAGTAGGGCTGCTGATAAGGTTGTTGATAGAAACATCAATTACTGATTTGAGATAAAGTTTACACAAATTGCTCGAAATGGAGGCACTGATAAACACTATAATATCAGTGACATATAAAAACTCATTAAATCTTAAAAGTGGGAAGCTTGGGGAATACAGAGCCCTGGTTATCGGCATCGACAATTACCAAGATCCGAAGATCCCCGCCCTTAAAACCGCCGTCAATGATGCCAAAGAAATGGGGGGGCTTCTTAAAGAAAGGGCTTACAGGTAAGAGTCAACCATGCAAGCCCTTGTTTACATTTGGTGCCTGGGGCGGGAATCGAACCCGCACAGCCACAAGGACCGAGAGATTTTAAGTCTCTTGCGTCTACCAATTCCGCCACCCAGGCGTGTGCTTCCTTGTCTTGAAAGTTTATTCCTCTCAATTGCTTCATGATCCGTTTAATGGATTTTCACTGCTTTGGCAAGGATAAAATCGGCGATTTGATCCGCAAATATTACATTCAGCGTATAGCATGCAAAAATTGCCTTCACCCGAAAGCCCTCTATTTGAGGCGGGGAACTCTGATGGTAGCTGCTTCCCGTATATATTGACGGATTTTTAAAAGTGTGCAAGGCTGTCACAAATGATAAGGGGTATAGTGTGGTTGCAACATGAACAACGCTGTATGAAGATGGTTTTAAAACAGAAAAAGGAGAGACGTAATGGGAGACAAGGGTGGCAAGAAAGACAAGGAAAAGGGTCAGAAACAGAACGCCGAAAAAGAGAAGCAAAAATCAAAAAACAAGCTTGATAAGCTGCCAAAAAGAAAGCCTTAATTGAAAGCATGGTCTGGATATCTCTGAAGGGGTAGGTAGATGCAATACGTTGATATCTTGATAACCGGTGGGATGATCGTCACCATGGACAAGTCGGGAACCATATACGACCATGGCGCCCTTGCCATTGAAGATGACAAGATAATTGACTTGGGTTATGCGGAAGACATTAATAAAAAGTACCACGGGAAAAAGGAAATATCCGCCCGTAACTGTATTGTCATGCCGGGTTTGGTAAATGGTCATACCCACGCCGCCATGACCTGCTTTCGGGGCATTGCCGATGACATGGATCTCATGACCTGGTTGAACGACTACATCTTTCCCGCCGAAGCGAGGAATGTATCTCCCGAGCTTGCCTATTGGGGGAGCATGCTGGCCTGTGCAGAGATGATCAAGTCCGGCACCACCACTTTCTGTGATATGTACATCTTCGAGGATGAAACTGCTGCCGCAGCAAAACACGCCGGCATGAGATGCCTCGTCGGAGAGGTTCTTTTTGACTTCCCTTCCCCCTGTTTCAAAACTCCCGCAGAAGGTATAAGCTACACTAGGAAACTCCTTGAAAAATGGTCCGGCGATCCGCTCGTGCAGATCGTTGTCGAGCCTCATTCTCTTTATACCTGTTCGCCGCCCCTACTCAAGGACGCTAAAGACCTGGCGAAGGAATATAACGTTCCCATCGGCGTGCATTATCTTGAAAACAGCGCCGAGGTTAAACAGTTGACGGACAAATATGGAAAGAAAGCAACGTACTTTCTTAAAGATATCGGCTATCTTGACGAACAATTGATTGCCTTTCATGGTGTCTGTATGGATGAAGAGGACATGCGGATATTTGCGGATCATGGCTGCAAGGTTATCCATAATCCGGAAAGCAATATGAAATTGGCCTCCGGCATCGCCCCCGTCGCTCAGATGCTGAAACTTGGCCTTCATGTCGCCCTCGGGACGGATGGCTGCGCCAGCAACAACAACCTGGATATGTTCCAGGAGATGGATTCGGCGGCGAAACTGGCAAAGGTCGCCACTCTGGACCCCACCGTCCTGCCCGCCCCCACCGTAGTTAAAATGGCTACCCGCAACGGGGCGCAAGCATTGGGGATGGGCCATCTGACCGGCGTCCTGGAAGCAGGAAAAAAGGCCGATGTCATTCTTATCAATACCCGGAAACCCCACTTGACTCCCATGTACAATCCCTACTCCCACCTTGTTTACGCGGTCACGGGAGCCGATGTGGAAACCTCCATTATCAACGGCAAGTTAGTTATGGAAAACCGCCATCTCCTGACGATCAATGAGCAGGAAGCCATGGAACGGGTCAACGAGATAGCGTTGAAAGTCATGGCGAGCCTGAAAAAGACATAATCAATCATCATGAATCATTGCAGCGCACCTCTTGATATTCTAATTCAGGGCGGCAAACTCCTCACTCTTGCCAAAAATTATAGAATTATTGAAGACCCCCTCATCGGCATTCGCGACGGAGAGATTCTTTTCATCGAGGAAGCCCATGCCCCCCTGGTCAGTCTCTACGCACCAAAAGATATAATCCATGCCGATGGTTGCGTCATTCTGCCGGGCCTTATCAATACTCACACCCACGTCCCCATGGTCTGTTTTCGCGGCCTCGCTGATGATCTTCCCCTGATGGACTGGCTCAACAACCATATCTTCCCCGCCGAGAGAAAGTATGTCAACCGGGAAATGGTATATGCGGGCGCCCTGCTCGGGATTGCGGAGATGCTGCTCTCGGGAACGACAACCTTTTGCGACGGATACTTTTATGAGAGCAGTGTAGCAAGGGCTGCCTTTGAGAGCGGAATGCGCTGCGTGGCAGGGATGGGTTTCCTGGACGCTGATGTGGAACACGTCACCGCAGCCCAAATTGAGAAACATCTGGAGGGGGCGGAAAAATTCCTCGGCAAATGGCTATCGGAAAGACCAATGATCACCCCTGCCCTCTTTTGTCATTCCCCTTACACCTGTTCTCCCCAAACGATCCGCACCATCAAGGAGGCCGCCCGTCGCCATACCGTCCCCTTCCTGATCCATCTGGCGGAAACAAGTGATGAAAAGGAAATCATCATGAATCGGTACGGTTACACCCCGGTAAACTATCTCGAGTCGCTGGGAGTCCTGGATGACATGACCGTCGCGGTACACTGTAACTGGCTCGATGAAGGGGAAATCACCTCTCGCGGCACAAATAAGGTGAAGGTTTCCCATAATCCCCAGAGCAATATGAAGCTTGCTACCGGTGTGGGGCCAATTCCTGAGCTGCTTGCTGCCGGTATCGATGTGGGGCTAGGTACGGACGGCTGCGCCAGTAATAATGATCACGACATGTTCAGCGAAATGGATTCCGCCGCAAAACTACACAAGGTTATAAAAAAGGATCCCTCCACCATGGACGCCCGCACGGTACTGACGATGGCCACGATGGGTGGGGCCAGGGTTCTGGGAATGGAGCGCCTGATCGGATCTATTGAAGTGGGCAAAAAGGCGGATCTGATCATCGTTGATCTGAAGAAGCCGCATTTGACGCCCGTTTATAATATTTGCTCCCAACTTGTCTACAGCGCCTCGGGGGCGGATGTACAGACAAGCATCATCAATGGCAAGGTCGTCATGAGGGACCGCCGACTTTTGACGGTTGATCTGGATGCGGTCATGGATAGAGTCATCAGGATTGCCCAGGACATAAAACACTGACGGCTTCGTAAAAAGTCCGGATGCTGCGTTGCGCTGCATCCTTCGTCACTGCGGCGTACGCCAAGTACGCCTCATTCCTCAGGACTTGCGCGCCTTGCCTGCGGATCTTTTTACGAAGCCGTCGATTATGGCCATTTTTTCAACTTTTATCGAGAACGTCAAATAATTATTATTTCAATAATCGTTTGACATGCCGTCCCATCCTCCCTATGATGACCTCCATGATTGACTTAGGAGGATTGACAATGAAGAGAAGCGCCCTGCAAATATTCTTAGCCGGTTTATTCGCCCTTTTTCTGGTCCCTTCACATCTTTTTGCCGCCCCGGTTGAGGTGACATTTTATCCTCAGTCAGCGCAAGTTAAAGAGGTACAGAAGGTTCGACTCAAACCGATAGACAACGGCTTGAAACAGGCTACCATTATCCTTCCCGGTCAGGCGGATCCCGATACCCTGGCAACCCAGCTCACAAGTCCCTCCTCTTTGAGCATCATGGACCAGACCTGGGGTCAGGTTACCCCTCAGGATGATCAAAGCATCATCGCCATGAGGAAAAAACTTGCCGAACTAAAAAGAGAACAGAATGGGCTTCAGGCCGGCATCCGCGCCCTGGATACGCAAATCCAGTTCTGGCAGTTGCAGACCAAGGCCAGGGTAAAGACCATCGCCGACGCCGGCAACATGTCCAGTGCCATCGGAAAGAATATCACGAAGATGGTTCAGGATAAACTGG
>Ga0247841_10013259_pt1 | contig 10571 bp, 8 predicted proteins | sample LaCruzMarch2015__2_FD_192410 | JGI IMG/M metagenome (GOLD analysis project Ga0247841, IMG submission 192410) | Freshwater microbial communities from meromictic Lake La Cruz, Castile-La Mancha, Spain - LaCruzMarch2015_18m | ecosystem: Environmental > Aquatic > Freshwater > Lake | place: Spain...
ACGGAAAAAGATTTCGCCATAACCCGCCAGAGAATTTACGCCTTCCTGAATACGTGCACCACCAGAATCGTTAATACCAATAAGCGGAACCCTCATTTTAAGGGCATGATCCATTATTTTTGTGATTTTCCGGGCGTGCATTAATCCAAGCGAACCGCCTGCAACAGTAAAATCCTGTGCAAAAATACATATGGGTTTCGACTTGATTGTTCCGGTGCCAATAATTACTCCATCGCCATGCAACACTTTCGAATCCATTCCGAAATCTTTTGCACTGTGTTCAACGAATAAATCATATTCGTGGAATGAATTTTTATCAAGAAGTGCGATAATACGCTCACGGGCGGTGAGTTTCCCCATTTTGGCCTGCATTTCCATGGCTTTTTCACCACCTCCCATTTGCACTTCCTTTTTCCTTTTCCGAAGGTCAAGAATATTACTTCTCAGTGACATAAAGTTTTTTTTTAGTTATAAATTCCCCGAAGAAACGAGGTGTTTTCTTTTGTATTTAAAGCGTGGCAAAATTATAATTTTTTTTGAATGCTTTCTGAAATACAACTTTGTAGTACGAAAATAACCCGAACAGGATACAATGACTTCGAATAATAGTATTCGATGTTTGAAAAGTGGCGTCGAAAAAACTGATTAATTGAAAGTGGGATTTTCGGGATAATTTTCCCAGATCGAATAACGGTTGCCTGCCTTTTTAACAAAATCGGTCCACGATACATTGTTGGCATCTCTGATTACGGTGTTTTCATCAACATCAGTTACCAGCCATGAATCACCTTTAATTTCATCTTCAAGTTGTCCGGCATCCCAGCCTGAGTAGCCCAGGAAAAAATGTATATCTGTGGGTTTTACCAATCCATTTGAAATATGATTTTTTAACATTTCGAAGTCACCTCCCCAAAAAAGATTCCCTAAAACCTTTATACTTCCCGGAAGCTTCTCTCCAAGTTTATGAATAAAAAATATGGAATCGGCAGCAACCGGTCCACCCAAAAAAACATTTGCATCAAATTCAGGAAAATCGAGAAAAACATCCTGCAAACGAAAATCTATTTTTTTATTTAGGATAAACCCAACTGCTCCTTTTTCGCTATGTGCCACTAAAAACACCACCGACCGACTGAAATAATCGCCATGCAAAAAAGGTTCGGCAATCAATATTCGACCTTTCTGCGGTGGAATATTGTTGGTTTTAATTTTAAATATGTCGAGATTTCCTTTCATTTATTCTTCAACAATAACAAAAACATCTTCATCTGGTTTCGACATAAAATATTGTTCACGTGCAAACTTTTCAAGTTTTTTTTCACCGGCTTTTAAATCTTCCAGTTTTTGCTTGTCAACTTCAATACGTTCCCTGTAATAATCTTCCTGTTGTTTGAGTTCGTACAGCCGTCGTTTATTTTTCTGATGCGAAATAATGCTGTTTTCATCGAAAAAAATAATCCATGTTAAAAACAAAATGGAAGTAACAATCCATTTGTTTCTAAGTATTTTAAAAACTCCACCGTTAAAATTCATATTTCCCATTTTCAGCAAAAGTTGTACGAACAAAAATAGAATTTTCAACGGGCAAAAAAAAGGGTATTGAATAGTTTCAACACCCTTTTAAAAAATTTTATAGTTTATTCTATTTTGTATCGGGTTGAAAATTAGGATAAGTATAATTTTTAGGCGAAACAAAGGTTTCTTTAATAGTCCGGATTGAAGTCCAGCGCAGTAAATTAAATATAGAACCTGCTTTATCATTTGTTCCAGAGCCACGGGCACCGCCAAATGGTTGCTGTCCAACAACTGCACCGGTTGGTTTATCGTTGATATAAAAATTACCGGCGGCATTTTCGAGTCGCTTTGTAATTTTTTCGATGTTGTACCGATTTTGTGACATTACTGCACCGGTTAAGGCATAAATCGAAGTCTTATCAAGAATATCAAGGGTTTCATCCATTTTTTCGTCTTCGTAAACATAAATGGTTAAAACAGGCCCAAAAAGTTCTTCTTCCATTGTAATGTAGTTGGGTTTTTTAGCCAGAATAACTGTTGGTTCGATAAAATATCCTGTTGATTTATCGCAGTTCCCGCCAAAAATCACCTCTGCGTCCTTGTCATGTTTAGCCTGGTCGATAAATCCTTTCAGTTTATCGAATGAAGCCTCATCGATCACTGCATTAAAGAAATTGGTAAAATCTTCGGGCGAGCCCATTTTTACAGTAGCAAGTTCATTACCAAATCGTTCTTTCACTTCGGGCCAAATACTTTCCGGAATATATGCTCTTGAGGCAGCCGAGCATTTTTGCCCCTGATACTCAAAAGCTCCTCTTAACATAGCAACTGCCAATGCCTGTGGATCGGCAGTATTATCAGCAAAAATGAAATCCTTACCGCCTGTTTCTCCCACAATTCGTGGGTAAGATTTGTATTTTGAAATGTTATCGCCAATGGTTTTCCAAATGCTGTTAAATACACCTGTTGAACCTGTAAAGTGTATTCCTGCAAAACGCGGATGAGTTAAAACCATATCGGCAGCAACCGGCCCCGAGGCAAAAACAAGATTGATAACGCCATCGGGTAAACCGGCTTCCCTGAAAATATCCATGATTACACCGGCAGAGTAAATCGCTGTTTTCGACGGTTTCCAAACTACTACATTGCCCATTAATGCAGGAGCGGCTGGCAAATTTCCGGCAATTGAAGTAAAATTGAATGGTGTTAATGCAAAAATAAATCCTTCCAGCGGACGATACTCGTTGTAGTTCCACATTCCGGGTGCCGATTCGGGTTGAATTTTGTAAATATCGGTCATTACTTTAACTCCAAACCTGAAAAAATCAGCCAGTTCGCAGGCTGCATCAATTTCGGCCTGAAAAGCATTTTTCGACTGACCCAGCATAGTTGCCGCATTAATTTTTGCGCGGTACGGACCGCTTAATAAATCGGCTGCTTTTAAAAATATAGATGCGCGGTGCTGCCAGGCAAGATTTGCCCAGCTTTCACGGGCAGCAAGGGCTGCATCGATCGACATTTCAACATGACTTGAATCGCCCTGGTTGTAATAACCTAAAGTATGCGCTATTTCGTGAGGTGGGAACATCCTGATTTTACGGTCGGTGTAAACATCCAAACCGCCAATAACCATTGGCAAATCAATTTCCATTGATTTTAACTCTTCAATTTTTGCTTTCAACTCAATTCTTTCCCGAGTTCCTGGTGCATAACTTAAAACAGGTTCGTTTTTTGCAACCGGCACATTAAAAATTCCCTTTGGCATAATTCTACTCTTTAATTATTGTAATTTCATTTTCGACAAAATTACAGATTCGGGTTAAGCAAAATCATAACAAATATCAGTGACAAAAAAAATAGTTCAACTGAAAATGTCTTGTTTTCTGTTTTATGTTAATTTCACAATTTGAAACAAAGCAAAAATCAGTTTTTAGGATTTTGACTTTGTGGTTTTTTATGAATTGAATTATGTTTGGGATGGGCGCTACTTTAATCCATTATTCATAACTTTACACTGTTGATAAAAAAATTCCAATATATATTATCTGAAATGCTTTGGGCAGACCAATCGCCCCATGACAGGAAAAAGCTTTGGCAGTTGCTCATGGTATGGGCAATAGTCGAAATATTTGCTGTATTGTTTTTTCTTTATAATTTACTTTTCAGCTACGAAAGCATTTGTTTCATAAGTCATTTTTTACTGATTTCAATTGCTTTTCTTCCAATTATTTGCGCTATAAATTCCCGAATAAGCTGTTCTGTAAACAGTGTTTTTTTACTTCCCCTCGTGTTATATTCTTTCTATTTTTCTGATTTTAATCCCATTGCAACAACTTCTGACACCGTTTATATTACTATTTTTTGGTTGCACATCGGATTGGTTTTTTTGCTCTTCTTTTCAGAAACCAACAGGAAAATAAGAAGCTATTTTTTTATTGGCCTGATTACCGTAGGATTTCAAATGGTTAAATCGAATCTTTTTGTCGATTCAATTTCTTATTACAAACCATTCATTACTCATCCGATTTTTGTATTTACTGCTCTCTTTTTGTTTGGTTATATAATGCGAATTAACTATGTAACCATTATTAAAATGCATAAAAATCAGATTTCTGAAATTAAACAAAGCATAAACAAAGTTCTTCAGGACTCAACATTTTCAATTGCACAAATCAGAGCCGAGCGCGACGAAGCTGGCAACATTGTTCAACTAATTGTTGAAAAGGTAAATAATTCTTTTGAAGCAAATTTTAAAATTAACCTTTATGAAGTGCAGGAGCAAAAAGCAGACTATATTTTCGATTTGATTTTCAAGAGTAAGTTCGATTTAAATAAGTATATCTACTCCCAGTCGAAACAAAAAAAAATAAGCGAATTTTTTGCCGTTACGTTGGAACGATGGTTTAACATACATGTTCTTCAACCCGATTACAATAAGTTTTATATTGTTTTTGAGGATATTACGAAAACAAAAAACAAGATTGCTGAACTGGAAGAAAACAAACGACGTTATAAAGTTCTGCTGGAGGCAATACCCGATATATTTTTTGTTATTGACAAAGACGGAACTTACGAGGATTTTGTTATTAAAGAGAGTGATTTATTTAAAATTGAAGATGCCAACATAATAGGAAGTACAATTTTTGAAGTTGGTTTTCCGGATAATATGGCCGACAAGATTTTCAGTTGCATTCAAACATCGTTACAAACAAATTCGATTGAATCTATCGAATACCAAATGAACACGCCAAACGGAACTTTCCTGTTTGAAATGAGACTTGCAAAATTGAATGCCCACTCCGTTATTTCGATTGCGCGTGATATTACAAAACGAAAAACTGCTGAGTTTAAACTTGAAAAAGCACTAATCCGTGCTGAAGAATCAGACAAGTTAAAATCGGCTTTCCTTGCCAACCTGTCGCACGAAATACGCACTCCTATGAACATTATCAATAATTTCACAAGAATATTAGCGGATACCGACCTCGACTATGATGAAAAACTTGAATTAACCGACGCGATTTCCCAAAACGGAAAACAACTGCTGAATATGATTGACAATACCATTCACTTGTCGAAAATTGAAACACAAACGGTAGAAATTGTTACTAAATTCTGCAATATTAACAGTTTGATGCGCGATACCTACAACAAATATCTGGTACTGATTCCCGACTCGAAAAATGTTAAATTAAATCTGAAAATCAACGTGCCTAACAAGGAATTTGGTTTTGAAACCGATCCAAATCTACTTGGCGAAATTCTATCTTTATTGGTTGATAATGCTGTAAAATACACACTAAATGGAGAAATCACCATCGACTATGAAATGATAAGAAATGAGTGGGTGAAATTTATAGTTTCAGATACAGGAATAGGAATTCCTGAAGATGAATATCAACACATTTTCGACAGATTTTACCGAATTAAAAACGAAATCAACGATACCACTTCGGGATCAGGACTTGGGCTCCCCATTGTTCAACATTATGTGGCATTAATTGGTGGCGAACTTGAATTTGAAACTGCTGTTGGTAAAGGCAGTAAGTTCTGGTTTTCGTTACCTTTTAAAAATGGAAAAGGATTTTTATCGCTGGTAAAATAGATACAGTCTTACTGCTCAGTTGAGTTAAACAACCTGAAGCCAACCAACCTGTCATATCTTGCCGAAAAATCGCTGTAATAAACAAATAAAAGGTAATCATTTTCAGTTTCCCAGAAACTGCCTTCAATATTGGTATGATCTGCAGAAGTAGCTCCCTGTGGCACATAAACATACTGATAATTGTAATATCCTTGTTTTAACAACAGGGACAGTTCGTAAGCGCTGGTATTAAAATTCCATGTCATTTCGTTGCCTTTGTTCGCATTCCAACCCGTAAGAGCGCCAAAAACATTTACCGAACCACCCAGCAGAATCGATGGCAGCGGTAAAGTAAAATGTACAAAAGTATAATCACATTCTGTGTCAGGGTCGCGAACCTCTTTATCCTGACTTTCAATTGTATATTTGCCATTCATTTCTTTATACAAAAAGAAATCCTTGTTGGCGCGAACTTCATCTTTCATAATGGTTTTATGGAAATAGGGTCGATGAAAATCGGTTGAAGCAATATTTTCGCCATTAAACTTGTTCGACCGGTTATCGAAATACCGAAACTCGTTACCTGCCTGAAAAACATTTTCGCGCTGATAATCATATTCTAACCGATTTTGCCGGATAAAAAGGGGTTTTAAATTCCGGATGGCATTGTCCCAACGCCCATTCTGCATCAAAACTACTTTAACATCTTTCAGCGGATTCTCAATCAATACATCGTTGTGGGTAATTACAAAATCAATTTCCTGGTTCGAACCTTGAAACGGATCGTTGGTTGCACGGCGCACGGAACCCTGAATATCAACTTTTGATTCGACAACATAAAAACGCTGGGTGATAATTACCTTTTCTTTGTCGTTGTCTTCGTACACCACCAACACATAATTCCCTGAATAATTAAACTTCATATTATCGTTGGGTAATAAAACCTGGTAATTGGTATAATTAAAAGTTGTATTAAAAGACAATTTGTAATCGGTTAGCGGGTTTTCAGGAAAACCGTTGATGTATTCGGTTTGAGCAATGTAACTTTCATTCCAGTTGGCATCGCAGTGAATAACGGTATAGTAATAATCTTTTGGTTCATCCGACAAATCATCGAATTTAAAAAGCAGTTGCGCATCTTCAGACAAAGTCAGCACCGGATGCGATAAATCAAATCCGGCCCGATACATCTGAACTGTTTTAATATATTCGCGATATACAGCGTTTTCGTAATAAAACTTATTTTCCTGAGCATTACTGCACAAAACCGCAAAGAAGAAAAAAACAACAATAATTCGATGGAATCTCATAATTATAACCTTTTGAAAACACTTACCATTATTTTAAAATCAGTAATATAAACGCTAAAATTGCCAAATTAATCTAAATGTTTTCACTTTTTCAGGAAAATTACTTCAGAATCGTTGTAGGTTGTTTCACAATAGTTGCTTAAAAATATATCGACCTATTTGTATATTTAGAAAAGTTTAAGTTTATAATTTAATAATTGCTTCAAATCAATAAATTATTACTTTTGCCACTCTACAAAAAACATCAATATTTGAGTTAAATATGTCAGAAACTATTAAGTTAAGGAAAGGGCTGAATATTAAGCTAAAAGGAAGTGCAAAAGCTGAACTCGAAACGATTCCTGTTCCTGCAACCATTGCACTGAAACCTACTGATTTTCCGGGACTTACTCCAAAACTCATGGCAAAAACCGATACTATGGTAAAAACGGGCGATGCTTTATTCTTCGATAAGTATCACCCTGAAATTATTGTTACCGCCCCTTTGGGAGGTAAAGTAGTATCAGTTAATCGCGGTGAACGGCGTAAAATTCTGGAAATTGTTATCGAAACTGATGCAAATGCTGGTTCGGTTGAATTTATCAAAGCTGATCCCAATTCGCTTTCAGGCGACGAAATAAAAGATCAGCTTCTGAAAAGCGGAATGTGGCCCTTTATTAAAAGACGCCCATATGGAGTTATTGCTTCACCCAACGAGAAACCAATCTCAATTTACATATCAACATTCGATACAGCCCCACTTGCGCCTGATTATAATTTTATTTTGAAAGGCCAGATGGGGAGTTTTCAAACCGGAATAAATGCATTGGCAAAATTAACCAGCGGTAAAGTTTACCTGGGATTAAATCCTGATTCAACTTTTGCCGATGTTAAAAATGTTGTTGTAAATAAATTCGAGGGACCGCACCCTGCCGGCAATGTGGGCATTCAGATTCATAATACAAACCCAATTAACAAGGGCGATGTGGTGTGGACTGTTAATGTTCAGGATGTGCTTTTTATTGGCCGTTTATTCGAAACCGGAAAAGTTGATTTCACCAAAATAATCGCTTTAACAGGTTCCGAAGTTGAAAATCCAAAGTACTACAATACAGTATTGGGAACGCCGGTTGCAGTTCTAACCGACAAAAAACTAAAAAAGGCAGACTACAAACAACGCATCATCAGCGGAAATGTGTTAACCGGTTCACGGGTTAAAATTCAAAGTTATGTTGGTTATTACGATTCGCAGGTTACAGTAATTCCTGAAGGTGATAATTACGAATTTTTAGGATGGGCAAAACCCCGTTTAGATAAATTCAGTTTTTCTAAATCCTATTTTTCATGGTTATCAAGCGCAAAAAGCTATGTTGCCGATGCCAATCTTAATGGAGAAGAACGCGCATTTGTAGTTACCGGTCAATATGAAAAAGTAGTGCCTATGGATATTCTTCCAGTTCATTTAATCAAAGCAATTATTGCTGATGATATTGACAAAATGGAGCAGTTGGGCATTTACGAAATCATTGAAGAAGATTTGGCTTTGTGCGAATTTGTTTGCACTTCAAAAATTGAAGTTCAGAAAATTATACGTGATGGCATCAACCTGATGATTAAAGAATTAGGTAATTAAGAATTTAAATTTGGATGAAATAAATGAAATCACTCAGAAATTTAATAGACAAAAATAAACCACACTTTCAACCCGGAGGGAAGTTATCCAAATTTGGATCTACATTCGGCGCCTTTGAAACATTCCTTTTTACTCCAAACCATACTTCAAAATCGGGTGTACACATTCACGACGCAATCGATTTAAAAAGAACAATGATTGTAGTTGTACTGGCGTTGGTTCCTACCCTTCTTTTCGGAAGCTGGAATATTGGTTATCAAAACGGATTGGCCTTTGGAATAGAAAGGGGAATTATTGAAAACTTCATTTTCGGATTTTTGAAAGTTCTTCCGATAATTATTGTATCGTATGGCGTTGGACTTGGTATTGAATTTATTGTAGCCCAGATTCGCGGACACGAAGTAAATGAAGGATTCCTTGTTTCAGGGATTTTGATTCCACTGATTTTGCCGGTTAACATTCCACTTTGGATGGTTGCCCTTGCTACCGCTTTTGCAGTAATTTTCGGTAAGGAAATATTTGGTGGAACAGGATACAATATTATGAATGTGGCTTTGATTGCACGTGCTTTTCTGTTTTTTGCCTATCCTTCGCAAATGTCGGGTGATTTGGTATGGATTTACGGGTTAACCGAAAATGCACCGGTTGACGGTTTTTCAGGAGCAACTCCACTTGCACAGGCCGCCCAGGGATCTGCGGAAAGTATGGCTTCAATTAAGGATATGTTTTTAGGATTTATTCCCGGTTCGATTGGGGAGACTTCAGCTTTAGCGGTTTTAATTGGTGCTGCAATACTGATTTTTACCGGAATCGGAAGTTGGAAAATTATGCTTTCAACAGTTTTGGGAGCGCTGTTCATGGGTTTCATTTGTAATGTACTTGCAGTTAACGAATACATGGCAATACCGGCATATACTCACCTTGTAATGGGAGGTTTTGCTTTTGGAGCCGTGTTTATGGCAACCGATCCGGTAACAGCATCAAGCACCGAAAAAGGAAAATGGATTTACGGTTTCATGATTGGAGTGCTGGTAATTTTAATCAGGGTATTCAATCCGGCCTATCCCGAAGGAATGATGCTTGCCATTCTTCTAATGAATGTTTGGGCGCCACTGATTGACTATTTCGTAATAGAAAGTCACGTTAAACGCCGTCTGAAAAGGGCCAAAATCAAAAGTAACGCTTAATTTGATTGATTATGAGAAACTTTAGCAATACCTATATTTACACGTTTTCAGTAATAATGGTTGTCACTGTTGCGTTGCTTTTATCGTTGGCCGCTTTACAGTTAAAACCATTTCAGGATAAGAATATCGAAATTGAGAAAAAACAAAACATACTTGCCTCGGTTAGGATTAACTCAACTCCGATTGATGCAGTTGACTTGTATGCCAAATACATTACCGAAAGTTTTGTCGTTAATAACAAAGGAGAAAAGCAGGAAAGCGCCGATGCTTTTGCTATTGACATGAAAGCTGAACTTAGTAAACCTGCTCAGGAAAGGATGCTTCCGGTTTTTGTTGGTACACTCGAAAATGGCAGTAAAACATATGTTACTCCATTACGTGGTAAAGGACTTTGGGGTCCAATCTGGGGTTACATGTCATTTGAACCCGATTTGAATACCATTTACGGCGTTATATTTGACCACCAGGGTGAAACACCCGGACTTGGAGCTGAAATTACCTTCGACTGGTTTGAGGAACCTTTCCGTGGAAAAACCATTTTTAAAGACTCAACCGAATTTGTTTCAGTAAAAGTTTTAAAAGGTGGAGCTCCTGATGATGATCCTCATGCAGTAGATGCAATTTCAGGTGGTACAATTACATCTAAAGGGCTGGAAGCCATGCTTGATTCGTGTCTTGTTCAGTATAAAACCTATTTTTTGTCAAACCGTCAATAAAATCTGAAAACGATGTCATCAAATAAAAATTCAAAATTATTATCAAATCCCTTTAATCTCGAAAACCCGGTAACGGTGCAGATTTTGGGAATTTGTTCGGCGCTTGCGGTTACTGTTAAGGTGAAACCCGCTATTGTAATGGGGCTT
>Ga0247841_10013261_pt1 | contig 10570 bp, 7 predicted proteins | sample LaCruzMarch2015__2_FD_192410 | JGI IMG/M metagenome (GOLD analysis project Ga0247841, IMG submission 192410) | Freshwater microbial communities from meromictic Lake La Cruz, Castile-La Mancha, Spain - LaCruzMarch2015_18m | ecosystem: Environmental > Aquatic > Freshwater > Lake | place: Spain...
GAATCTTGAAGAAGCCCGGATCATTCTCGTCGACCCGATGCTCGCGACGGGGGGGAGCGCGATCGCCGCCGCCGGGATGATCAAGCGCCGCGGCGGGAAGCACATCCAGTTCCTGTGCCTCGTCGCATCGCCGGAAGGGGTTGCCGCCTTCTCCGAAGCGCACGCCGACGTTCCGATCTACAGCGCCGCGCTCGACCGCGAACTCAACGCCAAGGGATATATCCTCCCGGGCCTCGGAGATGCCGGAGACCGCATCTTCGGAACGTAGATCTAGCGTGCCCAGTTCCGTAGGGGTCTCACGCCAAGAACGCAGAGAGCGCAAAGGACTGCAACGAAGAGAACAACAGGTTCTGAACTCTGGTACTCGCGCGTCCTCTTGGCGACCTTGACGCCATTTGCGTGACGCGCACCGCTTCGTGCCAAGAACGCAAAGGGCACAAGATCTAGCGACGCCCTGTCCACTCATCGACGAGCCGGGGCAAGTCGTCGAATCGCTCGATCACGTAGTCGGCGACCTCGGCCAGGGACTCGTCTTTCGGGTTTGCCGCCACAGCTAACCCCACGATGCGCATGACGGGAAGGTCATTCACGTGATCGCCAACAAAGCAGATCTCCTGGAGGCCGATCCCGCGCTCCTTCGCCAACGCCCGCAGGGCCTCGTCCTTCGCCCACAGATTGACGACGGTCTCGCTCGTCCCCGTGAAGACTCCGCCCCGTACGTGAATCCGGTTGGCTAGAGCGAAGTCGAGTCCGAGATCCTCTCGCACCCAGTCGGCCACGAGATCCACGCCCGACGAGAGAATGCCGAGACCGTACCGTGGACGCAGGGCACGAACCGCGAGGCGCACGCCCTCAGCGTAGGGCGCGGGAAGGACGCGTGCCGCCACCTTCGCGTAGGGAACGCCAGCGAGAAGCGCGGCGTCCGCGGCCACCCACTCCGCATACGCGTCGCGACGCGGGAAGTACTCGCGCAACAGAGCCTCGGAGCGATCGCCGACGCCTGCCGCGACAGCGATCGCTCCCCAGCTCGACTCGAATTCCACGCCGTGGTAACGGACGAGGGTGCCGTCGAGGTCGAACACGACGGTCGTGATCGCACGCCGCGGCCCCGCCATGCTATGGGATGAGCAGACGGGCTCCGTCCGCTATACCGAGCCTGGCGAGCGATCCTGCCGGCAACTCCAGCGCATACTGGTAGGCAGAAGACGCCGTGTAGAGCTCTTCGCTGTTCGCCTTCATCGTGACTCCCCCGGCAAACGTCCCGTCCGCAGCGAAGAACGCGATGTCGAGATCGAAGAGCACGGTCAGCATCGTGAACCTACCCTCCACCTCCCTGTCAAAGCGGAAGAGGACGCCCGGGAATCGCTCGATGAACGAGCCGGGAAAGCCCCGGAACCCCGCCCAGCGCTCGATCCCACTGTCCGCCACGAGCACGCTGAGCTGAACTGAGCCCCCGCTCGCATTCGAGAGCGTCACGGTTTCCGACTCGAGTCCCCCGAGGATGCCCAGTCCGGCCCCGACGGGGCTCCAGGCCGCAAGCGGCGCGCCATCGGGCGCCAAAGACGGGTACACCGTGATCGGCGACTCGCCGATGCCGTCCCCGTTGCTGTCCGTAGTGGGCGCATTGCCCCAGAAATTGCCGACCCCGTTGATCGTCCACACGTTCGCTTGCCCCTGATCGGCCACGAGAGCGATTGCATTGCCAAGGAACGCGTTCTCGCCGATGCGATTCGCCGCCGAATCGAGATTCATGTAGACGTGATGCCCGTTGTCGGTGAACACATTAGCGCGGATCTCGTTTCCACGAGTCACCGAGCGCGTGAAGGTCTCGGGACAGATGATGCCGCGCGCCTGCTGCGCAATCAGGTTCTTGTCGATCCAGTTGTAGCTCCCGTAGAGCGAGACCCCGTAGGAACCGTTGACGATCGTGTTCGCCTCCACGACGTTGCCCGTGGCTTCCACGCCAAGCGTAATTCCCACTTCGCAATCCGTGAGTCCGTTCCGCTCGATCCGATTCCCGTCCGCCAATTCGAGCGTGATCCCCTGCTTCGTGTTCTCGTGGTAGATGACGTTCTCGGCCACGCTGTTTCCGCTCGATCCGCCCGAGAGGAGGATCCCCGAGACGTTGGCCAGGAGTTCGTTGCCGAGGACTTGGTTCTCATCCGAGGCCACGAGCCGAATGCCGGAGTCGTTCGCATAGAGTTGATTGCCCTGCAGGACGTTCCGCGAGGAGAGAGTCAACTGAAGGCCTGCAAGCCGGTTGTTGCGCAGCGAGTTTCCGGCCACCACGTTGTCCGACGACTGGAGCAGGAAGATCCCGTGCTCTGTGTAGGTGGGCGATGTTCGGTACACAGAATTGGTGGACACGGTCGATCCGGTGACGAATGCAAGCCGCAATCCATCGCCGTTGATCACGCTGTTCCCTGTCACCGTCACATTCCGGCTGCCGGCGATCGTGAGGTGAGTTGTCGTCAGCCCGGAGATCGTCTGTCCATCGAGTCCGTAGTAGTAGCGAATTTCCTTGTTGTTCAGCACATTCGACTCGTTGATGTCGTGGTTGTACTGCTCCGCCGACTCGCCGCTCACTCGCAGGCCCAATCCGGTCACGTAGAGGACGCAGTCGCGCATCACGATGCCAGTTGACGAGACGATCTCGAACCCGTTCACGGATCCGGAGATCGTGCACGCCTCCAGCCGTCCTCGAGAGGAGAAGGCGATGCGCACAGCGGCGCCAGTCGAATCCGTCACGCCTTGAACCATCACTCCTCGCAACACGAAGGCGGCCTGCGTGTTTTCGACTCTCACCCCGTACGCGTCCGCCGGAGCGGCCGTGACCTCAACCCCGGCAATCAAGTACGGATCCTCGGCCGACCCCGTGCCGGAGATCACTCCGTTCTCGGCCGTGAAGTCGGCATCGCTCAGAATCATGATCGGCCCGCGGGCCGCGCACACTCCGGAGGAAAGCACCAACGCTCCCCCCATCAGTAGAAACCATGTAAGAACGCGTTTCATGCGTCAGGCTCCTTTTCACAGCGCGCGAGTCCCCACCCGGATTCTTCGCGCGAGACAGCAACGGCAGTATAGCCGAGACGGTTTCCGCACAGCAATTGCCATCGCGCGGATTCCGATGACCCCATCGTCCCCCGTCAGACTGGCGAGCGTGTGGCAACCTCGTGAAGAGCCTGTGAAGGGAGACGCGGGCGCCTCCGCGTGCCGAACGTCCTCTCCCTGCCGGACCGAGAGGATCGTGGAGCGACCGAGACACAGATAGAGTCGTCCCATGCGACGACCGAAGCGGGTCTCTTGCCTTGTCCTGTCGAGTGTTGTGGTGCTGTTTGTTCCCCTCATGTCCGTCGAACGCGCGGCGGCGCCGCTGCCACAGGCTACGTCGCCGAAGCCTGCGGCGCAGCCAGCCGCTCAGAAGGGCCACAACCGAGTCGGCGTCTACTTGACCGCCTATGGCTTGCTGCGGGAGGACATCCTACGCGGTGCCCTCGAAGCACGGAAGGCAGGCAAGATCGACACGCTCGTGATCAATGTCAAAGACAACCACGGCGACGTCTCGTACGCCAGCAACGTCCCCTTGGCGAAAGCCATGGGCGTCTCGACTGGGCTCCTCGACTTCAAGAAGCTGATCCCCATCCTCCGAGCGCAGGGCTTCTACCTCATCGCACGGCAGGTTGTGTTCAACGACCCCATTCTCGCGGCGCGCCTCGGGTACTCCGATGGATGGGTCCCGGCCGGCGACCCGACGGCCGTCGCCTACAACCTGGCCATCGCAGAAGAGGTCGCCAGTCTCGGGTTCGACGAGCTTCAGTTCGACTACATCCGCTACGCGGACGGCGGCGGACTGGCCACGGGCTACGAGGCCCGCTTCGCGGCCATCGACTCGTTCCTCACCAAGGTCGAGGCGAGCATCGGCAGCCGCATCACGCTGTCGGCCGACCTCTTCGGCCGCGTGATGTGGGACTGGAACGCTCGCCGTACCGACCCGATCGGGCAGTCACTCGAGGATATGGCGGCGCACCTGGACTACGTATCCCCGATGGTCTATCCGTCCCACTATACCGAGCAGAAGTACAAGGACGGCCCGTACCTCGTGGTCAAGGACGCGCTGACAACGGGCAAGAAGCGCACCACCACGCCCATCCGCCCGTACCTTCAGGTGTTTGACATGGCCATCCCGGCTGGAGTGACGATCGACGCCTACATCGCCGCCGAAATTCGCGCCGCGAAGGAATGCGGCGCCGACGGGTACCTGTTCTGGGAGCCGTCGAACGACTATCGCGCCTTGTACCGTGTCCTCGGCGTCACGTACTCGTACTAGCCCGGGCACCGCCGCATCACGCAAAGCGCGCCAAGAAGGGCCGCAAACATCGGATTCTGAACCCGCGTGCTCCTCGTTGCAGTCCTTTGCGCCCTTTGCGCCCTTTGCGTGAGACGGACCGCGCATCACGCTAAGAGCGCCAAGATCGCCAAGAAGAGCCGGCAGGAACAGGAGTTAAAGACTTCTTGTCTTCCTCGTTGCAGTCCTTTGGGCCCTTTGCGTTCTTGGCGTGAGAGTCCGTCGGCGTGTCGGCCGATCGAATCACGCCAAGATCGCCAAGATCGCCAAGCACCAGAGTGCAGAACCTGGTTGTTCTCCTCGTGGCAGTTCATTGCGCCCTTTGCGTGAGGCGGGCGCATGCATCACGCCAAGCGCATCAATGTAGCGTCGGAGCTTGGCTCCGACGGCGTTACCGCGTTCGCGACAACCGTCTCTCGACACGTCAACGTCGGAGGCAAGCTCCGACGCTACAGGGATCTTGGCTTCTTTGCGCCCTTTGCGTGAGACGGACCGCGCATCACGCTAAGAGCGCCAAGATCGCCAAGAGGAGCCGGCAGGAACAGGAGCTAGAGACTTCTCGTCTTCCTCGTTCCAGCCCTTTGCGTTCTTGGTGTGAGGCGGGCGCAAAGGGAGCTGGCCCGCGCGCGCCGGATTGGGTAGAGTCTGCGCCATCGAGATCGGAACTCGATCTTCCATGTTTCGAGAACTGCATCGATCCTCTCATTCCCCCGCGCGCATCGGCGAACTGGTGACGCGACACGGCGTCGTCCGGACTCCGACCTTCGTGGCCGTCGCCACCCGCGCCTCCGTAAAGGGCGTTGAGCCGGCGGCACTCACCGACCTCGGCCTCGAACTCCTCATCGCCAACACCTACCACCTGCATCTGCGCCCCGGAGAGGATGTCGTGGCGGCGCTCGGAGGCCTCCACGGCTTCTCCGGCTGGCGCGGCCCAACGATGACCGACTCCGGCGGCTTCCAGGTGTTTAGTCTGGGCGCCGGGAAGGAGCACGGCGTCGGCAAAGTGGCGCCCATCTTCCCCGGGACATCGGATGAGGTCCCGCTCGCTCGGCGCAACGGACCGCCGCTCGTCCGCCTCTCCGAGGGGGGCGCGTGGTTCCGCTCCGTGGTCGACGGGTCCGAGCACACGTTCACGCCGGAGTCCGTCATCACGATCGAGCGAAAGCTCGGCGCCGACATCATTCTCCCGCTTGACGAGTGCACGTCGCCGCTTCACGACCACGGCTACACACGAGCCGCGATGGAACGCACGCACCGCTGGGCGCGCCGCGCCCTCGACGCGTTCCGGCTCTCGGCCGGCGACCCGACCTTTCCCAATCCCGACCAGGAGCTCTACGGAATCGTCCAAGGCGGCGCGTTCGAGGATCTCCGCCGCGAGAGCACGCGCGTCATCGGCGAGATGGGCTTTGCCGGCTTCGCGATCGGCGGATCGCTCGGACGATCCAAGGGCGACATGTGGCAAGTCCTCGACTGGACGATTCCCGCCCTCCCCCAGGACAAGGCGCGACACCTGCTCGGCATCGGGGAGATTGAGGACATCTTCGCCGCCGTGTCCCGCGGGGTCGACACGTTCGACTGCGCCGCACCCACGCGCATGGCGCGGAACGGAAGCGTGTTCCTGCGCGACGCGCCGCGACACCGCATTCACCTGCGCAACGCCGCCTTCCGCCTCGACGACCGTCCGATCGACCCGAGCTGCGACTGCCCGACGTGCGCGCAGCACTCGCGCGCCTACCTGCAGCACCTCTGTCGATCCGGCGAGCTTTCCTACTATCGCCTCGCAACGCTCCACAACCTGCGTTTCATGGCGCGACTCATGGACGAGATTCGAACGGCCATCGCCGCCGATCGCCTCGAAGCGTTGGCGAGGGAGTGGGGCTTCCACCTGACGTAGGCGAGTGCCCACAAAAGAAGACAGGGCGTCGCGAGCGACGCCCTGATCAGTTCTTCGTCGTGTGCTCCGGGGTCCCTACGGCAGGATCCGCCGCAGCATGCCTCCCAGCGCCCCAATGTCCAGGGCCGAGAAGTCGAGCGTCAGCCCGATGCGGTGTGTCGCACCCACGGTGTGCGACACGAAGGCGTAGTCGATCAGGAATCCTGCAACATTGAGACCCACGCCGGCCGTAATCGACGTCTCCCCCTTGCTCAGGAGACCGAGGCGAAGGGCAAGAGTCGGCACCGGCTCGTACGTGACGCCGATCCCGAACGATCCGGACAGATGGATGTCCGTCGCGACAAGCGCCACGCCGAGAAGCCGCGCCGACAAGCCGAGCCCAATGTCCATCGGAAGGCCGTCTTGAGTCCCATCATAAGAGATCCCGCCGAACAGATTCGCGAGCGTGACCCCGAACGCGGCGTCCGTCACCGCGACCGGCCCGAGGGACATCGGGGGAATGTCCATTCGAAACGCGAGGTCGAACGCGAATCCCGAGCCCTTGATGTCCGCGATCTTCGTCGAGACGACCTTCAGCATGCCGCCGATCGAGAACGCGAGCGGCAGCTTCGGCAGGAAGGGGAACATGCTCGGATCCACGCCGAACCCGAACATGTACGCCGAGCTGGAGTACCCTAGCTCGGTCGTCGGATTGCCCAGAGCGTCGTAACCATCAATGCTGCCCGAGCTGTACAATTCCGCCGCGACGGCGAAGCCGCGCAACGCGAGGGAGAAGGCCGAGTAGCTGGCCACCCCCATCTGCGAGGTGAAGAACGAGCTGAAGCTGATGCCGGGAAGTCCCGCCAGGCCCGCCGGGTTGTAGTAGAGCGTCTCCGCGCCTCTCACCACCGCGATTCCGGCGCCGCCTGCACCCAGCTGGCCTACGCCGGGCGCGATGTCGAGCACCGACACCGCGTTCTCGGCGCTCGCCCCGAGGCCCAATCCCGCAACGAGGAGGGCCACCCCAAGGAATGTGTACGTCCGTTTCATGCCTATCCCCTCCTCCTATCGCACGACGAGCAGCCGGAAGACTGCCGAGCGGATCGTTCGGCCATCGCTGCCCTTCGCCGTCAGAATGCAGAAGTAGAGCCCATTACCAAGCCGGTCGCCCGCTGCGTCCGTCAGGTTCCACAGGAAGGTCGCGTCGCGCGCGCCCAAGCTCTGCGCTAGGACCTCCCGCCCGTCGATCCTGTACACCCGCAGGATCCCGTCCGTCGCACCGTCAACCAAGCTGAAGCTGAACGTCACACTCGACGAAGCCGGATTCGGGTAGCTGATGAGCCTCACCGGGGGAGGAGTCCCGACGACAATGACTTGCGGCGGCGCGGAGTCGGACAGCCCTCCCGAGTCCGTGACCGTGAGGGTGACGGTGTAGGCACCCTCTTGCGCGTACGGGTGTGCGGGCGGGTTCTGGCCCGTGTGTGGGGCACTCTCATCCCCGAAGTCCCAGACCCAACTCACGATGTTGTTCTCAGCGTCTGTCGATGCGTCCGCGAACGTCACCGCTTGACCTACAGCGGGGTTGTTCGTTGACACAGTGAAGGCAGCAATCGGAGCCGTGTTGGGGGGGGCGGCTGGGACGATGACGGGCTTCGTCTTCTCTGCACTGGCTCCATCGTCGTCGATCACCGTAAGCTTCACGTTGTACGTGCCTGCCGCGTACGTACACGATGGCGTTTGCTCGGTGCTCGTCTTACTGGCGTCACCGAAAACCCAAGCCCACGAGACGATCCTACCGTCTGTGTCCGTAGAGGTGCTAGAGAAGACAACCGCCTCCCCGGCCTTGGGGGTCGTGTACGTGAAGTCGGCGACGGGGGGATTGTTGACCGTGACTTGCACGGAACGCGTGATGGAGTCGGTCATGCCATCGTTGTCCGTAACCACGAGCGTGATCGGAAGGCTGCCGCCGCGCGTGAACACGTGGTTCACGGTCTTGCCTGTCGCGTCCGTCTTCCCATCATTGTCGAAGTCCCACTCGTAGAACTCGACCGTGCCGTCGTCATCCACAGATCGGCTTCCGTCGAAAGTCACGACATCGCCAACCTCGGGCTTCGTCGGTAGGTAGCTGAACTCAGCGCGCGGGCGCACGAACTCAACGGAAACGACCTTTGCCTTGTAGCCGTAGGCCCCGTCGTCGTCGGTCACGCGGAGCTGAACTATCTTGGCGCCCCCCGTGGAGTATACGTGCGACACGACCTTACCGGTCGCGTCGTAGCGACCGTCTCGATCGAAGTCCCACTCGTAAGTCACAATCGTGCCGTCGGGGTCGCTCGCCCCATCGGCGCGGAACGTCACCACTTCGTTGAGGTTGACCACGTCTCCCACTTGGGGAGTGAACGTGAAGTCGGCCACCGGGGACTGGTTGTCCCCGCTCGTTCCCCCCACGGAGACCGGCACACCCTTCGTCTCTACATCCACCGCCATGTCGTTGTCGGTCACCGTAAGGCTCACTGGGTAGACCCCGGGGGACGGGAACGACCGCGTCACCGACATGCCGGTGGCATCGGGAGTACCGTTGGCATCAAAATCCCACTCGTACAGGATGATCGTCCCGTCAGTGTCAGCTGAAGCGCTCGCATTGAACGTCACCACTTGGCCGGTGTAGGGCGTTTCCGGCGCGAAGACGAACGACGCGGACGGCGGAGTCGCCTGCACCGGCACGACGCGCGTGACCGAGTCCTTTGCCCCGTCATCGTCCGTGACGGTGAGAGTCACCGGACGCGCCCCGACGACGTCGAAGCCCCGCGTGGCTGACGATCCGGTCGCGTCCGTGAGCCCATCCCCATTAAAGTCCCACTCGTACATGACGACCGTGCCGTCCGGGTCTCCCGATCCCTCGGCCGAGAACGTCACCATCTGGCCCACCTTCGGGGACGCGGGCGTAAACGTGAATGCCGCACTCGGAGGCGCGTTGAGCACCGTAATCATTCGCTCGGCCGACGAGGTCGCTCCGTGGTCGGTCGTGACCGTGAGCCGAACCCGATACGTCCCCGGTACGGAGAACCTGTGCGTCGGATTCTGCGCTGAGCTCACTGCGCCATCGCCGAAGTCCCAGCCCCGCGAAGCGATGTCGTCTGCCCCGCCCGCCGACCCGTCGAAGAACTCGACCGTATCCTGCGTCGACGGATTGCTTGGCGTGTACGTGAACGCCGCCGACGGCCCCGCCACAACGATGCTCACGACCTTCGTGTCCGTCTTCTCGCAGTTGTCCGTGACAATCAGCGTGACGGTGTACGTTCCGCCATTCTGATACTGGTGTCTAGGCTGGCGAAGCGTGCTCGTGCCGCCGTCTCCGAACGACCAGTTCCAGGCAAGGATTGTGCCGCCGTCGGGATCCGTCGACAGATCCGTAAACTGGATCTCGTCATTCACGGTTGGAGCCTGGGGCGAGTACGTGAAATCGGCGATGGGCTCGACACAGCGAACGGCAATCGACTTCGCCAGGGAGTCGGTGGCCCCTCCGCTGTCCTGCACCGTGAGCGTGGCGACTTGCGCGCCCGCCTCACTGAAGGCATGCCGAACGCTCCGCCCGGTGGCCGTTCCCCCATCGCTGAACGTCCACGTGTACAGGGCAATGGCCCCGCACGGGGACGGATCCACATCCGTGGAACAGGCCGCGTCGAACTGCACCGGCTCGCCGGCATCAGGATACGCAGGAGAGTAGGTGAAACAGGCTGTCGGCGGGCTGTTGGTCACAACGACATTCTTCGTGACGGGGTAGTATCCCCCTCGATCGTCCTTCGCCCGCAGCGTCACAGGCTTCGTCCCTGCGGTTGTGAAAGCGTAGGACACGACCCTTCCGGCCGCCTCGTAGGTGCCGTCTTGGTTAAAGTCCCACTCATACAGGACGAACCACGTCGGATCGCCCTCCGTCACGACTGCCGTGAATGTGAGCTGCGCGCACACTGTCGCGGAAGCAGGAACCACCGTGAAATCCACCGCCGCCTGCGCCCATGCGAGATGACTCACCCCCCCCATGCAACCGATGAGCAAAAGCGTGACACAGAGGCTTCTCTTCACCACCATTGCGTTCCCTCCTCCGCGTAGACCCGGAATCTCATGATCGCGAGCAATGTACTGCCGTTCCGAAACAGGCAGCCGATCTGGGTCCCGCGGATCTGGTCACTCCGTCATGCAGCCAAGGGACCCGTGTCCCGGTTTCGTCGCCCCCCGTTGACAGGATCCCTCCGGCCGACGGCGGGCGCCGACTTCTCTGGTTAGCGAAGGATGACGACGATGCCCTTCTCTGTGGTCACGCGCTCCGTGGTTGAGGCCACGAGAACATACACGTA
>Ga0247841_10013263_pt1 | contig 10570 bp, 13 predicted proteins | sample LaCruzMarch2015__2_FD_192410 | JGI IMG/M metagenome (GOLD analysis project Ga0247841, IMG submission 192410) | Freshwater microbial communities from meromictic Lake La Cruz, Castile-La Mancha, Spain - LaCruzMarch2015_18m | ecosystem: Environmental > Aquatic > Freshwater > Lake | place: Spain...
GACTTTCACTATTGATAACGGAGTCGGCTCCGTTACGCCGGTCGCTTCCGGAACGAATTCCGTTTCTCCGTCAACGACAACCACTTACATAGGCACGGCCACCGGTGACGGCGGTTCCGTTACGTGTTCCGCATCCATAACTGTCACTTCTGCTCCAGTACCTCCGCCTCCGCCACCGCCTCCTTCAGTACCAACATGTGCACTGTCCGCTTCTCCAACATCTATAACGACCGGCGCCTCTTCCGTTCTTTCGTGGACAACCGCGAATGCAACGTCTTTCAGTATCAATAACGGAGTCGGCTCCGTTACGCCGGTCGCTTCCGGTTCAAGCTCCGTTTCTCCGTCAACGACAACCACTTATACAGGCACAGCTACCGGTGACGGTGGTTCTGTTACATGTTCCGCATCAGTGAATGTTTCTCCAGTACCTCCATCTCCATCAGCGCCAACATGTTCTCTCTCCGCCTCTCCAACATCTATAACGACCGGCGCTTCGTCCGTTCTTTCGTGGACAACCGCGAATGCAACGACTTTCAGTATTGATAACGGAGTCGGCTCCGTTACGCCGGTCGCTTCCGGTTCCAACTCCGTTTCTCCGTCGACGACAACCACTTACATAGGCACGGTCACAGGAACGGGAGGCACAATTACTTGCTCCGCTGCCGTTACAGTAACTTCCGGCGGTGGTGGCGGAGGGGGAGGCGGTGGCAGCACAACTGTCAGCACAGGCGGCAGCGGTTCGCTTTCACCAACGGTCACCCTCGCAATGCTTCCTCATGTGAGCGCACAGCCGTTGGCATATCTCTACCTTTCGCAGATACCTTATACAGGTCTTGATCTTGGACCTGTCGGTACAGTTATTTACTGGATCGTCCTCATAACATTCGCTTTGGTTCTTACATATTTTGTGTTCTTCAACATAGTTCCATTCGTGAATACTCAGGCGCGCAATTTCGGTTCGCGCGTTTTGGCAGTGCTTAATATTCCGGAGCCGGAACCGATTCGCATAACAGAAGCCAGAGTGGATCCAATCGTATCTCCGCGCATTATGCCTTCGATTACAGAACGTAAAATTCCGGAAGCACCTCACGGGTATTCGTCATATGACGGATTCAAATCCTTTGCGCGCAAGAATACTCTTTCAATTGAAGATATCGTGAAGGGACTTTCACGGGAACATTCTGCGGTGACCGTACAGCATAAGATTGAACAAAAACCGAATGTTGAGCCGATATATGAAAATGTTGAACCGATATACGAAAACGTTGAGTCGATAACAAACGGAAAGGCTATGGAGGTTGGAGATATCCCGGCATCTGTTCGGGGTTTTGCTGCTGCGCTTGTTGAAGGCGATCGTGCTGCGGTCTTTGCGGGACTGCGCCAACAGATACGCGGGGGAGATGCGCCTGAGCATTTCATTTCCCAAATCGCTTTTTTGCTCGATGACGTTTATCGTTCGCGCATTGACGGTTCCGCCTGTGATGCGAACATCGCGCGCCTGACGGCAAGGCTCTCAACCCCGACACTTGAGAAACTTGTCGCTTCTCTCGCGACAGCCATCGATTCAAGTTACTCGTCAGGAGTAACCGGAGCGAAGATGTCTCTTATACGCGCACTTTCTATCCTCGGCGCGTAATTGCTTATGTTACAGAAACTTGACACCAAATTGTATTATGGTAATATCTAAAATAACTTATGAATATTTTTAAGTCTGAAATGCCAGCTCATAAGACCGTCATTCAAAGCCTTGCAATAATCGGCTTCGTTTCTCTCGTTGTCGCAGGCATAGGCTTGGCTGTTTATTCAACGCGTTTCGTTCCGACAGTTGTAAACAATGCCGGTGCGGCTGCCATCTATCTCGGTTCATTTTTCAAACCGAACCCTGAACCCGGCCTGTCGGTCATTCCTACAGCTTCAACAACAATTTCTTTCGGAGAATCTGTTTCAAGTGACACGACTCCGGCACCGTCCATACCAACTGAGCCGAAATCGGTAAAAACGACAGCAGGAACAAAAACCGAAAATACTTATCAGATAAGCGGTTCAACTTCCGGCTCTGCACTTTACGGACTTTCTGACCTTACTGTTACGATTAATAACGTAGGTTATTTGACTACGACTTCATCCGATTCTTTTGTAGCAACTTCAACCATTCCGGCGGATACTCGTCCGGCAGTCAGTTTTACAATTAAAAATGTCGGCACGAACGCGAGCGGTGCGTGGCGTTTCAGCGCAACTATCCCGACACAAAGTGCTTATCTTTATCAGTCTCAACTTCAGCAATCGCTGAATCCCGGCGACAGCATTGATTACACTCTCGGTTTTGACCAAGCAACTAGGGGAATAAACCAAATGATTTCTGTTACCGCAAATTTTGATCACGCGATAGGAGAATCAAATTTGGACAACAACAGCGCATCTGCGTTGGTAACTATTCTCGGGTCTTAAGTGAATGTATAGTGACAGGTAATGGGAGCGATTAATTTTAAAATAGAAGCCCGCCAGCGGGGCGCACGCGCCGGCGTTCTCACAACGCCGCACGGCGTTATTCATACTCCGGCGTTCACGCCTGTAGGCACAAAAGCAAATATAAAAGGAGTTCTCCCTGATGAGCTTATAAAACTCGGCGCTGAAGTCGTACTCGCGAACACTTATCATCTGTATCTTCAGCCAGGTGAAAAGATCGTGAAAGACGCCGGTGGTCTGGGGAAGTTCATGGGCTGGAAAGGACCGACTATAACCGACTCCGGCGGCTTTCAGGTTTTCTCGCTTGGCGCCGCGTTTGGGAAAACCATTTCTAAATTTGTAAAAGAAGACGCACCTCAGGAAGAGGCGGTTGCTATATATGACGAAGATGTGGCGAGCCAACACGGGCAGCTCGCAATCATTGATGACGAAGGAGTTTCGTTCACTTCGCATCTTGATGGTTCGCTTCATCGCTTTACGCCTGAGCGGTCCGTTGAGATCCAGCACGACCTAGGAGCAGATATGTTTTTCGCGTTCGATGAATGTACTTCGCCGACAGAACCTTACGAATATCAGAAGGAAGCTATGGAGCGTACGCATCGCTGGGCTGAGCGTTCTCTGAAAACGCATCGGCACAACATTGGCGCGAATAAGAATCAAGCGATTTTCGGCATCGTGCAGGGCGGCCGACACGAAGATTTGCGGAAGGAATCGGCGCGCGAAATCGCTTCGCTCGGTTTTGACGGCATCGGAATCGGCGGCTCTTTTTCAAAAGAGGATATGAGGAGCGCGCTTTCTGCAGCAGTAGGCGAGCTGCCCGAAGAACTGCCGCGTCACTTTCTTGGCATAGGCGAGCCGGGCGATATTCTTGAAGGCATAGCAAACGGGATGGATCTTTTTGATTGCGTCGCTCCGACGCGCATCGGTCGGCACGGTTCTATTTATACAAAAAAGGGAATAATCCATTTGAAGAACGGCGAATATCGCAATGACTTCACTCCGCTCTCTGATGTGGGACCTACGAGGTCCCACATGGGCGGAGAATTCACACTGGCGTATGTGTCGCATCTCGTTCGTTCAGGTGAAATACTGGGTTCTGTTATCTGTTCAATGCACAATCTGGGTTTTATTCTGGACCTCGTTGCCGGTGCGCGCCAAGCCATTCTCGACGGGCGATTTGACGAATATCGCGAGAATTTCGTCCGCGGATACTACAATTAAGAAAACAAATGTGCATTCGTGAGTTTGATATACTTACGAAATGCAAACCATCGTTGGCGTCTTGCGGGGTGGGCCGTCACGCGAGCATGAAGTTTCGCTGAAAACCGGCGCGGCGATGCTTGCTAATTTGCCTGAAGACCGATTTGTTGTGCGTGATATTTACATAAATAAAGAAGGCACGTGGCACGACCGAGGAAAACCAACTTATCCGGAGCGTGTATTGCGACAAGTGGATGTTGTTCTTATAGGTCTTCACGGAGAATATGGAGAAGACGGGGAAGTTCAAAAACTTCTTGAGCTTTTTGGAGTTCCATATACAGGTTCCGATTCATTTGGTTCCTATCTCGCAATGCATAAGCTCATGTCAAAGACGAGAGCCAGAGAAGCCGGATTATTAACGCCCGAATTTCGTTATGTAGAAAACGTTTCTGATAGCGAAGCGGTGGCGCACGATATTATCCGTTCTTTTCATCAGCCGGTCGTGGTGAAGCCGATTGGCTGGGGTTCTTCAGTCGGGATTTCGATGGTGGGGGGTTATGCGCCGGTGCTTTCAGCAATTGAAAAGCTTTTTGCTGACGGCGCGCCGAGCGTTCTTGTTGAAGAGTATATTCGCGGGAAAGAGGCTACTGCTGGCGTGGTTGAAGGGTTGCGCGGCGAGACTCTCTATACTCTTCCGACTGTTGAGATAGTTCCGCCAAGCGATGATTTCTTTTCGTACGGCGCGAAATATTCCGGCAAGACGCGCGAGATATGCCCCGGTAATTTTTCCCGCGTCGCGAACGAGGAACTTCAGCGTGCGGCTAAAGTGATGCATCGCGCCCTCGGCTTGCGCCATTATTCGCGAAGCGATTTTATAGTCTCTCCCAAAGGCGTTTATTACTTGGAAACCAACACTCTTCCCGGACTTACAAAAGAATCGCTTATGCCAAAAGCCCTTTCCTCAATTGGAGTTCATTTTTCCGAATTCCTTTCGCATCTGGTCAATCTAGCTCTCGGAAGATAAATAATATGAGCAACATTATTTTGCAAGTCGGCGTGAAAGTAGTGTTGAGAAATTCAGAAGGGAAAATACTTATCCTCAAGCGGACAGAAGAGAAGTATGGAAAAATGAGCGGTTCATGGGATTTCGTCGGCGGCCGCATTGATCCAGGAACTGATTTGATTGAAAATTTAAAGCGCGAGATAAAGGAGGAGACGCAACTTGAACTTTATTCTGAACCGAAACTTATAGCCGCACAGGATATTTTATTGCCGGAGCGACACGTCGTGCGATTGACTTATGCCGCGCGCGCGGATGGAGAGCCAACATTAGATTTGTCGGAAAATAATGAATACCGCTGGGCAACATTTGAAGAACTTAGCACACAAGATGATTTGGATATTTATGTAAGACGACTGATTACATCCGGCGCATTACGTCCTGATTTCTAAGACCGACTTCAAATTATCGGCCAGAAATGATAAGGTGAGAACGTTGGGCCGTTAGCTCAGTTGGTAGAGCACCACATTTGCAATGTGGGGGTCGCAGGTTCGAATCCTGTACGGTCCACAAATTGAATCCCCGCAAGGGGATTTTCAATTTGTTGGCCGTAAGCAGAGTGTCTGCACACTCTGCGTCAGGATTCGAAGCACCGGAGCATGTTTCAGTCAGCAGACTGAAACGGCGAGGTGGTGCCTAGCCCGAGGATGAGCGACGACGAATCCGAGAGGCGAGGGAGAAAAATGTAATCATGGTCCTGTACGGTCCACAAAATAACGAGCGGAGCGAATCTGGGAATCTAAACAGATTTCTGATATGGTAAGCTCACGCTCGCGCTCTTAGCTCAGTTGGTTAGAGCGTACGCTTCACACGCGTAAGGTCGCAGGTCCGATTCCTGCAGAGCGCACACGTGAGGTGTTCTGTGTCGGGCCGGAGTATGCCGGTAGTACGCACGCTTCGGGTGCGTGTAGACCGGGTTCAATTCCCGGCGGCCCGACAGAGAACATCTCCGAGACGGGCCGGAGTATGTCGGTAGTACGCGTCCATGGGGTGGATGTAGACCGGGTTCAATTCCCGGCGGCCCGATGAAAATAGCTTTTAGTCGTGCTAGCATACTTCGCACGGGCCATTAGCTCATCTGGTAGAGCGCGTCATTCGCATTGACGAGGTAAGCGGTTCAAGTCCGCTATGGTCCACATGGAATTTGTCCTGGATTTTAAAAACATCACGAAAAACGACGTGAAGTTGGCCGGAGGAAAGGGAGCATCGCTTGGAGAAATAGCCCGAGCCGGATTGCCGGTCCCGCCAGGGTTCGTTATTCTCGCCGGCGCGTATGAAAAATTTCAAAAAGAAGGAAAAATTCCGAAAGAGGTTGCTGGGGAGATAAAAAAGGCGTTTAAGAAATTAGGCGCAAAGAAAGTTGCGGTGCGTTCAAGCGCAACTGCCGAAGATTCAAAAAATGCAGCATGGGCAGGGCAGCTGGAGAGTTATTTGAATACGACCGAAAAAGATTTATTAAAGAATGTGCAGAAGTGCTGGGAATCGCTCTCGTTGCCGCGCGCGAAGTTTTATCGTGCTGAGAAAGGCCTGAATAAAAAGAAAATTTCTGTCGCGGTGGTCATCCAAAAAATGGTTAAACCTGAGGTCTCCGGTGTGGCTTTCTCTGTCCATCCGGTGACCCAAGACCGGAACCATATCGTTATTGAAGCAGTTTTCGGTCTCGGCGAGGCTCTAGTCTCTGGGCGCGTAACGCCGGATAGTCACATTGTAGAAAAGGACAGTTTAAAAGTAATTGATGTGCATAAAGAAGTGAAACGGAAACTCTCGGAGGCGCAGATTAAAAAATTAGCAAAACTGATTCTGAAAATTGAACAACACTACGGCTTTCCGGTTGATGTGGAATGGGTATTCCAAAAAGGGAAGTTTGCTATTGTACAAAGCCGCCCAATCACCGCGATTGCTAACAAAGAACAGTTTTCGCGTTTACCGGAGATATATAGTGCTGAGTTTTGGGCTCGCGAAAGTTCAATGCCGCTCTTTTGGCTGACTGATAAAAAGCATTTTATGGGCTCCTCAAGCATTGTGTTCTATAAGAAAGGAAGGTTTCACTTTTTTTATCTGAACGATTCGCAGAAGAGAAAAGCAAAAAAAGGGTCCACATTCTTTTCCAATAAAGAAAATGTGCGTCAGTATGAAAAAACAGCGAATGAATTTATCACAGAAGCAAAAAACATACTTCACACCTACAGCAATTTTTCTTTCAAAAAATTAAAACCCAAAGAGTTCAAGGATCTTTTTAAGCTTTTGAATGAAAAATTACTGCAATTTGCTGACATTTACACAAAAACCGAGGCCGCAAATACGAGTGCGTTAAAAGATGGAGGTCTGAGTCTTAAAAATCTTGGGCACATAAGATTTGAAATGCGAAAAAGCTTTTCCGGATTATTTTCTGTCCTTATCGGCAAATTACTCAGCGAAGTCGCTAGAAAGAATGCGCTTGGTTTGAAGAAAGATCTTTTCTTATATGACCTTAATGAAATGAAGGAATTGTTGGGCATGAGCAAAAAGGTAGAGGAAAGCAAAATAAAAGAAAGAAGAAAAGGATACGCCGTTCTTAAAAAGGGCACTGAAGTACAGGTATTTTTAAAGAAAGACGCTGATATTTTGTGGAAAAAAGTGAACGACCTTATTCGACCCAAAAGCAAAACGGAAATAAAAGGGATGCCGGTTTTTGCCGGGATAGTCCGCGGGAAGGTCAGAATCATTTCCCAGAGCCTCAGCAAAAAACGTATTGAAAGCGGCTATGGCATACAGAAAGGAGAAATCCTTGTTACTGATATGACAAAACCCGATATGATATCGGCTTGCAAAAAAGCGGCCGCTATCGTTACAGACGAGGGGGGAATTCTTTCTCACGCATCCATAATCGCGCGCGAACTTAAGAAACCGTGCATCGTCGGGACAAAAGTTGCGACGCAAATGTTAAAAACAGGCGACCTAGTGGAAATAAATGCCGAGAAGGGAATAGTCCGCATCATAGAGAAAGCCCGACGTGGTTAGTGTCGGGCTTCTTGAAACTTTTCGAACTGTTGTTACACTCGGACCGAAGCCGCGAGTCTGGAAAGATCTTTACCTATGAGTGCGATACACTCGCGGTACGCCGGCAAACCTTTTTCGAACGGATCCGGCAAACCCCCGCCATCTTCGTTCACAACAAGGATAGTGGTCTTATCGTTTTCGATGATAGAACGAATCTTGTCTCCCATATCCCGATCGACACACACGATGCACGCGAACTGGTTGAGATCGATATTACCGATCCAGCGAACTTTATGGTTGCTGATGTCGATTCCTTTCTCCTCCATGCAGAGAATCGAATTTTCATTGGCGGGATCGCCGATTCCTTTTTTCCACCACGCCGCGCTCTCCACTTCGAACCCGTCACCGAGTTCTTTTTGAAGCATGGCCGCTATCATGGGCGACCTGCAGGTATTTCCTGCGCATACGCATAAAACTTTATTTTTCTCCACTGCACAACCCCCCTTTCATTTAATAGTTCAATCTGCGAAGAGCATAGCATGCTTACATGATAAAGTCAAGCGTCTCCGAACACAGCAAAAGAGAAAGCCCGGCGTGATTGTCCGGGCTTAGTTCGTGTATTTAACTCTTGTTTCATTCACTCGCCGCGAATCTGGCTCGCGATTGCCGCCGCTGACTTTTCTATAAGATTCGCACATTCTTTATAGATGTGCTGATCCATTCCGTATGGATCAAATACTCCTCCCTGCTCCTCATTTGCGACGATAAATTTAATATCCCTGAGGCCGAGTGCATGTTCTGAGAGCATTTTTTCCGTTTCCTCGTCAACCGAGACGATATGGGAAAACTCAGACAAATCGACATTCTTAATCCAACTGCTCTTTTGACTACTTATATCAATCCCTTCCTCCATCATGCACTTAATTGCGCACTCGCCGGCACTGCGTCCGGCGGTCTCTTCGCACAATCCGGCGCTTTCAACTTCGAACTTGTCACCAAGTTCCTTCTGAAGAAACGCCGCCATCATCTGGCTGCGGCTCGTGCCGCAAAAGCAAACGCAAAGAACTTTTGGCATTTTCCTTTCCTCCTTGTAGGTTTTATTCTGTGCAAAAAAGTAGCATTGTTACATAATTAAGTCAAGTTCCGCTTGAGATACTTTAAAAAGAAAGATAAAGTTACAAGTACGTGCTCACTTCGGGCCTATAGTTCAGCGGTAGAACGCGTCCATGGCATGGACGAGGTCGGGGTCCGACTCCCCGTAGGTCCACAAAATAATGAGCGGAGCGAATATATTTTGTGAGAGTCCTGAAGATTCTTATCTGAAGGGGTCCACAAAACAGTGCTGGAGCAGTACTTGCAAGATTGCGGGATATGGTATCCTTATGGGATATGAATGAACCAATGACTGGGCACTGCATGAAGTGTAAGGAAAAGCGCGAAATGATAGATGTTGAAAGGACGGAGATAAAACCGGGCCGCCCTGCGGCTAAGGGTAAGTGCGCCACGTGCGGTACGGGGATGTACAAGATTCTGCCGAAATCGGCGTAACGTATGGATGAAGATGGCGCCGGCGGAATGGGAGATGCCGTACCGCCTCGTCGGGTGATAATGCACTACCACGGCGATGCTGTGCGGGCACTCTTCGTTATTGGTGCAGTTGTTCTTATTATCGCGCAATCTATGGGAGCGGAACTTCCAATTTCAACTACCAGCGCGGTCATATGGGCCGTCGTGCTTGTGGTTGCGGCAGGCATAACGAATCCTTCGCAGTTCTGGATTCATTGGATAAACGCGCTACTGGCAGTTATAGGGACACTTTTATTTGGAACAACTGCCGTTGCTCATTATCGCGCCGGATTGAGTTTCTTTGACCTGTCTTTTGTTTTCATTGAAACACTTATGCTTCTTTCACTTATCGCTCTGTATTTCACAACGAGAACTATTCGCGGAATTTTCCTGCGTGAGAATCTCTCATAAGTTTTAACCATGTCCGTACAAAGTTTTCTTTTCAATCAGTATGCTAAGTGGAAGCTTAAGGACGTGCCAAAGGCTCAGCGCGAGCAAATGACTGAATTAGTTTCTAAAAATCCACAACTCTTTAAAGCAATAGGCGAAGAGATAGAACGGCGTAAAAAGGGCGGAGAGAATGAAATGAAAGCAACAATGGAAGTGATGAAAAAACATCGGGAGGAACTGTCTGTGCTTATGCAAAAATAATTCAACAAGCTCACCATAAATAATTCACTTATACATGACTAATCTAGTAATTTTCCTTCTTTTCTGCCAGACGCTCGGAGCGTGCATCGGAGTATTCACATCGGTTTGGAGCGAATTCGCATATATACATGCAATGCGCAACGGAAGGATAGACAGCGCCGAGCGAACTCATCTTAATATCATCGCAAAAGGATTGCGTTTCGGGATGACGATTTTATTAATAGCATCGTTTGCGCTCGTGATCATCGCGTACTCGCTTCATGGCGCGCTTCAGCCGGCATTGACCGCAAGTTACTGGACTTTCATTTCACTTTCTCTTCTGATAATCGGAGTTTCGTGGGCGCTCTCGCGCCAGCATGTTTCTTTCGCGCTTGGTTCCGCGGCGATAATAACGGCTTGGTGGCTTCTCGCATATCTCACGCTCGGACAATTGCCGATATTTTTCTTCGGTTCGGCCATCGCACTTTATGTTGTGTTGACGGCGATAGTCTATGTTGTGCTTCGTTATATTCGCATTCTCGCCTTGCACAAAAAATAAAGTAGTTTAGGTTGCGAATATGCTTAAGATCGGTATTGTCGGGTTGCCTAACGTTGGTAAGTCAACGCTGTTCAATGCGCTGACAAAAGCTTCGGTGCCTGCGGAGAAGT
>Ga0247841_10013265_pt1 | contig 10567 bp, 14 predicted proteins | sample LaCruzMarch2015__2_FD_192410 | JGI IMG/M metagenome (GOLD analysis project Ga0247841, IMG submission 192410) | Freshwater microbial communities from meromictic Lake La Cruz, Castile-La Mancha, Spain - LaCruzMarch2015_18m | ecosystem: Environmental > Aquatic > Freshwater > Lake | place: Spain...
ATTTTTCATTTCGGGGAATACACGGTGGGTGAGGTGAAGGCGTTTCTCGCGGAGCGCGGGGTGCCGGTTAGGCTGACAACACGGCCTGCCGCCTGATGAGGTTGGCGGGTCGACCGGCTTGGTCGGGGGAAATATTTTGACAGAACCGTCCGTAACCAATATTGCATATTGTAGCACATGCTACATTATGAAAAAATATCTCTTTATCTTCGGGTTTGCCCTCCTCGGCGCCGCCGGCTTGCCGGCGGCTGAAGTAAAAGTTGTCGCCACCACCGGGATGGTGGCCGATTTGGTCCGGCGGACGGGCGGCGAGCGGGTCGAGGTGCGGCAGTTGATGGGCCCGGGGGTGGACCCGCACCTTTACAAGCCGACCGCGGCGGACGCATCGCGCTTGGCCAAGGCGGACGCAATTTTCTACAACGGATTAAATTTGGAAGGCCGTCTCGGCGACTTGTTTGCCCGATTGGCCGGGCAGGGGGTCAAAGTCTATGCGGTGAGCGAGTCGGTGCCGGAGAGTCGCTTGCTTTCTCCGGAGGATTCCGAGGGCTTTTATGATCCGCACATTTGGTTGGATGCCTCGCTTTGGGCCGAAGCGGTGCCCGCGGTGGTGACCGGTTTGTCGGAGGCGGATCCCGAAGGGGCGCCGGTCTATCGGGCCAACGGGGAAAAGTTGGCCGACGAATTGCGGGCGCTGGATGCCTGGTGCCGCGAGCAGGCCGAGATGGTGCCCGAGGGGCAACGTATCCTCGTGACCAGTCATGATGCCTTCAACTACTTCGGCCGGGCTTACGGGTTCCGGGTCATCGCGCTCCAGGGGATCTCCACGCAAAGCGAAACGAGCTTGTCCGACATGGCCGGACTGGTTGACTTTCTTCGCGAGCGGAAGGTGCCGGCTATTTTTGTCGAAACGAGCGTCAACCCGGCCGGTTTGCAGCGCGTGGCCCAGGATGCAGGGGCGCGGATCGGCGGCGAGCTTTTCTCCGATGCCCTGGGTGAGCCGGGTCAAATGGCGGGGGGTTACGACGTGGGGACTTATGACGGGATGATGCGTTACAACCTCGCCACCATTGTGGAGGGCTTGGGCGCGACCAAGGAGTAGCAAGCAGCACTCTTACGACCGGCTGCGCTTGGCTGGTCGCGGTCTCTATTTTCCGGTACGCCGGCGCGGGCGTTGTGCGGCGAGGTATTTGTTCATCGCGGCGAGGGTGGCGGGGCTGACGTGGTGTTCAATGCCTTCCGCATCGGCCATGGCGTCCGCGCGTGGTACGCCGAGCACCTCGAGAAAGGCGACGACTGTCTGGTGGCGGTCTTTGGTCCGCGCAGCGAGAGCGCGTCCGGCCGAAGTGAGGAAGATCGAGCGGTAAGGCAGAGTTTTGACCAGTCCCTCCCGCTGGAGTCGCTGGACCGTGCGGATAACCGTGACGTGGGTCACCCCGAGCGAACGGGCGATGTCGGTGGCCCGGGCCTCGCCGTGCTCGGCCATGAGGTCGGCGATGGCTTCGACGTAGTCCTGGGCGCGCTCCTGCGCATGGGCGCGGCGGGTGTGGCGTTGGATGGCGGCGGTGTCGCGGGTGCGGGCGGGCATGGCGGCGGGGAATGGGGGTTTGACAGACCGGCAACCGCCGGATTACACATATTCAACCAATGTAGCATCTGCTACATCATGATGAAAGATTTTTCCACCACGGCCCCGCCCTTGGAGGTGCATGATCTGACGGTGGCCTACGACCGGCGGCCGGTGCTTTACGGGATTGATCTGACCGTGCCGGCGGGGAGTCTGACCGGAATTATCGGTCCGAACGGGGCGGGCAAGTCGACGTTGCTCAAAGCGGTGCTGGGCTTGTTGCCCTTGTCGGCCGGTTGGGTCAAAATTTTCGGTGGTCCGCTGGCCCAAAACGCACGCCGCACGGGTTATGTTCCCCAGCGGGAGTCGGTGGACTGGGATTTTCCGGTCAACGTGATGGATGTCGTGTTGATGGGTCGCTACGGGCACCTGCCTCCGGGCCGGCGTCCGGGCCGGGCGGACCGCGAGATTGCGCGGGCTTGTCTCGATCAAGTGCAGATGCTGCCTCTGGCGCGGCGGCAGATCGGCAATTTGTCCGGCGGCCAGCGCCAGAGGGTTTTTCTCGCGCGCGCTTTGGCCCAGGAGAGCGACCTCTATTTCATGGACGAACCCTTCGCCGGGGTGGATGCGGCCACGGAGGCGGCGATCGTTGATCTCCTCCGCGAGATGAAGGCGCGGGGCAAAACGGTGGTCGTGGTGCACCATGATTTGTCGACCGCGCGGGATTACTTCGATCGTCTGGTTCTTCTCAACGTGCGCCTCGTGGCGGCCGGGCCGACCGCGGAAGTGTTCACCCCGGAGTTGCTGCAGAAAACCTACGGTGGGCGGCTGACCATTCTTTCCGACGTGGTCCAGTCGCTCGGGGAGGAGCCGTGAGGAGGCTGGGTTGGTTCGCGGCGCTCCTGGTGTTGACCACTGCCGCACCGGTCGAGGCGGCGCGCATCGGGGAAATGGCGGACTGGAATTTTGGTTCGCAGGCCGCGCGCTTTTTCAGTCTGCAGGATCCTTCGGTGCGCTATGCGCTGGGCGGCTCGATGTTGCTCGGGCTGTGTTGCGGTTTGATGGGCGCCTTCCTCGTGGTGCGCAAGCTGGCTTTGATGGGTGATGCGCTCTCCCATGCGGTCTTGCCCGGGGTGGCTCTCGGGTTTTTGTGGGGTATGACAAAGAATCCGGCGGCGATTTTCGCCGGAGCGGTGGGGGCGGGGTTGCTCGGCGCGGTCGTGGTGCAATGGATCCGGGCCACCACGAAACACCGGGAGGACGCGGCGCTGGGGTTTGTCCTGTCCTCGTTTTTCGGGGTAGGCATCGTGCTCTTCACCATGATCCAGAATTTGCCGGGCGGGGCGAAGAGCGGGTTGGATGGCTTCATGTTCGGCCAGGCAGCGGCGCTCGGTCCGGAAGATGTGTGGTTGCTGGCCGGAGTGACCGTACTGGCTTTGGGGGCGGTGGGGCTTTTTTACAAAGAATATGTGCTGACAAGTTTCGACGAGGGGTTCGCGCGGTCGCTCGGGTGGCCGGTGAAGCTTTATCATTACAGCCTCATGTTGTTGCTGGCCTTCGCGATTGTGTCGGCCCTGCAGGCCGTCGGCGTGGTCCTGGTCTCGGCCATGTTGGTCATTCCGGCGGCGGCCGCATTCCTCCTGACCGATCGGATGGGCGCCATGCTGGCTTGGTCGGCGGGGTTCGGCATGTTGGCCGGGGCGGCGGGGGCTTTCTTTTCCTTCACCGGGCGGAGCTTGCCGACTGGGCCTTTCATGGTCCTGGCCGCGGCGGCCCTTTTTGTGCTCGCCCTGCTCTTTGCCCCGAAACACGGGATGGTCGGGCGATTGTGGCGGCGACGGTCGCGGGCCGCGCGGATTCGCCGGGAGAACACACTCAAGGCGATTTATCATGTGATGGAGGACGGCGGTTTTCGTGAGGAGGTGGTGGCGGTCGGGAACGTGGCGGCCCGGCGGCGGGAGACGGCGGCGGGGGCGCGGCGGGAAGTCGCTGAGTTGCAGCGGGCCGGACTGGCCACGGAGGAACGCGGTCGGGTCGCTTTTACGCCCGAGGGCTGGCAAAGGGCCTGCGAGATTGTCCGCAACCACCGGCTCTGGGAGCTGTATCTGACCAATGCCGCGCAATTGGCTCCGGATCATGTGCACGATGATGCCGAGGTGATCGAGCATATGCTGGGCGATGAGACGGTGCGTCGCTTGGAGCGGCGCTTGAATTACGCACGGCGTGACCCGCACGGAAAATTGATCCCGGGCTTGGCCGATTTGGCTGCCGGGGCTCCGCCCTCCGAACGGGCTGCCGGCTTCGCGAAGAAAGGTGCGGCGTGATGTCTGGATTTATTCCGCCTTTCGAATGGCAGAGGGTCATGGTGCAGCCGTGGACGGAGGACTTCATGGTCTCCTTCTGGATTGTGGTCATGGGTTTTCTCGTCGTGGCGACCTGCGGGCTGGTCGGGACTTACTTGCTCTTGCGTCGCATGGCGCTGGTCGGCGATGCAATCAGCCACAGCATTTTGTTCGGCTTGGTCGTGGCCTTCATGATCTTCCGCTCGGGAGGAACGATGGTGATGTTTGTCGCGGCGGTGGCCACGGGCCTCCTGACGGTGGGCATCATTGAGTTCATCCATCGCCAATCCCGGGTCAAAACCGACGCAGCGATCTGCATCGCCTTCACCACGTTGTTTGCCGCCGGCGTGGTTCTGCTGAGTGTGGCGGAGATGAAGGGCCCGGTGCACCTGGATGCCGAATGCGTGCTCTACGGGGAGATTGCTTTCGTGCCACTCGATCCGCCGGTGGAGATTTTCGGACTCACGCTGGGCCCGGCTCCGGTGGTGCGCATTGCCGGGGTGCTGGTCGGATTGCTCGTGCTTGTCGCGGTGTTTTACAAGGAGTTGCTGGTCACGTCGTTCGATCCGGCGCTGGCCAGGTCGCTCGGCATCCGCACCGGGATCTGGCACTACGGTCTGATGGCGGTGCTTTCGATCGTCATTGTCTCCGTCTTTGAAGCGGTGGGCGCAATTCTCGCGGTGGCCATGTTGGTCGTGCCGCCGATGTTTGCCGCACAATTGTCCGATCGTTTGCCGGTCCGGTTCGCGCTGGTCTTTTTGCACGCGGCACTGAGCAGCCTGTTGGGCTACCAGCTGTCCGTCTGGCTCAATTGCTCTCCGGCCGGGGCCATGGTGGTTGTCGGGGCCCTGCTCTTCTTGCTCGCTTGGGCGGTGACGCGGCCGCGGCGTGCTGCGTTCCCGGGTTGGACGGCTCCAAGTTGAATCGGCAAGGGGTCGACCCGGGACCGGCAGGTCATTTCGGGCTCGCTTCGATGAGTGGAGATAGCTCAGCTTGGCGGGGCGATGAATATGCTGCGCAATCCACGAATGATGGTCGCCACTTTGGCGGCCGGTTTGTTTCTCGGGCTTTCCCAGCTGGCCGAGGCCCGGACTCCGAAGTGGGAGTATCTGGTGGTCAGTGCCGCGCTGAATAATCGCAACCTTGGTGAGATGCTCAGTGCGCGCGGGTTGGACGGCTGGGAATTGGTGGGTTTCACACGGAAGGATGTCGCGGTGTTCAAGCGGGCGGTGAGGTGAGAGGTAGAGAGTTGGGTCTGAAACCCGAGGCTGTGCGGTTTTTATTGCCACTCGATGGGATGTAGCGGGCAGGGCGCGGGGACGGAACTTTTTAGCGGGCAACTTCTCGGACGCAAGACCGCGAGCTGTGTCGAGGGCACAAGCTGGTTGCTTCGACTCTCAGGTTCCGCGACTGCCCTGGAATTTTACGAAGCTCGGTAAGTAGCTCTACCGATCCAACGGACTGCGCACGGCCAAGCCGGGGCCGGTTGCGCACGTGCGAGCACCGGAGCCCGGGGAGGGCTCGGGGCAGATCCCGCGCCTGCGGGACCCGCAGGGCGAACCGAGTCATCGAGATGCGGGAAGCCAAAGGTCCCGGCGCGGCCCGAGTCAATAGAGCGGTTTAAGAAGAGCTGTAGTCGCTCATCGTTCCGGCGCCGGGGGCGGCGCCGCTACATTTAACTGTAGCGTCGGCGTGCCCGCCGACGAATCCATGGATTCGCGGCACACGTGCCGCGGCGACAGATAAAATTAAAACGCTTTAAATCATGGTCGTGCTGACGTCGGAGTGTCCAAGCAGTTCTTGCACGGTCCGCGGGTCGACGGAAAATCCGGGCGCGGGGAACACGTATGGCCAAGCCACATTCGCGGGCGCTTCCGCCGTATTTGAGGGCTACGCCGTTGGGCAATTCCACATCGCCAGACGAACATCAGAGTGGTTAAGGCGATGAGCGGGTGGAAAGTGAGTCCTACCGCCATGCGCTTATCGAGAGTCGCTCCTAAGTACCTGATTTTTAGCTTGCGCTTTCTCAAGTCGGTAATTATCAACATTAATTGTTGCCTCCTTTTCAGGTTCCACGGCCGTGAACCTCCAATCCTGGTAACGCCGCAGTCTTGTTAGCGAACCCCACGGCCTCACCCACAAACAAACTCGAACCATGAAAAAATCCACCCGTCTTGCGGCGGTGCTGTTCGCCGCATTCACCCTCAACATCCAACCCCCCGCCCAAGCCGACACGTTCGGCACGAGCGGCAATGAGTTCACCATCGACTTCGTTAACATCGGCAACGCAGGCAATGCGGCTGATACCATCCTCGACCAGCTCGGCAATGGTCCCTATGGGGCGGTACCCTACGATTACCGCGTGGGGAAATATGAAATCACCCAAGACGCTATCACCAAGGCGACGGCCAGCGGGATGGCCAATGTGACGGCGGGTCCGTGGACAGGCAACCAGCCGGCGGCGACTATCAACTGGTACGAGGCGGCGGCCTTCGTCAATTTCCTCAACACGAACTCGGCGAAGACGGCGGCTTATGATCTGGCATGGGACGGTTCCGCATGGAGCATGAATCTGTGGAGCAGCGGGCAGGCGTGGACGGCGGGCGGAACCAACCTTTACCGGAACAAGGACGCCTTTTATTTTCTGCCGAGCGATGACGAGTGGTACAAAGCGGCGTATTACAACCCGGCCGGGTCGAACTATTTCCTTTATCCCACGGGCAGCAACACGGCCCCGACGGCGGTGGCCAGCGGGACCAGCACAGGGACGGCGGTCTACAATAGCGTTGCCTCGGGTCCGGCCATAGTGGACAGCGCTGGCGGCTTAAGCCCGTATGGAACGATGGGCCAAGGCGGCAATGTGACTGAGTGGAACGAGAGTGCCTTTAATGGCACCAACAACTTGGCGGACCAGTGGCGTGCGACCACCGGTGGCAACTGGGTCACCCTCGAGGACTTCTTGCTCTCCTCGACTCGGGGCAGTATCGTCCCGACGTTCGAGACTGACAGCTTCGGTTTTCGTGTCGCGAGTGTCCCTGAACCCTCGACTTACGCCTTGCTTCTAATGGCCGGAGCGGGGTGGCTGCTTTGGAAGCGCCGGCAGGCTACCCTTTGATCTTTGGCTCTTTGCTCTTTTCCTCTTTGAGCCAGGGCGGCGGGCAGCCGTCCCGGCCACAGGAACCCGCGAAGCGGCCGAAATTTTTTTGAGCATTTGCCGTGTCCCGCGAGGAACTACCGAAAGCTCAACCATGCCATGGAGTAAGCACGCTGCCGGGCGTCACTCACGGCGGACGTTCGATAGAAAAATAGCTCTTGCGGCAGGTGACATATCGGTATATTTTCCATACCGAATGGAGTTTGAGTATGATCCAACCAAGAGCCAGATTAACAAGGAGAAGCACGGCGTTGATTTCGACGAAGCCCAAGCGCTCTGGCTGGATGAAGATCGCGTCGAGTTCCCTGCAAGAAGTGACACCGAAGAGCGCCATGCGCTGGTTGCCGTGAAGGATGGAAGGGTGTGGGTGGCTTTTTACACCGTGCGAGAAACTTCGATTCGGATAATTTCGGTGAGACGAGCCAGAGAAAACGAGGAGAAAACATACTATGACAGCTGAACAACTGGACGAAATTTTTGACAAAGGAGAAGAAGACATTCTTCCGTATCTGGATTTGGCCAAGGCCGTTCGGCCTGGTCACCAAGCCAAGCGGGTCAATGTGGATTTTCCATCGTGGATGATTTCCCGATTGGATTTCGAGGCGGATCGACTTGGTGTTCCGCGGCAGTCTTTGATCAAGGTCTGGATTGCAGAGCGACTTGCTGCATCAAGACATAAGGTCGAACCGTTCGGAGCAAGCAACGCCTAACGGCGCGCCTGTCCTTCGAGCGTTAGCGAAAAAAAAACACTTGGGTCATCGCGAGTGCTACTCTAGTATCACTCAATGCGAACCGAACTCGTAACAACGCTCAAGCGCAAGGCGACCGACGTCATATCTCAGCTGGCCAGTGATCAGGAGCCCGTGCTGATCACGCAGCATGGACTCCCTGCAGCCTATCTCATCGATGTGCAGATGTATGAGGGCATGCAAAGCAGATTGACGCTCCTTGAGGGTATTGCTCGCGGTGAGAAAGCCATTCTGGAGAAGCGCGTTCTTTCCCATAAGGAGGCAAAGCAGAGGATGGCACGATGGCTCGCATAGTTTGGACTGAGCCCGCCCTCCAGAATCTTGATGAGATCGCAGATTATATTTCCCTCGATAAGTCAGCAGCTGCGAGCCGATTTGTTCAGCGAGTATTTGAGCGAATCGAACAACTTGCGAGTCAGCCAAAGAGTGGGTCAGTGCCTGCCGAGCTCAAAGGCACACAGTATCGCCAACTTGTCATTCCACCAGTTCGTATCTTCTATCGCGCACAGAGTGAGGTTGTTTACATCGTGTACGTCATGCGGGGAGAAAGACTTTTTCGGAATGACGACTTGCTGGAAAGAGGTATGGGGTAACGAGCCGATGGACCGAATCACCATACCTGCGGCACTTTCGGCAATCGCCTGCGGAGCAGGCTCGGATGCCGAAAGCGAGTGGTGATCTGTCGTCGGGGGCGTTCGGCAATAAAAATTGAGTTCCCCGCACTCGTTGCTATTTTTTAAGAATGGCGACTACGGTTGACCTTCGGGAGATGACCACGCCAGACAAGCTGCGCCTCATGGAAGCGCTGTGGCAAAATCTGTCTACGATCTCTTCGGCCGTGGTTTCACCCGAGTGGCATGGAGATGTTCTGGCGGAACGAGATCGGTTGATCGAGTCGGGAGAAGAGACATTGATCGACTGGGAAACTGCCAAGAAACAGCTCCGAGAAGAGCTCCAGTGACAGTTTCGATTCACCGTCAGCCCTGGCGGACTTGAGTAGTGGATTTTGTTTTTACGAGAAACAGCAGGCGGGACTTGGAAGCTATTTTCTCGATTCACTTTATTCTGACATCGATTCGCTTTTGCTCTACGCGGGAATCCATGCAGAGCATTTTGGAAAATATCGACTTCTCTCCGAAAGTTTTCCCTACGCTGTCTATTAAGAAGTTCGGGACGACCTGATTATGGTCCGCGCGGTGTTGGATCTACGCAGAGATCCGTCGTGGATTTCCCGAAAAATGCAAAGTTAACAGTACTGGGCGTCCCGCCCGTTTTTCAAGGGGACAACACGGGCGAGACGCCCATGCCCCCTTGGCTAAGGCAAGCGTTTCTGGGCTATGAGACGCCCAGACAACATCGGCAGGATGCCGATGCCACAGGAAGAGGTGGATCGCTCCGTTCCGGCGCGATGGGGACTATTGCGGCGCGGGGAGCGATAGCGGGGTGCCGGGGAGCATTTGCACTTGGCGGTCGTGACGGGGGAGGCGGATGGTAATTTTCAAGCCGTTGCCGGGGTCACTTTCGATCACGACTTCTCCGCCGTGGGCGCGGACGATGCGTTGGGTGATCATGAGGCCGAGACCGCTGCCACTTTGCTTCGTGGTGAAGTAGGGTTCGAAGATGCGGGCCATGGCTTCTTGGGTCATACCGCCACCGGTGTCGGCGAATCTGATGTTGATCCATTCGCTGTCGGCGCCGGTGCGGATCTTGAGGAGACCGCCTTGCTTCATGGCTTCGCTCGAGTTTTTGACGATGTTGTAAAACGCTTGCTTGAGTTGGTCTTGGTCGACTTCAAGGACGGGGAGTCCGGGGGCGAGGTCGAGTTCGAGGAGGATGTTGCGGGACTTGAGTTCCGGTCCGAGAAATTCGGCAGCGTCGCGGACGAGGGAGTTGAGGTCGTGCGGGGTGCGTTGGAGCGGGGCGGGACGGATGGCGCGGAGGAATTGGGTGACGATGGTGTCGAGCCGTTTGATTTCTTCTTGCGCGACTTCGAGCGGTTGAAGGAGGGTGTTCTGCTGCTCTGGGGGTAGTTTGCGCAGGCGGCGTTCGAGGAGTTGGAGATGGATGGTGAGGGAGTTGAGGGGGTTGCCGATTTCGTGGGCCACACCGGCGGCGAGGAGTTGGAGGGCGGCGATGCGTTCGCTTTCCAGCGTTTCTTGCGCGGCGCGGTGGCGCTCGGTGAAGTCGCGCATGATGAGGGCGTAACCGGCATGCTGGCGGTGTCCGGGTTTGTCGTCGTCCTCGGCCAGAAGCGGAACGACATAAAAATTGAGGACGCGGTGGGCGGGGTGGAAAACTTCGATGTCGCGGGTCACGACTTCGCGGCCTTGGGCCAGTTCTTTCCAACGCAGTCCGCTGATGTTTTCGGCCAGCGGGCGGCCGAGGGCGGCGGCGGGGTCGAGTCCAAAGAGGAGTCCGGCGGCATCGTTCATGTAAATGACCGTGCCGGCGGTGTCGGTGACGATGACGCCCTCGCGGATGGCGTTGAAGATGGTCTCGAGGAAACGTTTGTCGCGGGCCAATTCGACGAAGAAGGCTTCGACGTCTTCCGGTTGGATGCGGCGGAGGCGGGCGAGGAGTTTGTCGAGAAAGGCGCGTTTCATTGTCGGGGCTACGGCCCGTTGGGGCCGGGGGGGGCTTATGGCTGATCGAGGTCGATCTTGAGCAGGGTGGAGAGTTCGTCGACGCGTTGGGCGAAAAGTTGGAGTGCGGCCTCGACGGGGGTGGGTGAGGTCATGTCGACGCCGGCGAGTTTCAA
>Ga0247841_10013267_pt1 | contig 10567 bp, 9 predicted proteins | sample LaCruzMarch2015__2_FD_192410 | JGI IMG/M metagenome (GOLD analysis project Ga0247841, IMG submission 192410) | Freshwater microbial communities from meromictic Lake La Cruz, Castile-La Mancha, Spain - LaCruzMarch2015_18m | ecosystem: Environmental > Aquatic > Freshwater > Lake | place: Spain...
GTCGGACTGGACCCGGGTCATGTCGGCGGCAGGCATGCCGGCGGAGACCAGGTCGCAACTGGCATAGTGAATGAAGAACCGTCCGAGGTGAATCGTCTCGCCAGTCGGCAGTTCACGGTCGCGCTGCAGGTGCTCATGGCAGTCCACGATGCGGATGGCATCGATCTCGTGCTTAAGTCGGCGGAAGAGCGCGGTCTCGTGACTTGCTTTCATGGCGTCAGACTCCGGGTAATGGCTTTTGACAACGGTCCAAACCCGGGCTCGACCCGGGCCAGGGACTGCAGGATGAAGCGTTCCAGCCGCTCGCTCTGGGTCAGCATGATGCCGGCCGGGAGCGCGGCCTGGTCGATTTCGGCCCGCCCCATGGTCGTGTGCCCGCCGGCACTGCCGCGGCTGCCAAACGCCATGGCGGCGGCGCGCCCGGCGTGCTTGCGCAGGCCATCGCAGCGGAAGACAATGATCAGGCGGGTGCCGACGACCCCGGAGACGAGCGCCCAGTTGGCTTCCTTCACCCGAATCAGGAAGTCGGCGACCTGGACACAGACATCCGCGGAAGCCACCGGGCCGATGTGCGAGTAAAGCACATTGTGCGCATAGCGGAGACGAACCAGGGCGATGGTGAAATAGTCCAGCCGGGCGAGCGAGTACGAAGAAGACTCGATCCGGCGCAGCAGCGGCCGATTGACACGCGGCAGCAGAAAATCCATGGCCACTACGTCCACCGGACTCGGAGCGCGCTGCAGGTTACGGCTGTCCGTCTGAATGCCGTAATAGAGCGCCGTCGCCAGCCGCGGACTGACGGCGGTGCGGGCGGCGATCAGGTACGTCGTCAGGATGGAGGAGGTAGCCAGGCATCTGGCCCGAATGTCGGCGAAGGGATGCTTCCGGCCCGACTTGCGCGGGTGATGATCGAAGACAATGTCGCAGCGGGGCAACGGGGAGTCGGTGAAGAACTCCGGCTGCGCATCGACCAAGGCGATGCGCGCCGCGCCAGCCAGTTCGGCCGCCTTGAGCGGCGCCGCGGGGATGCGGAGCAGGTCGATCATGGCCCGGTTCTCAAGCCGCCCGACTTCGCCGGTGTAACGGATGACCGCGGTGACGCCGGCCGCATGCAGGATTTCCCGCAGCGCCCAGGCGCTGGCCAGGCCGTCAGGGTCGGGATTGCCGTAGATGAGGATGCAGACGCTGCGCACCTGGTCGAGCACACTGAAGAGCTGCTCGAACCGTCTTTTTCCGCTTTCCATGACCTGCCTCCCCGGTTCCGTGTCAACTGTTCAGCCGCCAGATCATGGCGTTGAGGGCACCCGCAAAGGAAACCCAAACCAGGTACGGCGCCAGCAAGGCTCCGGCCAGCGGACGCACAGTCCAAAAGCGGAGGAGTGTCAGCCCGATGGCTATCCAGAGCAGTGCGATCTCTGCACAGGCCAACCCCGGTCGATGCAGGCCAAAGAACAGCCAGGTCCACAGCCCGTTGAGCGCAAGCTGGGCCAGAAACAGTGTCAGCGCCAGAGGCGCATGACGGAACCCGCGATCGCGCCCGACGAGCCACGCGGACACCGCCATCATAGCGTAGAGCGCCGTCCACACCGGCGCGAACAGCCAGCCAGGCGGCGTCCAGGCCGGCTTGGCAAGCCCGGCGTACCAGCCGCCGTCCGGCGGCATGGCCAGCGAACCGATCCAGGCCACGCCAAAGCATAGCGCCAGCCAACCCGCCAGCCCAAGCCAGGACATCCACGAAGTCATTCGTCATCTCCCGGTCGCCCGGACTTGTTCCTTACAACCCGCGTATCACCCCAAGTTACCCCAATTCTCGCTCGAACCTCTCGTCCACAACCGCCAGGCCGGGCAGCGCCGCGAGCAGCGGGTCCGCGGCGGCATCGCAGAAGCCGGCCGCCAGGTGTCGCGTCCAACCTTCCGCGTACTCGAAACGGGCCGACATGCCTCCCACTTCTCGCGCCATGTCGGTCATGGCCTTCAGGTACGAATCCATGCCCTGGCTGACGTCCAGCCACTCCTTCTGACTCTTGTGCATGGCGAGCATGTCGCGCTTGGCCGTGAGCACGTCGCCGATGTTGACGTACAGCCCGGCCCGTATGCGTCGCCGGAGCGGGTCCCGCAGCCCGAACGGGAGCGAGTGGTACACGGTCACGGCCTGATCCGTCGTCGGCCGCGGCGGGCTGACCACAAAATTCGGCATGCCGCGTACAAAGGCCGCGGAAAGCGCCAGTCGGCAGGTGTTCGTGTGATCCTCCATGTACTCGCACGGATAGTGGGTGAGCAGAATGGCGGGCGCGACTTCACGCACCACCGCGGCCAAGCGTCGCAGGGTCTTGACCTCGTACAGAATCTCGAGATCTTTGACCAAGCTGTCGTGAAAGATCGCGCCGGCCCGTGCCGCCGCGTTTCTGGCCTCATGGCGACGCGTACGTGCGGTGGCCGTGCCGTCCTGTTCCCGGCCGCCGCAGTTTCCGTTCGCCAGGGTCATGTAGTGCGTTTCGAATCCGGCCTGTTTCAGCAGGAGCAGAGTCCCGGCCATGACGAACTCGATGTCGTCTGGGTGTGCGCCGATCGCGAATGCTGTCTGGGCCATTGGAATCATCTCCGCGCAACTCCAAGGTGACACAGGCATCTTGCCTGTGCGAACAACAGGCTGGAAGCCTGTTCCACCTTCTGCGGCATGCGCAACTATATACGACGCTGTGTATTGAGATAAGAGCTCGGCAGCCTGAAGGCTGGACACCAACCGGCCGGCGGCCATGGGTGATCCTGCTGGACAGCAGGACCAAACCCGTTGGTGTTCACGCTTCAGCGTGTCTTACTTAGCGTCTATGGTCTCCACGCCCCCGAACCCTCGAGTGAGGGGCTGGCGGCCCGTTTTCGGTGATCTGCGGAGTGCGCAGGGGGCATATTGTCTCCTGACTGACGTCGACCTCCTACTTCCTCTGGTTCTTCAAGCGGGTTTTCTCATATCCCGGATTTCGCAGCAGGTGACAAAGTACCCGTTCGCGGAACTGAATGGCGCCACGGTACAGCGGTCCCAACTGCGAAATCCGGGATCAGTGCATCTCGACTTCGCAGCTGCCGATGCCGCTGCGCAGGAAATTGAACTGCACATTCGGGTGATCGGCGAGCAGCGACATGGGTACCGCGGTGTCGGAGATGCGCTGTGAGATCATGAACGTGGTGAGCCGCAGCCCGAACGGGTTGTCATGGTGTCCCGGATGCCAGATCGAGACTTTCTCGGCTTTCCAGGTCTCAAGCGGACCGACGCTCATCGCCTGGCTCGGCACGTTCTGCACCACCCCGCCGCCCGAGGTCCGCGCGTTCTGGATCAGGGTGATCGGATGCAGATCCACGACGCGCGTCCCCAGCTTGCGGTACTCCGCCGGCGGCGGCGGGTTTTCCACGTACTTGCCTTCGCGCTTCGGCGGGTCGTTGAAGGCCCAGTGCTTGACCTCCCCCTGCCCACCCTGCATGATCAGGCAGCGGGCCGCATCCCAGCTTTGGATGTAGGCCCGGGCGTCGACGGCCGGGAAGTGCAGGTTCTCCGCCGGCATGGCCAGGTCGGGGCGGATGCGGTTAAAGCACAGCTCGAGATCCGCCTTTTTGAAACCCAGCGGAAAATCCCCGGCCACCTCTCTCCCGTTCACCACCCATTCGTCCATGCCCCAGAAGTGACAGTGCTTCAGGGACAGGTCTAGCGCATTCACCAGCCGCGCCACCAGCGGCAACTGCTCGGTGGGTCCGATCGGACCGCAGATCCCCGCCGGCCGCGACGGTGTTGCCTGTCGCCAGGCCGCGATATACTCGAGGGCCTCGGCCAGGTAAAAATCCTCGAGGGTATCGTAGAATCTGACGGCAAACCCCGGCCGGCTCAGCCGTGCCAGTTCCTCGGCCGTAAGTCGGGCCGCCGCATCCAGAATCTGGCGGTCGAGCGTGGTGTAGTCCCACCACGCCGGCGCGACCTTGCTGATGGGTCTCATGCGGATCTCCTTCCGTTCGCGTCTGTTCCTCGTCGTCCCGCCCTACAGGGCTCAATCTCTTGTCTGCAACCGCTCCCCAGGGCGTTGCCCTGAGCTTGTATGTTGCCGCGCCTTCAGCGCTCCGGAATCCCGCGTCCCCCCATCCCGGCTCCTTGCCGCCGGAGCCGATGCTTCGCCAGACAGGACGCGGAACGCCGGTCCGGGCCGCGACCGTGAAGGAACGGTCCGGGCACAGAGTTGCAGGGGGAAGGCGGCAGAGCACCACGGCGTAAGCCGGGTGACAATCACCGCGCTGACGCGCTGGTGCTCTGTGTCTGCCGTTGTCACCTCGTATTTTGCATCCCGTATCCTGACACCTGACACCTGCCCTCACCCCTCGCTGCCGACACCTTAATCCACCATCTTAATCTTCTCTCTTAATCTGGCCCTGAATCCTGCTCCCACTGCTCGGAAGACAAAGAAGATAGATTAAGGGGCGAGACGAAGGTTGGCACTGTCCCGCGCCCGACCCTCGCCCCTCGCCCCTCGCTACAGCCCATATCGCCCATACTGCTGAATCACCGCCATAATCAGGCGCAGCCCCGTGAGCCGGGATCCGTCATTTACGCTCCCGGCCGTGGCAAACAGCAGTCCGCGTTTTTCCCGACCCATCTCATAGTCGCGCAGAAACTCCTCGACGATTCCGACTTCCTGATTCCGACTGAAGGTAAAGGGCGCAAGCTGGCCGCAGATCAGGGCTTTTGGCAGGTGGGCACGGATCTCCGCCACCGTCAGACGCGGCCCGAAATTGCAGGTGGTCAGACCCAGGCGGCCGAGCAGCGGCAGGAGATGGCCCATGTCGGAGTCCGAGTGCTGCCCGCGCATGTCGCCCGGCGCCGGGCTGTAGCGCTCGAATACGCCCTTGAGGATCGGGTAACCGAAGAACTCGTACATCTCCGTGTTCAGCATGGCGCAGTTGTCATCAAGAAAGTAGAAACCGCGCGGCGCGGTCGCCGGGGTGAAACCAGCCTCGGCGTCCAGCACGCGGGCCCGTTCCAGCATCGCACGCAAAATCAGCTCCCGGAAACGCGCGGCCAGCGTCGGGTTGTCCGCGATCAGGAAGATCAGGTTCTCGACCCCATAGACCGACATGGCGAAGGTCACCGGGCCGCGCTGGCCGCGGTAGCGCGGCACAGTGTGGCCGGCCGCCGTGTTCCGTGCCCTGGCTTTATCCCAGCCGGGCGGGAGCATGAAGCCGCGCAAGTCTTCAACGCGCTTCTCGACCCGGTCCAGGAGTGCCGCCAGTTCGCCCTCGTTGCGGGCGGATTGCTGGAGCCAGTAAGATTCGTTCTGCCAGACGTTGCGCGCTTCGAAAATGTCCGCCAGTTCTTTGATCGGTGGCCATGACCAGGTCGGGTCCGGCTTGCTTTCACTGAGCAGGCGCCGGCCGACAACCGCCTCCGCGCGGTCGTTATAGCGGCGGCTCAGGGCCACGCGGTAGTCGTCGTCGTGCACGAGCCGATACCAGTCCTCGGGAACGCCGAGTTCGCTGAATACGCACTCGGGCCCCATCGCCACCCCGAGCGGCACCTGAGGGCAGTCCGCCGCCCACGGGTCCCGCATCGCCTGTTCCTGATCTGCCCAGAAGCCGCCCACGTCCATGGGGACGAGTCCGCCGGTGGCGTGAGCCTTCCGTACCAGTGATTCTGCAAGCCGCTCTCTTTCATTGCCCGTGCTCATCCCGACACTCCGCTGCTGCTTTCGCTGCGCCTGCGACTCCCGGCCGTTCCACTCACAGGCCTTCCTGGGTGAGCAACGCGCGGATCTCGTCGGCCGGCAGGCGTGTAATCGCGGCGAGCCGCTCCGCGAGCCGGTTCTTCACCGGCCGAACGGCCTCTTTGCGCGCCGCATCGGCTTTGCGGATCTCATCGATCTCACTCGTGGTGAGTACGCGCCCGATCTGGCCTTCGAGTCGCGGGATCAGGCTGCGGTCCGCGTCCATGGCGCTTCCCACCCCGGCATTGTTGAACACCGCCTGAACCCGGGACGCGGGCGCCTTGAGAACGGCCGCTATGCGCTGGACAAACTGATCCTGGCAAGCGGTCAGCGCGGCTGCGCTTTCGCGAACGACGCGCTGAATCTCCTGGCTCTGCGGCGGGGTGAGCGCCTTGCCCAGTTTTGCTTCGATCCGCGACGACAGCGAACTGCTGCTTTGCTTGACGACCACCGGCGGCGGACGCTCCGGGATCTGCGGGTACTGCGGGCGCGCCGCGAAAGCTGCGCCCGCCACCAGCAGAACTGTGACGAAAGTCTCAAGTTTCCCTGACATCATTACGAACTCCTCTGCGACGAGCGGGTCGAGCGCTAGCAGGCTGTCGGACTTACCCGTTGTGGCGCGCCCGGCATGCCGCGGCCGCCGCTGCTGCCCGACGGCAGGAAGCAGCCCCGGACCAGGATCAGGTAAACAAGCATGGCCAAGACCCAGGAAACCGTCATCGCGGTCATCCCGAGCGGAGTTACCGCGGTGCTGTATTGCCGGATCGCCGCAAGCTGTGCTTCGGCAAAGCCCATGGCGCGGTAGTAATCCACGAGATTGATCTGCGCAAAAGTGAGCACGGAAGACGCTCCCGCCACCAGCGTGAACAGGACGGCCACCCACCACGCCGCCGGGCGAAGCCGGTAGAGGCCGGGCACAATGTAGCCGATCGCGACCGTCGCCAGCGCCAGGATCATGAACCCGGCATAACCGCTCACCAGCTTGCCGAACGCCGGCACCACGCAGTTGTTGGCTCCCAGCCAGAGCACCCCGATGGCCCAGGATCCGTACAGCAGGCAGAGGCCGAGCACGGGCAGCGGGCACTTGTCCGTCCAGCGCCGTTGCGGGTCACGGGCTTCGCAGGTTGCCTTGACGTGCCGGCTCCCATAAAAAAGGATGAAGGCCAGCGGCAACAGAACATAGATCACGGTGATCACCAGCGTGGTCACGATCTTGATCACCGTGATGACGCCGGCGGGGAGTTGCCCGTTCCTCGCCATGAGAGCATAAAAGTCCGGCATGAGCAGCAGCCAGAAGACGATTCCGACCAGGCCGCTGACCAGCCAGATCCACGCTCCGACGAGCATCAGCGCCCGGGCCCAGCGCCGGGCCTGGATCGACCCGATCCCCAGCCAGATGAACAGGACGGCGAACAGCACGTACATCAGGATGTTGGGGAGCATGGCCTGAAGGCTCAGACTGTCGCGGGTCGCCGGGTTCGCTCGCCCGATCAGCATCCCGATCGCCATCAGCGGCACCAGGAGGACACAGATGCCACCCAGGATGATCTCAAAAATGCCAAAGGCAACCAGTCCGATCTTACGGTCTTTGTATGGCGTTGGGGCCGCGGCGGCCGTCGGTTCGCTGTTCTCGCTCATCTGTTTCTCCCTGTGCAGTCCAACAATATACGTGATGAACGGCAATACGGGATTCCCCGGCTCAGGTCCGCGGCAAGCGGTCGGTCACGCGGATTCTCTTTTGTACGGCGCTCGGCCCTCCGAGCGCCAAGTGCTGCGCGGGGGGCCGCGCAGCGTACAACGTGTGTCGCGTTTGTCTTCCGTTCTACTGACCCGTTACGACTGGCGGCCAGAAACGTGGCACGACAGCTTATCCGCGCGCAGTTCGGCGACGACCAGTGGCAGGATGTCGTGCAGGTTTTTCAGGCCCACGGCCCTGATGCCGGGACCGAGTGCAGCCAGGCGGCGGTTTCGTAGCCGCCGACCGCGCCGGCCAGGCGGCGCAGGGGCGTGGCGGCGGCGGCGAATCACGAGCGGATGCCCGGTTCCACTGTCGTGTCCCAGGTTTCGCTGCGCTCACACCCGGAACAGTGCGCCAAGGCGTTTGCCGAGGAACAGGGACGCAATCAACAGAGATGCGCCCAGGAAGATCATGGTCCACACCCCGAGTGCGGCAGCAATGGCCGGTCCGTCCCCGAGCAGCATGGAAAGCTCGTAAATGGCTTTGGTGATGGGAAAGTACAACGTCCGCTGAGCCAGGAGGAGGGAATCGGACACTTCGAGCATCGAGAAGCTGAAGGCGAGCAGCGCGCCGGCAATCAGATTGGCCGCGATGAGCGGGGTGGTGATCCGGCGGAAGACGGTCAGCGGCCGGGCTCCGAGATTGGCGGCGGCCTCTTCGAGGCTGACGGCGGTCTGCTGCAAGCCGGCCACGGCGGCCCGCACCACGTACGGCAGGCGGCGTACGGCGTAGGCGATGATCAGCAGCACCGTCGGGTTTTCGATCGGGTCAAGGAAGTGGAACGGGCGCCCCTTCTGGCTCATGGCCAGATAGCCGAAGGCCAGTACCAACCCCGGCACGGCGAGAGGCAGCATGGCCAGGCTGTCGAGCAGCCAGGCGCCGCGGATTCGGCCGCGCGTCACGAGCCAGGCAATGGCGATCCCCAGGAGGACAGCCATGGTCACCGCCCCGGTCGCGTAGCGGAGGCTGTTGAGGATCGATGGCACGGTCAGGTTGTGACCGAGTGCGGCCTGGACGTGTTCGAGCGTGAGGTGCACCGGCAGGAAGGTCCGGTTCCAGCCCTGTCCCAGGCTCAGGCAGAGCACCGCCAGGTGCGGCAGGATCGCCAGAAGAATCAGCCCGGCGAATGCCATTATCGCCAGGGTGGCACGCCAGCCGCTCAATGGCACCGCGTGTGCGCCTACCCCCGCCTTCGAGGTCATGGCGTAGGCCTGCCGGCCGATGGTGACCCGCGCCAGGAGGTAAAGTCCGGCCGTGACCGCGAGCAAGACGATCACCAGCGCATACGGGAACGGGTTGTCCCCAATTTCGAGAATGCCGTTGAAGACCTGTACGGAGGTGACCCGGTTGTAGTTGAACATCAGTGGCGTGCCAAGCTCGGTAAAGCTCCAGATGAAAACGAGCGTGCTCCCCGCAAAGATGCCGGGCATGACCAGCGGGAGCGTGATCTTCCGGAAGCGGCGGAACCCCACGCAACCGAGGTTGGCGGCGGCCTCGTGCAGCAGCGGATCAATGTTCGCGAAAGCCGCCGCCGCGTTAAGATAAATTATCGGATACAGGTGCAGCGCCTGGATCGCAACAATCGCCCAGAAACCGCCCTGCCCAAGCCAGTCCGGCGCCCCGTCAAGCGGGAACAGCCCGAAATGGCTCAGCAGCACGTTCAGCGAGCCGTACTGCCCGAGGATCTTCTGGATGCCGAGCGCGCCGACGAACGGCGGCAGGACCAGCGGCGCCAGAATTCCGGCGGCGAACCATTTTTTGGCGGGGAAGTCACAGCGATCCGCGAGCAGCGCCAGCGGCACCGCGATGAGCGAGGCCAGGAGCGTGCTCCACAGCGCCAGCAGCGCGGCATTCACCAGCCCTTCGAGGTAAAGCGGGTTCCGAAAAACCTCCGCCAGGTAGACGCCGGTGAACCGGCCGCGCTCGTCCAGGAGCCCGCCGCGCAGCACTTCGGCGATCGGATAGACGAAAAACGCCAGGAAGAAGAGCAGAATCGCGCCCAGCATCAGCCAGGTGCCGAGGCGGAGACGCCGCCGGCCGCGCCTTGGAGTGGATTCCTCTGGAGCTGGAATGACTGGCCTCATGCTCGACAATATAACCGGTGCGCACTCCGCAGCCCCGGGCCGCCCGCCACGGATCGCCGTGTGCGGAGATTGTCGCTTACGGTGAATATGCTAAATTGTGGTATGGCGGTTACCGAACAACAGAGGCGGCGGCGCATAGCCTTTCTGGAGAGTTTTTCGCCCCATCTGTTCTGGGATGTGAACCCTCGCACAATGGACCCTGATCGTTGTCGGGCGTTTGTCATCGCCCGCGCCATGGAACGGGGATCCTTCGCGGACGTAATGCGGGTCTGGAACTATTACGATCATGACGAAATTCGCCGGGTGCTGATGGGGGCGCGGCCGCGATGAAACTGCATGAAGAAGCAGTCACTCCTGCACTGCTCACGGTACGCTGTGCCATTCATGAGATCAAAGTGGACTTGGTTGCCCATCGATACAAGCGGCTCGAACGCCCCCGCGAAATCGCCGGCATCCGGATGCTCGGCCTCAAGGATCTTGCGGCCATGAAACTGAATGCGATCGCCAACCGGGGCAGTCGCAAGGACTTCTATGATATTGCCGAACTGCTGTCCCATTTCTCCTTGGAGGAAATGCTGGCTTCCCATGCCCGGAAATACCCCGATACGAACCTGTGGCAGGTGCGGAAATCCCTCGCCGACTTTGCTGATGCCGACCAGGAGCCTGACCCCGTGGTGTTCGACGGCCGCACCTGGGAAACGGTCAAGCGCATCGTACAGCAAGCCTGCCCGCTGCCGTAGCTGACCGAGTAATGCGGATGCCGTGCCAGGTGCCTAACTCGAGCAGGTGTTTGTCCCCGGAAATGATGTACGCCGCATCGGCCTGCAGCGCTGCCTCCAGGGTGCGGTTGTCGTCAGGATCGGCCACGATCGCGCTCACAGGGGCTTGCGGAGTCACGGTCTCGAACGTGTCGCGGAAGATTTCAAGGATGGCGAGCGTTCCCGCCGAACCGCATGCCGGATATCAGCACGTTCGAATCGCAGACGATCTTCACTTCCGCCCCGCCT
>Ga0247841_10013268_pt1 | contig 10566 bp, 4 predicted proteins | sample LaCruzMarch2015__2_FD_192410 | JGI IMG/M metagenome (GOLD analysis project Ga0247841, IMG submission 192410) | Freshwater microbial communities from meromictic Lake La Cruz, Castile-La Mancha, Spain - LaCruzMarch2015_18m | ecosystem: Environmental > Aquatic > Freshwater > Lake | place: Spain...
GCCGGGCAAAAAGGGCAATAAAAAAAGTCCCTGGCAGTGGCATATTTTCCCAAGGAATTCCTCCCTCAGTATCGTCTGCGCTGAAGCGTTTCACTTCCGTGTTCGGGATGGGAACGGGTGGTGCCACCTCGCTCTGACCACCAGAGGACTTTTAATGGAATATACTATAGCGGAATATTAAGACGGTGTCAAATTGATTGATTTTACCACAGACTACTTTGCGGAGGATTTTTTTTATAGGCGATACCGAGATGTTCGTAAGCCAGACGGGTGGCCTGGCGTCCCCTGGGGGTCCTCTCGAGGAAGCCTAATTGCAGCAGAAACGGCTCATACACTCCTTCAATTGTTTCCGATTCTTCGCTTATGGAGGCAGCTATGGTATCCAGGCCAACCGGTCCCCCGTCAAATTTCTGTATTATCGTCCTGAGCACCTTGCGGTCTATCTCATCCAATCCAAGTTCGTCGACCTCAAGTTTGCCCATGGCCTCAATTGTCAATCGGCTGTTTACGGTACCGTTGGCCTTGACCTGGGCATAGTCTCTGATACGCTTCAAAAGGCGGTTGGCCACGCGCGGTGTACCCCTGGCCCGGCAGGCGATCAGGTCAATGCTCTCGTCATCGATTTTTAACTTGAGTATCTCGGCAGAGCGCTTCACGATCAAACCGATTGAGCCGGCATCATAGAAATCCAAGCGGTGTACCGAGCCGAACCTGTCCCTGAGCGGAGAACTCATGGAGGCAAAACGCGTGGTAGCTCCGATAAGTGTAAAGCGGGGCAGGTTGAGGCGCAGGCTACGAGCACCCGGACCTTTGCCCAGTATGATATCAAGGGCGTAGTCCTCCATGGCAGGGTAGAGTATCTCCTCCACTATCCTGCTCAGGCGGTGAACCTCATCTATGAAAAAAACATCTCCCTTTTGCAGGTTGGTCAGAATGGCAGCCAGGTCACCCGGACGTTCAATAGCGGGACCGGAGCTGACTTTGATATTGACCCCCATCTCGCCGGCGATAATGAATGCCAGTGTGGTTTTCCCCAATCCCGGCGGACCGTAAAGCAATATGTGGTCAATGGCCTCGCCACGCTTCTGGGCAGCCCGGATGCCTATATCCAGGTTGTCCTTGACCTTCTGCTGGCCGATGAAATCACCCAACCGCCTGGGCCTAAGGTTGACGTCCAGCGAACTCTCTTCCGGTCCGATCTTGCCGGATACTACACGCGGCGATTCAGCTTCCTGCATATAAGATAGCTAATTAAAAGTTGATAGCATTATAGCACACGTTTTTAAAAACACTGATAACGGCAGCACCGCAAAACAAAAGGTCCCCGCATGACGCGGGGACCTATAAATCAATTACGTTAGTGAGGCGACTATTCCTGCTCTACCACGTTATCAACGGCCTCGGCAACCTCAATATCGTCCATGGTAAGCGGGTTAATGAAATCAGAAGCCGGTTCCGTGAAGACTTCTGGGCTATCATCAAGCAACCTGTTAATCGGTTTGCCCAGTTTCTGGGTCAGTGTGACCGCCGAAGGTATCAGCTTACCGATAATAACGTTCTCTTTGAGTCCATGCAGCCTGTCCGTCTTTCCCCAGATCGCCGCTTCGGCCAGAACCCTGGTGGTCTCCTGGAACGATGCTGCCGCCAACCAGCTATCGGTATTCAGTGAGGCACGGGTTATACCCAGCAATACAGGCCTTGCAACAGCCTGGTCGCCGCCCTCAGCTTCCATTTTGGCATTGATGTGCTCAAAATCCAGCCTGTCAACCAGGTCGCCCACGAGGAGATCCGTGTCACCTGAGAACTCGACTCGTACCCGCTTTAACATTTGCTTGACAATGGTCTCGATGTGCTTGTCATTAATACTCACACCCTGTGAGCGGTAAACAATCTGCACTTCGTTAATCAGGTAGCGCAACACGTCCTGCCGGCCGTTGATATGCAATATGTCCTGGGGGTCCTTAACGCCATCGATAAGCTTGTCCCCGGCGCGCACATATTCGCCCTGCTTAACCATGATATGGCTGGTCACAGGTATATCGTCATACTTCCTTTCATCCTTTTCCTCGTAGGTCAGTATTATCTTGCCGTCTTCCATCCTGATCAGGCCATCAACGCGTGCGACCAGGGGTTTTAACTCCTCATCAGCGGACTTAACCAGGGCTGTATCGGGTTCGGCCATCACCTCGCCTCCCTTCACATGCGCATTGCCTTCTACCAATACTTTATAGCCGGCAGGTATTTCATACTCAATAGGGTAGGCTTCAACATGGGTGATAATTATCTCGCGGCGTTTGAGGATGTCGTCCTCAACTACCTCGTTCAAGTTCACAGTTCCGTCTATCTCGGTGAGCACGGCCTTGCCCTTGGGAACCCTGGCCTCAAAAAGCTCCTCAACACGGGGCAGACCGGTGGTAATATCCCGGCCGCCTGCCACACCGCCGGTATGGAAGGTACGCAGTGTAAGCTGTGTGCCGGGTTCACCGATACTCTGAGCGGCGATTATACCTACAGCAGTCCCAATCTGAACCAGCGCTGTAGATGAAAGATCGCGCCCGTAGCAATTCCGGCAAACACCGCGCTTGGAATTGCAGATTAACGGGGAGCGGACGCTGACCTCGGGAATCTCAGCCTGTATAATCTGCTTGACCTTATCTTCATCGATCATATCGTTCTTGCCGACGACAATCTCCCCGGTCCTGGTATCAACGATATCCCTGGCGGCCAGGCGTCCTTTAATACGCTCCTCAAATGATGGTAAAAGGCCTTTTTCCTTCTCACCGTAGACAGTAGAAAATTGCAGTCCATCACCTGAATACCCGCAGTCTTCTTCAAGGACAATCAAATCCTGCGCCACATCTATGAGGCGGCGGGTAAGGTAACCGGCATCAGATGTCCTGAGCGCGGTATCGGCAAGACCCTTGCGAGCACCGTGAGTGGACATGAAATATTCCATCACTGAAAGGCCTTCACGGAAGCTGGCCTTGATGGGGAAGGGTATAATGCGCCCCGAAGGGTCGGTCATCAGTCCACGTATGCCGGCCATCTGCCTGATCTGGGAGATATTACCTTTGGCGCCTGACTGTGACATCATGTAAACCCCGCCATACCTGTCGAGCGATTGCTTAATCTCGTCTTCAATCTGGTTGGTGGTGCGTGTCCATACATCTATGGCCTGGGCCTCAAACTCTTCATCAGTTATCAAACCCTTGTTGAATTGACTCTGCAGGATGGCAATATCCTCATCGCCCCTGCTCATAAGCTTCGGCTTGATTTTGGGCACCTCGATATCACGGGCTGATATACTGGTACCCGATTTGGTTGTATACTCGAAACCAATACTTTTTAATTCGTCCAGCATGCTTACCGTCTTTTCACTGCCACACCAGCGGAAGCATTCGGATACCAACCGGCGCAAGTCACCTTTGCTGGTAGCAAAATTACAGAAACCCCTATAGGGTTCGTGCTGCCTTAGCTCCGCGGGCAGGATCTGGTTGAAAATGATGCGGCCAACGCTGGTCTTGACTGTGCTGCTATCCTTCCCGGCCATCCTCATTTCCTCAAATTTGGTGACGGATTCAGGGATTTCAACCTGCACTTCATTTGCCTCGGAATCCGGTTTTTCTTCAGAACCCCTTATTCTTACCAGTATCTCTTCATGCAAATCAGGATATTGGCTATCACCGGAAATATTGAACATCTCATAAGCGAGTATAGCCTCGGCGGGGCTTCCAAATTTCTTGAGACTGGCACCGGGGTAGGTTTTCATATTGGTCAAGTAAAAACAGCCGAGCACCATATCCAGGGTGGGTGTCATCACAGGTTCGCCGGAACTCGGCAGGAGCATGTTATGCACGCTCAGCATTTGATCGCGCGCTTCGCGCACTGCGGACCTTGAAAGCGGCACGTGCACAGCCATCTGGTCACCGTCAAAATCGGCATTAAACGCGGAACATACGAGTGGATGCAACTGGATGGCGCTGCCCTCGATTAGCGTCGGCTCAAAGGCCTGGATGCTCAACCTGTGAAGAGTCGGGGCGCGGTTAAGCATCACAGGGCGCTCCTTGATGGCTTCGGAGAGTATGTCCCAAACTTCCGGCCTGGCGCGTTCAACCTGCCGGCGGGCACTCTTAATGTTGTGGGCGAAGCCCTGCTCGATGAGCCTACGCATGACAAAAGGTTTGAAAAGCTCAAGTGCCATCTGCTTGGGCAACCCGCACTGGTGCAATTTCAATTCAGGGCCGACTACGATCACCGAGCGGCCGCTATAATCGACGCGCTTTCCCAGCAGGTTCTGGCGGAACCGCCCCTGCTTACCCCTCAGCATATCAGAAAGCGATTTAAGCTTATGAACACTGGCGGCGCTGGGCAGGCGGCCCCTCCTGCCATTATCGATGAGGGCATCCACCGCCTCCTGCAACATTCTCTTTTCGTTGCGGACAATGATCTCGGGCGCGCCCAGTTCCATCAATTTCTTTAAGCGGTTGTTGCGATTGATGACCCTGCGGTAGAGGTCGTTAAGGTCGCTGGTGGCAAACCTGCCACCGTCCAGTTGAACGATGGGGCGAAGCTCCGGGGGCAGCACCGGCAATACGGTGAACACCATCCATTCCGGCTTGTTGCTGCTCCGCCAGAAAGCCTCGACTATGCGAAGCCGTTTGCTCAATTTCTTGTGCTTTTGCCCCTCGCTCTGACGGATATCCTTGACTAATTTCTGGCGCAGGTCTTCCAGGTTCATTCCCTTGAGTATATTGAGTATAGCCTCAGCGCCCATGCCCACCTCAAAGGCATCGGCGTACTTCTCGCGGTGCTGCTGATATTCGCTCTCACTGAGCACCTGCAAATGCAGTTTATTAATCTCGGAATTATCGATCCTGGCATCGTTATCCAGGTCGCCTAATTTATCCTCAATTTCGCGCTTCTTTTCCGCCAGTTTTTCCGAGTTTGAATCCTCCTTCGCCGCTTCAGCTTCCAGATCAGCCAGGGCTTGCAGCAACTCCTGCTTCTTGCGTGACGAATATTCATCAAGCCTCTGTTTGCAGGCGTCGGGGTTGACAGAAGTTACTACGTACTGGGCAAAATAAAGCACGCGCTCAAGGTTGCGCGGGGAAATGTCGAGCAAAAGGGCCAGCCTGCTGGGCACACCCCTGGCAAACCAGATATGCGCTACCGGGGCAGCCAGTGTGATATGTCCCATCCTCTCACGCCTGACCTTGGAATGCTCTACCGTAACCCCGCATCTTTCACAGGTGGTACCTTTATAGCGGACCTTCTTGTACTTGCCGCAATAACATTCGTAGTTTTTTACCGGGCCGAAGATACGCTCACAAAAAAGGCCGTCTTTCTCCGGCTTCAGCGTCCGGTAATTAATGGTTTCGGGCTCGGTAACCTCGCCGTAGGACCACTCTTCGATCTGGGTCGGCGAAGCCAAAGTGATGCGTATAGCATTAAAATCATTTATTTCGAACACTTTTTATCCCCTATCTTAAAGCTTTGGGTATGCCACCGGTTTTCCTTTTATCCTCGAACAGGTTGATGCTCTGGTCTTCCTCATTGAGCAGCTCAACAGCCAATCCGAGGCTGCGCAACTCCATGAAGAGCACCTTGAATGATTCAGGTACGCCGGACTGCAGCACATCTTCACCTTTTACCAGCGCCTCGTAGGCCTTGGCCCGGCCCTGGACATCGTCGGACTTTACGGTGAGCAGTTCCTGCAAGGTGTGACTGGCGCCGTATGCCTCGAGCGCCCAGACTTCCATCTCACCGAAACGCTGGCCTCCGAACTGCGCTTTACCGCCGAGAGGCTGCTGTGTAATTAAAGAATATGGTCCGGTTGACCTGGCGTGTACCTTATCATCGACAAGGTGGATGAGCTTCATCATATAAATGACACCGACGGTGACCGGCTGGTCGAAAAGCTCACCGGTTCTGCCGTCGCGCAACTGTATCTTGCCGAAAACCGGCGGAACAGCTTTTTTCTCAAGGTAAACCTTCTCGACAATTACATCGAGATCCTCGTTGCTGATATTGCGGTCGACGGCCGGCATACCGATGGCTTCTTCTTTCTCCAGCCACAGCATCAGGCTGGCCCGGCGCGCTTCGCCACGGTATTTTCCACTCTCATCGAATACTTTCTCCGCATTAATAACGTGGTCGCCGAGCCATTGCTTTACAGCAGACAGGCCTTCACCGTCCAGCCTGTCCTGGTTAATGACTCCCTCCTGCTTGGCTTTCAGCACAATCCAGGCCTTGCCCAGGGCATCTTCAACAGCTACTGTATCAGCGCCATCAAAGATGGGGTTAATAACCCTCTCCCCGAATATATCGGCCGCCAGCCCGAGATGCGTTTCGAGTATTTGGCCGATATTCATGCGTGAAGGCACTCCGATGGGATTAAGCACTATATCTACGGGCCTGCCGTCAGGCAGGAAAGGCATGTCTTCTTCAGGCAAAATAATCGAGATAACACCCTTATTACCGTGGCGTCCGGCCATTTTATCACCGACAGAAATTTTGCGGCGCTGCGCTATCCACACCCTGACCAGCCTGAGCACATTGGCTGGCAAATCGTCATTGTTCTCAACTGAGGTTTCCCTGACGGCAATAACTTTGCCGCCTTCACCGTGAGGAACCGTCAGCGAGGTGTCCTTGACCTCCCTGGCCTTTTCACCGAAAATGGCACGCAGCAGTTTCTCCTCGGCTGTCAACTCGGTCTCGCCCTTGGGTGTGATTTTACCTACCAGGATATCCTGGGGATGGACCTCAGCGCCCACCCTGATAACTCCCTTTTCATCCAGGTCCCTGAGGTTCTCCTCGCCTACATTGGGGATATCCCTGGTGATCTCCTCCTTACCAAGTTTGGTCTCACGCGCATCAATTTCATATTTTTCAATATGGATGGAGGTAAATTTGTCCTGCTTGACCAGGCGTTCGCTGATGATGATAGCGTCCTCGAAGTTGTAACCCCTCCAGGTCATAAAAGCACAGAGCACATTCTGGCCCAGTGCGAGTTCACCATTCTGTGTGGCTGCGCCGTCCGCTATCACCTGGCCCTGTTTAACCATATCTCCGCGGGTCACTATGGGACGTTGATTAATGCAAGTACCCTGGTTAGTGCGATAGAACTTGGTCAGGGGATATTCATGCTTCCTGCCATCGCTTTTGATAACTACCCGCATACTGTCCACTTCGGTCACTTCACCGGCTTCGGCGGCATAAATAACCTGCCCGCTGTATTTAGCCACTTCGCTCTCCATGCCTGTCCCTATCAGCGGGGCCTCAGGCCTGACCAGCGGCACACCCTGCCTCTGCATATTTGAGCCCATCAATGCACGGTTGGCATCATCATGCTCAAGGAAGGGGATCAACGCGGTTGTGACGCTGAAAACCTGCTTGGGCGAAACGTCCATAAAGTCGATTTTCTCGGGCGGCTCAGTTACGTACTTGCCGCTGCGGATAGCGCCAACCCGCTCCTCCTTAAATTCGTCACGGGCGTTAAGGGGTGCATTGGCCTGGGCGATACATTTATTGGTTTCCTTATCGGCAGTGAAGTACTCGATTTCGCCCGATACGTACGGGACAATCTTGATATTGCATTCTGATAGAGCCGCTATATTCTTAGCAAGAGACGCGTCAACAACCGTATCGGCAGACGCAACCAGCCTTTTCTTGCTGTTCAGCACATCCTGCCTTAAGGCTCTGCCGGCCAATTTTGCAGACTTATTGCTGAGCTCACGGTAAACCCTGCGGTAAGGTGTTTCGATAAAACCCAGATAATCAATCCTGGCATAGGTAGCCAGGGAGCCGATAAGGCCGATATTGGGACCTTCCGGGGTTTCGATGGGACATATCTTGCCATAGTGGGAATGATGAACATCACGCACCTCAAATCCGGCGCGCTCACGGGAAAGGCCACCCGGCCCCATGGCCGAGAGTCGGCGTTTATGTGTAAGTTCAGCCAGCGGGTTGGTCTGGTCCATAAATTGAGACAGTTGGGACCCGCCGAAAAACTCGCGCATGGCAGCAATTATGGGGCGGTTGTTGATAAGATTGGTGGGCGTAGGGTCGTCGTTCTGATAGCTCATCTTCTCTTTGATGGTGCGCTCCAGCCTCATCAAGCCAACCCTGAACTGGTTCTGAATAAGATGGCCGGTTGTCCTCACCCTGCGGTTGCCGAGGTGGTCGATATCATCAGGCAATACTGCTTCATTATTAATTTGAATAATCTTGCGGATGATCTCAACCAGGTCCCGCGGTTTGAGCGCGCGCGAGGTTACGTGGTATCCCTGTTCCTCATTCTCCAGCCGCTTATTCAGTTTGAAGCGGCCTATCCTGCCAAGGTCATAACGCCTGGGATTAAAAAACATGTTGATAATCAGGCCTTTAGCGCTTTCCTCATTAGGCGGCTCGCCCGGCCGTAACTTCTTATAAATATCGATCAGCGATTCCTTTTTTGTCTTAATAGCTTCAGGTTCCTTGTCCAGGGTAGAGCGTATATATTGACGCTCATTATTATTGTCGTCGGCCTGGAAAAGGGTTATCAGGTCATCATCGGAATTGCATTGCAGTGCATCCTCCGGTTCCCCCTCCCCGCTGATAGCGCGCAGCAGCGTGGTTACAGCGATCTTGCGCCTGCCGTCAATCTTGGCCCAAATTACACCCTTATTGGATGTTTCAAATTCAAGCCAGGCGCCGTGTTCCGGTATCAGCTTGGCATTGCACAACTTGCGTCCGCTATCTTCAGTCGTCATCGTAAAATACACGCCCGGGGAGCGAATCAACTGGTTGACCACGACCCTTTCCGCGCCGCTGATGATAAATGTGCCATTTTCGGTCATTAAGGGTATCTCACCAAAAAATACTTCCTGCTCCTTAATCTCACCGGTCTCTTTGATCAGCAGGCTGGCCTTGACATAGAGGTTGGACTGGTAGCTCCTATCCCTCTGGCGGCACTGGGCAACGTCATCTGCAGGCGGGCGGAACTCATACCCGGCGAATGACAGTTCCATCTTTTGCCCGGTGAAGTCCTTGATAGGGGAAACCTCCTGCAAGAGGTCCCTGACGCCCTCCTCCATAAACCACCTGAAAGAATCAAGCTGTACCTGGATCAGGTTGGGTATCTCCAGTACCTGGGGCAGGCGTGCGAAGTTTTTACTTTTAACAACAGGCAAGTTATTATTTTCCATAGTTACAGAAATAGACATATTTTCTCCTGTCCTGTTAATTTCAGATCGGTTACGAATTGGCTGGTCAAATTAATAATAAAGTGATATAGCGGAAAAATCTATGCAGTGAAACCAAATATCAGAGCCATAGGTCGGAATGACATAATAGCAAAGTTGTAGTATAGCAATTATTACCATCCATGTCAAATATAAGATTCCTTTGCGGATAATCCACTCTGATATCGGCGCGGGCACGGGCGTTACTTCATATAGTGTATAATACCTGTTAAATATTAAACGGCATGGTCAGAGTAGATTAAATGTGGCAAACAGCAGGCCAGGAACAGATAATTAACTACCTAAGGGATGCCATAGGCCATGGCTCCATGGCACACGCCTACCTCCTGGTCGGAGCGGCGCATATCGGCAAAATGACACTGGCGCTGGAACTGGCAAGTGCGCTGAACTGTGAGCAGACTTGCCCGCCGTGCAAGCTGTGCAGGGTATGCCAGCGCATAGAGCAGGGCAAACACCCGGATGTAATTGTCATCGATAAAAATAGCGGCCGGGAGGCTAAGGACAGGAAGAAGGCCACTGAGATCGGCATTGATACTATCAGGGAGGTATTGCAGCGGGGAGCGAGCCTGCCACCCTATGAAGGCAGGTATAAAATATTTATCATCGACAATGCCGACCTTATGTCAAATGAAGCGGCAAATTGCCTGCTAAAAACTTTGGAGGAACCACCGCAACATATCGTTATCCTGCTGCTGACATCAGAGGAAAAGGCCCTGTTGCAGACCGTCGTTTCGAGATGCCAGCGGTTTGAATTGAAACCGGTTGCCACGGGGGAAATAGAAAAAAGGCTATCACAGATTGAAGGTTTAGAACAGGTAACGGTAAAATTGCTGGCCAGGCTCTCAGGCGGATGCTTAGGTTGGGCATTGACCGCTGTAAACAATAAAGGATACCTGCAAAACCGCGAGCAGCGGCTATGCGAATTCAGTTCCCTGCTAACAAAAGACTGGGACGACAGGTTATCCTATATCCTGCACCTTCCTTCCGACAGATCCGGAGCAGAGGAAACAATCAAGCTCTGGCTTTCCTGGTGCCGCGATGTAATGCTGCTAAAATATAATTGTGAAGATGCCGTCACCCATATCGACAAGCTCAACGACATCAGGACATGGGCAAATATGTTGACCGTGCTGGAAATAAAGGATTTTATCGATAGCCTGAACAAAATGCTGGTTTATTTATCCTGTAACGCGAACCTGCATCTAATATTTGAGGTGCTTATGCTGGATATGCCAAGAAAGGAGAGGCGGGTGGACTACGCACTTAATTCCGCCGGAGCAGACAGATAATGGCAATTATCATCGGGGTGCGTTTCATGCAGGCG
>Ga0247841_10013272_pt1 | contig 10564 bp, 9 predicted proteins | sample LaCruzMarch2015__2_FD_192410 | JGI IMG/M metagenome (GOLD analysis project Ga0247841, IMG submission 192410) | Freshwater microbial communities from meromictic Lake La Cruz, Castile-La Mancha, Spain - LaCruzMarch2015_18m | ecosystem: Environmental > Aquatic > Freshwater > Lake | place: Spain...
CGCGTTTGGGTCTGCATTGCCTACATCTTCACTTGAACAAATTACAACCCTGCGAGCGATAAAGCGCGGATCTTCGCCAGCAGATAACATTTTAGCCATCCAATAAAGAGCCGCATCGGGGTTAGAGCCACGCATAGATTTAATAAATGCCGATATATGGTCATAGTGACTATCACCAGATTTATCATAAAGCAACGGTTTTTTTTGAATTGACTCTTTCGCCACAGACAAATCAAAAACTGCCGACCCACCATTAGCATTAAGGGTTGAAAGCACACCAATTTCTAAAGCATTTAAAAGCCGCCTGGCATCATTTGCACAACCAGAAAGTAAATGTTCCTTTGCCTCATCAGTAAGTTTTATATCAAATGCCCCAAAACCGTTTTGCTTGTCACTCAAAGCACACATTAATATACCTTCTAAATCATGTTTTTTTAAAGGTTTGAACTCAAAAACCGTTGAGCGCGAAATAAGCGCCTGATTTACATAAAAGTAAGGGTTTTCCGTAGTTATGCCTATAAGTGTCACAGTCCCTTTTTCCACATCGGGTAAAAGCGCGTCTTGCTGACTGCGATTGAAGTGATGAATTTCATCAACAAGTAAAATTGTTTTTTTGCCATCAGCCTGGCGTAAGCGCGCGCGGGCTATGGCTTTTCTTATATCATCTACGCCGGCTGTAACCGCGTTCATCTGCTCAAAAGCAGATTTTGTTTTATTAGCAATTATTCTAACTAGCGCACTCTTGCCAGTACCCGGAGGGCCAAAGAAAATTACTGAGTTTAACCTATCAGCCTCTATCATTCTCCAAAGCAGGGAACCCTTTGAGAGTATTTGAGCTTGACCGAAATACTCCTCAAGCGTTTTTGGCGACATTCGTAAAGCAAGCGGCTCAAAAACCTTGTTTGAAATTTTCTTAGTGGTAGAAAAAAAATCAATTTGGTCCATAAAAATAAAAAACCCCGCATTGCCGTAACATTTAATAGTTTGAAGTCCCGTTATTTAGTGGGTGCTTGGAGCAGCGGCAATAAAGCCGTAGCTACCATTTTGCTCCCTTTTAGGAACCTGTGGCCTCAAACTAATTAAACATACACCAACAACGCAGGGATAAATACACACAAAGCAATGCCTTTAGGTTGAAATTGCCCCATCAAGCATTGTAATTAACTCTTCGGTTTTTTTATCCATTATTCCAGATGTTACTTCTTTTGTGTTCTTTAAGCGGAACAGTTCTTCTGCAATACTTAGTGCCGCCATAACTGCAAGTTTCTGGGTGTCTACGATGTTGGTTTCTTTCTTTAGTTCATTAATCTTATCTTCAACATACCGTGCTATTGGAGCAATAAAAAGCTCATCGCCCGGAAGGGTGTCAACCTCATACTCAAAACCTAAAATTTTAACAATAACTTTTTCCATAGTTTAAAGTTTAAGCGCATCAATTTTTTTTAAAACCTTTTCTACTTTTAAAATTAAATTTCTTTTTTCTTCCTTCCAAGAAACACTTTGAACAAAACTCAATCTGTTCCTTTCGTTCTCCTCCTGTTGGAAACGAAGTTCAGAGTTCAATTTTTCTTTTTCTGCCTTTAGCTGGTTAATCTTTTCCACAGCCAGCCTGACTTTTGATGTTAACATATCTATTTTATTCATTTGCACTTAGATTTTATAACAAATGCCAATAGTAGTCAAATAGCACACCGTATTTAATAAGATGTGAAAAAACAGAGTGGAAAGAATGGAGAGTTAAAGAAGTTCTTTAGGAAATATATTATCTGGGCAGAGAATAGAGGCAGGGTCAAGTTGTTTTTTAAAAATTGATAGTTCTTTCATGCCGTTTTTGCCAATCATTTCTGAAAGAAATAGATGCTTTAATTTACCAATACCGTGTTCAGCAGAAACGGTGCCACCAAGAGATATTGCTTTTTTAACAAGGAGTAAATAAAGTTCCTTACTTTTAAAATACTCATCTTGTGTTTTTGGCAAAATATTTGCATGCAAATGGCTTTCACCTATGTGACCAAAAACAAGCCATTGCATAGCGCAAGAAGCAAACTGAGCATAATAAAACTCTAACATTTCAGAAAATGACTTATCTGGAACCGCTATATCTGTGCCAACTTTGGGAAGTTTATTTTTTGCAACTATCTCATTTACTTTTTCAGGCAAGCTATGTCGCATTAACCTAAATGTTTCCTGCAAAGACGATGTTGATGAAGAAAACCATACATCGTCTATGGATGCGCCAGATTCTTCAATTAATTTTGCCCACTGCGCACTTATAATAGCTTCATCTTGTACTTGCGTATCTACTTCTTGTTCAAAAAAGATTGCTGCATCAGCATAGGTAGGTATTAATGGATATGAACTTATTAGTAAACCAAGGGCATTTTTATCGTAATACTCTAAGGACATCGGCTCAATTTGATTTTTACCTGAACTCTTTGTTGTGATATTTTTTTTAGCATTCGCTACAAACTTCCATGAATTGCGCATATCTCTAAAAAAAACGACACCACTAATAAGTTTGTTTTTTTGTGGCAAAAGCTTTAGTTCTACCTCTGTTATAACACCAAGAGTCCCCTCTTGACCAATAAAGATATCTATAGCATCTGCAGGCTGGTTATTATAATAACCAGCCGCGTTTTTAATTTGAGGTAAAGTGTACTTTGGAAGTGTAACGCTTATTGTTTTACCAGAAAGTGTTGGCAATTTAAGCTGGCCATTGTTATCGGATATACACTGACCACGAGTTAAATTGAGAACTTCACCATTTGATAAAACAACTCTAAGATGAAGTACATGATTTCTGGTAGGGCCATACTTTAAACCTCTGCTACCAGAAGCATTTGTGGCTAAATTACCACCAATGCTTGAGTTTTGTTCGGTTGGGTCTGGCGCAAAAATACAGCCAATAGTTGCGGCTGTTTCTTTAATTGTTTTTACACTTACTCCTGACTGAACAGTTATTGTGTTATGAATTTTGTCTATACTTATTATTTTATTTAACAACTCCATTGAAAGCACAACACCACCAAAAGGAACTCTTCCCCCTGTAACGCCTGTGCCGGCACCTGAAATGCTAACAGGTGTTTTAGATTTGCTTGACGCAATTAAAAAATCAATCACTTCTTTTTCTGATTCCACTAAAATAACCGCATCGGCAAAACCATTTGTTATGCCGGAATAATCTGAAAAATAAGATTTTATTATGTCTTTGTCTTTTTTATAAATCACTTATGTTTCCCTTGTTAGTAAATGTGTGTGTCCATCATTATTAAACAACAAAATAATGATATGTGTTATAAAATAAGTGTATTTTATCTTAAAGAAGCGCCAAACTTTTTGGAAAGCATATCTATGAGGGATGAAACCTGAGAGTTGATTTCCTGGTCCATAAGAGTTTTTTCAGCACTCCTAAAAGAAATTCTAAATGAATAGCTTATTTTATCTTGCCCAAGCTTTTCATCGGTATAAACAGAAAATAGCTCAAAAGAATCAAAATCACTTTGACCTTGGAACTTCTGTGCGATAGCCGAATTTATTTCTGAAAACGCCACATTTTTATTTACAATAATTGAAATGTCTCGTTTTGCGCAAGGGAAGCGTTTGATGCCTGCGTACTTTACCGCAGAATTTTTTACAAACTTTTTTAACATGTCCACATTTACTTGAGCATAAATAACTTCATCTTTTGTTTGAGTAACTAAATCTGGCCTTAAAACACCAATATTCCCAACTAAAATGTTATCAACATAAATAGAAGCGGCTTTGCCTGGGTGAAAATTAGATGGTAAATTCAAGTCGGAAAATGTAATTTTAGAGTTACTAACATTACCCAACAGTTCTGAAATTAAACCAGACACATAATAAAAATCCATATTTAATGAGGCTATGTTTTTTCCAAAACCCCACCATTCATTAAAAACTTTTCCACTGGCAATTATTCCAAGGTGATTGCTCTCTTTATCTTTTAAAAATACTTTTCCAAATTCAAAATATTTAAATGATGAAAGTCCCTCAGAAACATTTAATGTGAAGTTTTTTAAAAGACCTTCCAAAAGAGTTGACCTTAAAACTTCATTATCTTTAGATAAAGGATTTGGTACAAACTCAAATGCATCAGCTCCGATATCGTTTAACCTTTTTTGAGTAGTGAAGCTGTAATTCACTGCTTCAGAAAAACCAAAAGATAGAAGCTTATTTCTAAATGAAACTTCTGTCGTAATGGCAGGCAAACCGCTAAAACTTATTAGTGCATTGTTAGTTGGTATTTTATCGTAGCCGTAAATTCTGGCTATTTCTTCAATTAGGTCAGCTTCACAAGAAACATCGTTTCTCCATGATGGAACAACAACACTAATTACATCACCATCCACCTTTGCCTTAATGCCAAGGGCATTAAGAATTTCAACGCTATCTTTTGTAGCTATATCAACACCAAGAAGTTTTTTAATTCTTTGCTGCCTAAGTGTTAAAGCTATCGGAGTAAATTTATTTGCTACACAGTCAACACTGTCAGTTATTACGCCACCTGCTATATCTACAATCAATTTCGCGGCACGCTTTAAGGCAAGTTCGCAAACTTCAAAAGAAACACCTCTTTCAAACCTGTAAGAAGCATCGCTTGAGAGTGCAATTCTTTTAGATGTTTTACGCACCATACCAGAATTAAAGACCGCACTTTCAAGAATTATTTTTTTTGTTGAATTTGTGACTCCGGAACTTTCCCCGCCCATAACACCAGCTATTGCAAGTGGTTTTAAACTATCGGCTATTATAATATCTTCCTTAGTTAATAAGTACTTTTTACCATCCAAAGCAGATATGCTTTCACCATCAAGCGCATTTCTAACAATTATATTTTCGTTACTTACAACCGAAGCATCAAAGGCATGGAGCGGGTGGCCAAGCTCAAACATAACATAGTTTGTTATATCTACAATATTATTTATGCTTCTAACTCCACATTTTTCAACTCTATCAGAAAGCCATTTTGGTGATTGTTTAACGCAAATACCATCTATACTAACACCTATATATCTCAAACAAATGGCAGAATCTTTTATTTCAACAGAGAGTTTTTTAGACGAGAATTTAAATTCTTTAACATCTGGTTTGGTTATTTCTTTTTTTAACTTTGCCGCAATTTCTCTTGCTATACCGCTATGGCTTAAACAATCCGGCCTGTTTGTTGCTATCTCTACTTCCAGTATCGCATCTTTTTCAATAACACTATTTATATCAACCCCAAGAGGTTGATTTGGGTCTAAAACCATTATACCTTCAGATTCCGACTTTAATGCAAGTTCCTTTTCGGAACAAATCATACCCTGAGATTCTACTGAACGAATTTTTACTTTTTCAATTTTAAAATCACCCGGTAAAACAGCACCAATTAAAGCTAAGGCAACAACCTGGTCTTGCGCCACATTTTTTGCGCCGCAAACAACCGAATATTCATTTTTACCGTCCGTTAAACGACACAAAGTTAATTTATCGGCATTTGGGTGAGCAACAACCTCTAAAACCTTAGCAGTTACAACACCAACCCAAGCTGGGTTATCAACTAAAACCTTTGACTCTATACCTTGCAATGTAAGCATTTCGGCAAGTGCTTTTGGCTGGTAATCAAAATTAACATGGCTTTTTAGCCAGTTGTAGGATATTTTCATAGTTTATTAAATTGTTTTAAGAACTGATAGTTATTTTCATAAAGCAGTCGCATATCGTCAATTGAATACTTTAACATACAAAACCTTTCAACACCTATACCAAATGCAAAACCAGAATACTTTTCAGGGTCTATGTTAACTGCCTTAAGTACATTTGGGTGTACCATTCCACAACCAAGCACTTCAAGCCAACCTTCATTTTTACAAATCCTGCAACCTTTGCCGCCGCACATAATACACTGTACATCAAGTTCCGCAGATGGTTCCGTAAATTGAAAATGAGATGGCCTAAAGCGAACATTATACCCGGAAACAGAAAAAAACTGCCTTACAAAAGAGGTAAGAACACCCTTCAAGTCAGCAAAAGTAACATTTTCATCAACCAATAGACCTTCCACCTGATGAAAAATAGCGCTATGGGTTGCATCGGTTGCTTCGTTTCTGTAAACCCTGCCTGGTGCAATAATTTTAATTGGCGGGGTCTTTTTTTCTTTCATTACACGAATTTGAACTGGTGATGTGTGTGTTCTTAGAAGGCGTTTTTCACCTTCAAGCTCACCTGAGAGGTAAAATGTATCTTGAGTATCTCGCGCTGGATGGTTTTTAGGAATATTTAGCGCCTCAAAGTTATACCATTCATTTTCAATTTCCGGGCCAAGCGCGACCTCAAAACCCATAGCTTCAAAAATTGATGATATATCCTGAAGTGTTTTTCTTAAAGGATGAGTTATTCCCTGCAAAAAAGGAAAGCCTGGCAAGCCGACATCAATTTTTTCGGCCGCAAGCTTTTCTTTTAGTTCAACAACTTCAATTTCATTTTTTTTTGACTGAATTAGTAATGCAATCTCTTCTTTCAGCTGATTTGCACTCTCACCAAAAACCTTTCTTTCTTGCACTGGGATTGTTGAAAGCGAACGAAGAAGTTCCGTTATAAAACCACTTCTACCCAAGTAAGAAACCCTGATTTTTTCAAGCTCTTCTTGGTTGGATGCAGTTTTTAACGCCTCTAAGACATTGTTTCTAAGAGTTTTTATTGCTGTCATTGTAATTTTTTAGGCAACTACTTTTACATTTGCATCTTTTGCTATTTGCGCAATGTTTGTAAATGCCGCAGGGTCATTTACTGCAAGTTCCGCAAGCATTTTTCTGTCTACTAACACATTAGCTTTTTTAAGACCTGATATTAAACGACTATACGACAAACCATTTTCACGAGCAGCTGCGTTTAAACGAACTATCCATAAAGATCTAAAATCGCCTTTTCTGTCTTTTCTATGTTCATAGGCAAAAACCAAAGATTTCTCTATCTGTTGAATTACCATTCTCCAGCGATTTTTCTTTGTGGCGTAATAGCCCTTTGCCATTCTAAAGTATTTTTTTTTGCTTTGCCTGGTTGCAACTACACTTTTTGCTCTCATCTTTTATCTCCTAATTTTGGGTCCGCATATGGCGAGACATAATATTTCATTTTGTTTGTTCTTACATAAATTTAAGCGTATGGAATAAGCGCTTTTATCATTTTTTCATTCATCTTATTTACTATTGTCTGACGGCGAAGTTTTCTGCCATTGCTTGACTTCATACCTGTCATTAAATGTCTCAAACCTTGTTTTTTGTGCGCTACTTTACCGCTTTTTGTAACCTTAAAACGCTTTTTTGCTCCGCTGTGTGATTTTATTTTAGGCATTTAAAGCCCTCCATTATTTTTTTGGCGCAAGATGCATTATTAAACGGGTACCAAACATTAAAGGCGACCGTTCTACAACCGCTATATCTAAAAGTGCTGTTTTTACCTTCTCTATTAAGGCAGTGCCTAACTCCCTATGTTGCATTTCTCTGCCCATAAATATTACGCTGATTTGCACTTTGTCTTTCTTTTCAAGAAACTCTCTGGCATGTTTAATTTTTATTGCCAAATCGTGTTCCCCAATTTTTAAGCGAACCCTAATTTCCTTTAAGTGCACAATTTTTTGTTTCTTTTTCGCTTCCTTGGCTTTCTTATCCATTTCATAACGATACTTTGTAAAGTCATCTACTTTACAAACTGGAGGTGTTGCCGCTGGAGCGATTTCAATTAAATCAAGGCCTCTTTCTTGTGCTAATGCCAATGCCTCGGTAATAGTTTTAACGCCAATTAAACTCCCATCAAAATCCACTAAGCGCACTTGCGGCACTCTAATTTGATGATTGATTCTAAGTTTTCTATCTACGGTAATCCCCCTGTTGTCCAAATGGACAGTTTAATAAAAAAAGGATGGCATAATAACGCCATCCTTGATATACGCTTTTACCTTTTTCCACATTTTTGGGTGAAGGTGAGCCAAGTTGGCCACTTCTTTTATTGATAATGAGGTTGAACTATAGCAAAAGCTGCCTATAATGTCAAAACTATCTTGACCCTTCTATAATTTTATTCGCAAATTCTATAAATTCTTCAATTGATTTAACACCATGGTCTTCGCCATTGCGAGCACGAACAGCTACAGTATTTGCTTCCATTTCCTTAAATCCCACAACTAAAAGATATGGAGTTTTCTCAAGTGTTGCTTCTCTAATTTTTAAGCCAATTTTCTCATTTCTATCATCTACCACAACTCTGAAACCTGCTTTTTTAAGTTTATCTAATACAGACGCCGCATAAGCACTTTGATCTGTAGTTATTGTTAAAATTGAAACCTGAACTGGAGCAAGCCACAACGGGAAAGCGCCTGCGTAGTGTTCAATAAGGATACCGAAGAAACGCTCCAGTGAACCCATTAACGCTCTATGAATCATATAAGGGCGTACTTTTTTACTTTCATTGTCAACATAAGTCATATCAAAACGCTCAGGTAAGTTGAAATCAAATTGTATAGTGGAGCATTGCCATTCGCGGTTAAGGGCGTCTTCTATCTTAATATCAATTTTAGGACCGTAGAAAGCACCGCCGCCTTCGTCTAGCGTACAGGTGAGGCCTTCGGCTTTAACTGCTTCTTCTAACGCTTTGGTAGCATCGTTCCAAAGTGCTACATCGCCGACTGATTTTTCTTTAGGTTTTGTAGCTAAATACAAAGCAAAATCTTTGAAACCAAAAGCATTAAGCATACTCAAACAGAAACGCAATACTCTGCGAATTTCATCGGGCATCTGGTCCGGGCGACATATAATGTGCGCATCGTCCTGTGTAAAACCGCGCACACGCATTAAACCGTGCAATACTCCGCTTTTCTCATAACGATAAACAGTACCGAGTTCAGCCCAACGCAAAGGTAAATCGCGATAAGAGTGAAGCGAGGTTTTATAAATCATTATGTGGAATGGGCAGTTCATGGGTCTGGTGAAATAATCATCGCCATCAACTTCCATTGGGGCATACATGCTCTCTTTATAGAAATCAAGGTGGCCGCTGGTCTGCCAAAGGTTTGCTCGGCCAATGTGTGGCGTATAAACTATATCGTAACCATTTTCTATATGTTGGGCACGCCAAAAATCTTCAATTATCATACGGATTTTAGCGCCTTTCGGATGCCAAAGAATAAGACCAGGACCAACTTCTTCAGCAGTGGAGTAGAGGTCAAGTTCCCTGCCAATTTTACGGTGATCGCGTTTTTTTGCTTCTTCAAGCGTAAATACATACGCGTCAAGCTCTTCTTTTGTGCTAAAAGCAGTACCATATATGCGTTGAAGCTGTTCGCGTTTCTCGTCGCCGCGCCAATAAGCGCCCGCAAGTGAGAGTAGTTTAAAGTGCTTAATGCCTGATGTGTAAGGCACATGAGGACCGCGGCACAGGTCTACAAAGTTACCAGATTTATAAAAAGTTATTTCGCCATCCGGTATATCATTTAATATCTCAAGTTTATATTTTTCCCCGCGAGCAGAAAAATACTCTTCTGCCTCTTTTTTACTAATAGGAGTACAGATAAACTTATCATTATTTTTTGCCAGTTTGCGCATTTGAACTTCAATTTTTTCTAAGTCATCAGGAGTAAATTTGGTTGGACGGTCAAAATCGTAGTAAAAACCATCGTCAATTGACGGGCCAATTGCAACTTTTGTTTCAGGAAATAACTCTACAACCGCAGCAGCCATTAAATGTGCAGTGGAGTGTCTGAGTGTGGAAAGTTCTATAGGTTTTTTTTCTGACATAATTTAAGTTTGGTGCCCGGTAGAGGACTCGAACCTCTGACCCCTTCCATGTCAAGGAAGTACTCTAACCAACTGAGCTAACCGGGCAACTTATTTAGTGCGACTTTTTATTTTTACTACTTATTTTAGTAGTTAACAAACCTTTAAGGCGTGGGTCGGAGTTGAACCGACGAATAAAGGTTTTGCAGACCTCTCCCTTAACCACTTGGGTACCACGCCACTTTAAACCCGAATTTTGCAATAGGTTTTGGGTTAAATATCAGAAGGTATGTTAATAAAATACCTTGTCAATTGTCAATTTGTAAGTCGTAGCAATTTTTTAACTGCAGTGCTTAAAACCGACTCATTTGCCAACTCTTTTATCAATTTTATTTTCTCTCGCGCAGATGATTCACCCTTAGAAATTAATAGATCAATTTTGTCAAAAGAAGTCCATTTATAGTTTTTTACATCAGCAGAAATTACTACATTTGCCTCTTTAAGCAATAAGTTGTTAAGTAAGATAGCAGATATGTACTTTGAACGAGCTAATGTTTCCCCTGCCTTTTCCAAATTTGCGTTTTTGGTTACCTTGCCTTTTACATCAATACCAATAATCAACTGCGCACCCATTCTTTTTATAGCAGGCACAGGTGTTGAGCCAACATAGCCGCCGTCATTGCAAAGAAACCCGTTAATACGCACCGGAGGAAATATGCCAGCTATGGAGGATGATGCTAAAACCGCATTGCGCAAACTACCACAGGTTAGATACACAGGCAAGGCATTTTCTA
>Ga0247841_10013273_pt1 | contig 10563 bp, 9 predicted proteins | sample LaCruzMarch2015__2_FD_192410 | JGI IMG/M metagenome (GOLD analysis project Ga0247841, IMG submission 192410) | Freshwater microbial communities from meromictic Lake La Cruz, Castile-La Mancha, Spain - LaCruzMarch2015_18m | ecosystem: Environmental > Aquatic > Freshwater > Lake | place: Spain...
TGAGGATGGCTTTGAATTTCCGGCAAAGCCGGATCACTTCCGGGAGGTTGATGATGTCGCCATCCATGCTGAAGACAGCGTCTGTCACCACGAGTTTGACCCCTTTCTTGGGGGCCTCGGTAAGGGTCTTTTCGAGGGATTCCATATCGTTATGCTCAAACCGGACAAAATGAGCCCTCGAGAGGATGCAACCGTCCACAATGCTCGCGTGGTTGACCTTGTCGGAGATGACGACATCGTTCCGGCCGAGCAGGGCGGAGATCGTTCCGGAATTGGCGCCATAGCCTGTCGAGAGAGCAATAGCTTCCTCGGTTTTCTTGAAAGATGCGATCTTTTTTTCGAGCTCCACATGGATCCGGGTGGTTCCCGTCAGGAACCGGACTCCGTGAGTGCCTGTTCCAAATTCTTCGAGGGCTTTTTTGGCGGCGGCATTGATTTTCGGATGTCCCAGAAGATCAAGATAGGAATAGGAGGAAAATTGAAGCAAAGGCCGGCCCTGGATCGTGATATGGACTCCGTCCACGGCATCTGAAGAATGCATGTAGGGATAGAGATCGTGCTTTTTGGCTTCCTGGATCCGCCGGTTCAGGACCTCGACTCGGGCCAGGATTGTTTTTTGGCTAAAATTTTCGGGCTTGTTCATAAGTTTTATTTCCTCAGTAAAAAAGTTAGTTGTTATGAATTTTTATAGAATACAGGGCAATAGCGACTTTCGGGTAACGCATGGGTGTTACTCCGTCTGCGGCATCCTGGCCACAGACAAAAACGGGCGGTCGACGGGAATTGAACCCGCAACCCCAAGATCCACAATCTTGTGCTCTAACCAAATTGAGCTACGACCGCCATAATTTTCATTATGAAACAGGAGGGCATTATAACGAAAAAAGTGTTTTAGGGAAGGAAGAAAGTGCCATCCTGACTTTACTTTTTCAAATTTAAAGTGGTCAGGATTGCCCCGATTTTTCCTCCAATTAGCAGTAATTGGGGCTATAATGACGTTGCAGTAAGTGCTGTTTCATGGATTTTGATGGGGAGGTAACAATGAGAGAATTTCTGGTCGGGGTGTTGGTGATCGTCATGGCAATGGTCCTTTCCGGGATCGGGATTCTTCTTTTGCCGCTTTTGCTCGTGTTGGGCATATTCCTTCGTTTGGCTATCGGGCTGATAGTGTTTCTTCTTGCAATATGGCTGATCGGGAAAGTAACGCTTTTTCTGATCGACGCTCTCAAGAAGAGAGAAAGCAAACAAGTTTAACGGAGTATTCATGGAACGGCTAATGACAGCAAAACAGGTAAGTGAATTGATCGAGGTAAAACCTTCCACGGTCTATCAATGGGTACATCTCGGGCTCATCCCGTATGTGAAACTTGGCAAATGTGTGCGTTTTAAAAAGGCCGAACTTTTTCGCTGGATCGACAAAAACTTTCGTAAAGAACGTATTTCCTTTAAATCCGCCGAGAAAACGCTTGGGAAATATCCTGTCTCCAGACAGAAAGAATTCTTTGAGCTGGAGTGACGGCGTAAAGCGTAAGACGGGCATGGGGTTCTTGCTATACCTCTTTAAAAGGTCTAAACTGGTGTCGTAAATAAGAGTGCCGGAAGTTGGGCGTTTTCGTTTGGTTTACACCCTAGCGGCAAATAGGAGGTGATCCATGACAGAGCCCCAGAGGCATAAGATGATCGCCAGCGGAGCATTGACGGTGTTCGTATGCCTGGTTCTTTATTTGATCGTGTTCGGGTTCCATTCTTTTGATCCGAAGAGTCTGATAATCCTGGTCGGATTTTTTGGAATGGCTGCGAAGCTTTCTACGGTCAAGCATAAACACAATCCGATGGTTTAATGTGATGACGCGTTACGCGTAAGGCGTGCGGCGAAGAATTGTTAACGTGGTAGGCCGTGCATTGTGTGAATGGCGCGCTTTTGCGATTGTAAAACCCCACCTCATTCAGTAGACTACTCCACTATCCCAGCTTTAAGTTTCTTTTGATTTGAAGGTAGTTGGGACAGCCCTGATTTTTGCATTCTTTTTCTGAACGATAATCAGGGCAGCCCCAATCTCAGCTTTGCTTCGATTGATTGGAATCGGGACTGCCCCAATTTCCGTCCAAGCCTTTATTTTTTGGGACGGCGACTTGGACGGCCCCAATCACAGCTTAGCTATGATTGATTGGTATTGGGACCGCTTCGCAAAAATTGAAAGGTATTGGGACCATGAAGGAAGAAATTGCTGCACTCAAGGACCGCATCACGGATCTCAAGGAAAAACTCCAAGAGATAAGGGGGTATCTTTGACCTTGAGTCCCAAGAACGTGAGATTTCTAATATTAATGAAAAAATGACCGCTGCCGATTTCTGGGATCGCCGACAGGAAGCCCAGGCAACGGTCGAACGCCTGAAAGTTCTCAAAAAAATCGTTGATCCCTGGCATAAGGCCCATCAAACTTCCGGAGATCTTCTGGAACTTATCGGGATGGTGGACGAAAACCAGGAAGATTCCCTTAAAGAACTGCAAGAAGATGTGGCAAAACTTGGCCGGGAAGTAGAGCTTCTTGAATTTCAGCGACTTTTGTCGGGTCCTTTTGATCCTAATAATGCGATCGTAAGCATTAACTCCGGCGCGGGTGGGACTGAGGCTTGTGATTGGGCTCAAATGCTTTATCGCATGTATACTCGCTGGGCCGAGCAACACGATTATGTGATTCAAATGGTCGATCTGATGCAAGGGGAAGAGGCGGGGATCAAGAGTACAACGTTTATCGTTCAGGGTGCTTATGCGTATGGTTATTTGAAAGCCGAATCGGGGGTACACCGGCTTGTGCGCATCTCGCCCTTTGATGCCAACAAACGGCGCCATACCTCGTTCGCGTCCATGGATGTGATCGCGGAAGTAGATGATATCCCGGAGATCGAGATCAAAGAAGTCGATATCCGGATCGATGCTTATCGGGCTGGCGGAGCGGGTGGACAGCATGTGAACAAAACCTCCAGCGCGATCCGTATCACGCATCTTGCGACCGGGATCGTGACGCAGTGTCAGAATGAACGTTCTCAATTTCAGAACAAGCAAGTGGCGATGAAAGTCTTGAAGGCGCGTCTTTACGAAAGAATGCGCCAGGAAAAGGAAGCAGCACTTGCAACGCAATACGGCCCCAAGAAAAAGATTGAATGGGGTTCTCAGATCCGTTCGTATGTTTTTCACCCCTATACGCTGGTGAAGGATCACCGTACGGACTTTGAGACCTCGAACGGGGATGCGGTGATGGACGGCAAACTGGATGAATTTATCGAAGCTTATTTAAAACAGAATGTTTCAAAATAGTATATCGTATAAAAAATCGGAGGTTTGTATGAAAAAGGTTCTGCAGCTTTTAATCATAATCGGGTGCAGCGTCATGCTTTCCGGCTGTGTGGTTCAGGTCGAGGACGGTCAGGTGGGTGTGAAAAACGACTTCGGACACATTCGCGATGAAGTTTTGAATGCCGGTTGGCATTTTTTCGTACCGGCAGTGACTCAGATCGAATTATGGAATGTAAAGTTGCAGGAACTGAAGGAAATGGCCTACGTGCCTTCCTCGGAAGGGTTGATCTCGCAGCTGGATATTTCGATCATGTATCACGTGCCGGCTGATAAAGCGAGTTTTGTTCGTAAATCGATCGGCCCTTATTATGTTTCAGTCGTACTGGAGCCTTATGTCCGTGAAGCGATCCGGAATGTGGCGAGCGGTTATGCGGTGAAGGCCCTTTATAGTGAAGCCGGGCGCAAGGATATCGGGAAAAACATCCTCGATTTCCTGAAAGGGAAGCTGGATGAAAAAGGGATCATTGTACAGGACGTGCTTTTGCGGGATGTGAAACTTCCGCCCTCGTTTTCGCAAAGTATCGAATTGAAATTAAAAGCCGAGCAAGAGGCGCTTCAGAAGGAATTTGAATTACAAAAAGCCAAGAAGGACGCCGAGATCGAAGTGGCGAAAGCGGGAGGTGTTGCTCAAGCCAACCAGATCATCGGAGATTCGCTGAAAAGTAACGATTCCTACTTGAAATATCTGTGGATCCGGAGTCTTAAAGATACCAAGAATCAGGTGATCTATGTACCCACTGAAACCGGGCTTCCGATTCTTGAGGCGTCCCGGAACCAGACTAAATAAGGAAACAAATGCTTAACTATATTTTAAAAAAGATCTTCGGGACGCAGAACACCCGCACTTTGAAACTGCTTTGGCCGATCGTGGCGCAGGTGAACACATTCGAGCCGGTCATTCAAAAGCTTACCGATGCGGAGCTTCGCGCCAAAACCGATGAATTCAAAAAGCGGCTCGCGGAAGGAGCAACGCTGGATGATCTTCTGCCTGAAGCCTTTGCAGTGGTGCGCGAAGCGTCGAAACGGACGACCAAGATGCGCCATTTCGATGTCCAGATCCTGGGTGGCATCGTGCTTCACAAGGGTAAGATCGCTGAAATGTCCACCGGCGAAGGAAAGACGCTGGTTGCTACGCTTCCGGTTTATCTGAATGCCCTTGAGGGCAAGGGCGTCCATCTTGTGACAGTGAACGATTATCTGGCCCGTCGCGACCGGAACTGGATGGGGCCGATCTACGAATTTCTCGGAATGACGGTCGGAGTGATCCAGCATGATATCCCGCAGGACGAACGCCAAAACGCCTATGCATCGGATATTACGTACGGTACGAACAACGAATTCGGTTTTGATTATCTGCGTGACAACATGGTCACCCAGATCGAGATGCGCGTTCAGCGGCCGCTTCATTATGCGATCGTTGACGAAGTGGATTCGATCCTGATCGACGAAGCCCGTACGCCGCTCATCATTTCCGGTCCCGCGGAAGATTCGACGGACAAGTATTACAAGGCCCAGCGCGCGGCGCTTATGCTCACAGCTCACCGGATCGTGAAAGAAGAGGTTGATCCTGATTGGAAGGCCAAGCTTGAAGAGATCAAGAAAACGGTGGATTACATTGCAGATGAGAAGGCCAAGACGATCCGCATGACGGAACAGGGCGAAACCAAAGCCGCAAAGCTCATGGGTGTTGTGAACATGCACGATTCGGACACGGTCGCAGAGCGACATCACATCATGACCGCTCTACGTGCCAAGGAGTTTTTTGAAAAGGACGTGGATTACGTGGTCAAAGATGACGAGATCCTGATCGTCGACGAATTCACGGGTCGCCTGATGCCGGGTCGCCGTTTTTCAGACGGGTTGCACCAGGCTCTCGAGGCCAAGGAAGGCGTGGAGATCCGCCGGGAGAATCAAACCCTCGCGACCGTGACGTTCCAGAACTATTTCCGTATGTATAAGAAGCTCGCCGGGATGACCGGAACGGCTGCGACTGAGGCTGTCGAGTTCGACAAGATCTACAAACTGGATGTAGTGGTCATGCCTCCGAACCGTCCGTGCGTTCGCATCGACTCGGCCGATTGTATTTATCGGACTGAAAAAGAAAAATTCGACGCTGTGGTGCGCGAGGTTTTGGAAGAACATAAAAAAGGGAGGCCGGTCCTTGTCGGGACGATCTCGATCGAAAAATCCGAACGCCTGAGCCGCATGCTTCAGAAGATCAATCTTCCGCACGTCGTCCTGAACGCCAAGTATCACGAAAAGGAAGCCGAGATCGTGGCGCAGGCCGGGCAGCCGGAGGTAGTGACGATCGCGACGAACATGGCAGGCCGCGGAACGGATATCGTGCTCGGACCCGGTGTTGCGGATAAAGGCGGATTGGCCATGATCGGCACCGAAAGGCATGAAGCTCGCCGTATCGATAATCAGCTACGCGGCCGTTGCGGACGCCAGGGCGATCCGGGGTCATCCAAGTTTTTTATCTCTATGGAAGATGAACTGATGCGGCTTTTCGGGTCGGACAGGATCTCTTCCATGATGCAGCGGCTCGGAATGCAGGAAGGCGACGAGATCCAGCATCCGCTTGTGAGCCGTGCTATGGAGACGGCGCAAAAGCGTGTTGAGGCGCATAACTTTGAGATCCGTAAACATCTCCTCGAATATGACGACGTGATGAACCGCCAGCGCGAATTGATCTATGGCGAGCGCGATCTGGTCTTGAAGGGTTCTCCGGAGGAACTGAAAAAACATGTTCTGCAGATGGTCGAGAATGTGGTGGAGAATTTGGTGTTGACCTATATCAATCCGGATATCCGTGAAGAGAATAAGGACCCGGAGGGGTTGATTACGACCCTGAGCGAGAAGTTCGGAGCGGGTTTCCGCGAAGTGGTGGAAAAGAACCTGGATGACATGGACGGATTACTGGAAGCCTTGGAAGAGAAGGTGGGCGAGCAACTGAATCGCCGGGAACAGGAATTCGGACCGGAGCGTATGCAATATCTGGTGCGCTACATCCTGCTTCAGGTGATCGACATGAAATGGAAGGAACATCTCTATGGGCTCGACAATCTCCGGGAGGGGATCGGGCTCAGGGCTTACGGGCAAAGGGATCCTCTTGTGGAATACAAACGCGAGGCCTTTGATATGTTCGATCAAATGACGGACAGTATTAAAGAAGAAGCCATCGAACTTCTTTTCCGCGTCCAGCAGGTCCATGAGGTCAAGCAGGAAAATCCGATAGAAGAATCCAAAGCCCAATATCTTCATCCCGAAGCAGGATTTTCGGAAAGCAAAGGAACGTCTTCCTCAAAACTGCCCCGGGGCATGGCTCCGTCGCCTTTTTCGCCGCGTAATGAAGCTCCGGACGATCAAGCTCCGGCTCCTATCAAACGGTCTCACGAGAAAGTCGGGCGAAACGATCCTTGCCCCTGCGGCAGCGGAAAAAAGTATAAAAAGTGCTGCGGAACGAATGAATAAGAGTGCGGCGGAAAAAAGTATTCCATATTCTGTGCTCCGTACTCCATACCTTTATCAAATAATATCCGGGCTTTTTCTCGCGCTCTGCTTTCCCTCCACGGGTTGGGGATTCCTGGCCTGGTTTGCTCTCGTGCCGCTTCTCGCCTCTTTGCACCATGCCCAAAGCCACTCTCAAGCTCTGGGTTTCGGGCTGATCACCGGCATGGTGTTCTTTTGTTTTTCCATCCACTGGCTTACGCATGTGTCGACCGTGGGTTGGTTAATTGTGGTGCTGATGGAATCGGTTTATATCATGGTGTTCGCGTGGCTCTCCTATGTGGGGATCAAGTCGCAAAAGCCCGTCATTTTCAAGGTTGTGTGGATCGCACTCGCGTGGACGGTCGCGGAGGTTCTCCGTTCCGAAATGCCGGTGTTCGGCTTCGGATGGAATTTGCTGGCCTATTCCCAATCTGCCTATATTCCTTACATCCAATTCGCGAATGTTCTTGGAGCTTATGGATTGGGATTCTTGGTCGTGTTGGTGAACGCGTCCCTTCTGTATGCCTGGTTCCGGCGTAAGGAATGGAAAACAGCCCTGAGTTTGGCCGCGTTCGTGGCTTTGATCCTGGCAGGGCTTTGGGGGTATGGAATCATGGTTCTTGCGAAACCGGTGGTTCCTCCGGAATATCTTCGCGTTTCGGTGTTGCAGGGAAACATTCCGCAGTCTGTGAAATGGGAGCTCATGGCCAAAGAAAAGATCCTCGAGACCTACGAAAAATTGACCCAGCTTGCGGCCCTCGAACAGCCGGATCTGATCATCTGGCCGGAAGCGGCTTTTCCGGGTTATCTCAACAGAGACCTTCAGGCGGAGCGGATCTCCCGGCTTGCCCAAGAGGTCCAAACGCCGCTTTTGATTGGCGGACTTGAATGGGAAAGTGAAAAGGAATCCTATAACAGTGCTTATTTCCTCGGGAAGGAAGGCGCCTTCGGACAGCGTTACGACAAGCTTCGCCTCGTGCCGTTCGGAGAATACATCCCGCTAAAATTTATTTTTGGATGGATGAAACCCGTGGCCGACGCGCTCGGGATCAGTGACTTCAGCGGAGGAAAAGATCCTGTGGTCTTTCGCTGGGCTCGCGAGGACTGGCCCTTCGGGGTCTTGATCTGTTTTGAGGATGTCTTTTTGAGCCTCGCGCAGGATTTGGCGGACCATGATGCGAAATTTCTTGTCGTGATCACCAATGACGCCTGGTTCGGAAAGACGGGTGCGCCTTTCCAGCATCTTCAGGCTTCGATCTTTCGCGCGGTTGAAAATGGTGTAGCGGTTGTGCGTGCCGCCAATACCGGGGTTTCGGCTTTTGTTTCCCATCAGGGGCGCGTACTTGCTACCGTGAAGGATGCGAGAGGCGAAGAGACTTTTTCCATGGGACTGAAGACGCTCGATTTGCCGCTTGTGACGGAGCGGACGTTTTACCGGCAAGGCGGTTTTTTATTCCCGTATTTTGTCCTGGGGCTTTTTTTAGTTCTGGGTATAGCTCTGGTCAGAAAGAGGGCGGTAAAATGAGAAGCATAGAATCAAAGAGGCATAGAAGCAGAGAAAAAAGAAGAAGCTTTTTCTATCCGTTCTTGCTTCTTTGCTTCTCTGCTTCTTGTGTTTTTTCCGGTTGCGTTCGTGTTGCCGGAGGTGCCGGCTATTGGCATACCGATCCGGAAAGTGGAGCCACTGTCAAAAAAGCTGGTTTCGATACGGCAGATTATGTTTCGGGCAATTCGACACCCGGGAAAATTACAACTTAGTATCGCTCTTTATTTTTATGGGGCAACGGTATCAGCACTGAGAACTCTTCAAATTTAAAATAACGTAGTGCTAGATCAGGGAAAGACCGCCGTCGGCGGTGATGGTTTGGCCGACGATCCAGGAAGATTCGGGAGAACAGAGGAATGCAACGATGCGCGCAAGGTCTTCCGGTTTTCCGATGCGGCCGGCAGGAGTTCTCTTCAATACTTCCTGCTTGAACTCATCAAAAAAAGGGAACATTTTGAGAGCGTCGGTGTCCACCAATCCGCCGGAGACACAATTAACACGTATTCCTTTAGGCATCAATTCCACGCCCAGATAGCGGACCGTGGTTTCGATGGCGGCCTTTGAGATGCCGATAGCACCATAAGTGGGAATGAAACGGTGTGCACCCAGGCTTGAGAGGGCGATAATGATGCCGTCCTTTTTGGCTTCCATGATTGGGATGGCTTTTTGCGCAAGCGCGAGGAATGCCTTGGCATTAATGTTCATTGAAAGGTCCCACTGGTTCATCTTGAGCCGGTGGACAGCCTTAAAAGCTCCGAGCGCGGCATTATGAATAAGGATATCCAGTGTTCCAAAGGTCTTAAGGACGCCTTCGAAGAGGGCTTTATGCGCGTCGAGGTCACCGACATTAGTTTGAAACGCGGCGGCTTTCACGCCCTTGGCAAGGAGTTCCTCGACGGTTTTCTTGGCGGCCTCTTCATTCTGGAGGTAATTTACCGCGATATTTACGCCATCATCGGCTAAACGGAGAGCAATGGCCCGTCCGATTCCGCGGGAAGCTCCGGTAATAAGAGCGACTTTGCCTTTCATGGAATTTGTCATGGGCGATAAGATAGCAAATTAATCCGGAAACCACAAACCAAATTCGCAGAAAAACATCTTGTCCACGGGATATGTTCCACAGGGAACGGGTGGGGGGGGTGCGATTGATGCGGGCGTGTTTTTTAGTTTCGAAAAGAATTCTTGGGGCAAAAAGAGAGGCTATGCTATAATTTCTCGCTCAAAAATTATAACAAACGAAATCGTGAACACCATTAAAAATAATCTGCAGGCCTTTCAGCGCCGGATACTGGATGGGATCGTCCGATGTTTCGCTCATGGCGCTCTTGAGGTACGGGCAGAAAAGATTGTCCAGCTTTTTGAAAATCAGATTTCCGTGGGAAGCCGGATCCTGGATCTTGGAGGCGGTTGGGGTTTTTACGCCGGACCTCTTAAAAAAAGGGGGCATGAGCATCTGGTTCTGGATGTCGTGAACCCCGGTTACCAGAAAGCGCCGGTGGTGTTGTATGACGGCGTTAAGATCCCGTTCCCGGATCAAAGTTTTGATGTGACGATCCTTGTGACGATGCTTCATCACGTGCCGGACCCTCAAATGCTTTTCAGAGAAGTGCAGCGGGTGACACGGAAAAAGGTTGTGGTCGTCGAGGATCTTTATCATCACGCGGCTGGCCGGTTTTGGACCATTTGTCGTGACAGGTTTTTGAATGTGGAATTCGTGGAACATCCGCATCAGTTCCGTAAGGACGGCGAGTGGCGGGAATTTTTCAAGGTCGCTGGTTTCAAAGTTAGTTCTTTTAAAAGTTTCTATACTTGGCTTTCAGGATTTCGAATCCTGAATGGAATCTATGTTTTGGATAAAGGGAAGCCATGACCCGACTCGCGATTGACAAGGTTCTTTGGATGAAAGAAGGGGAAGGTATTACCGCCTGTGGTCGTATCCCTGAGGATTCCGAATTCTTCAAGGACCATTTTCCCGGGTTCCCGGTATTGCCGGGAGTGTTGGCGCTTGAGATGCTCAAGCAGACCGCGGAAAGATATTTGGCGTCACTTCCGAGCGGTGAGGGGCAGCATTATTTTTTGAAGCAGATCCGCGCGACCCGGTTCACGAAATATCTCAGGCCCGGCGATGAATGGGAAAGTCGCCTTATGCTCACGCAGGACAAGGGC
>Ga0247841_10013275_pt1 | contig 10562 bp, 14 predicted proteins | sample LaCruzMarch2015__2_FD_192410 | JGI IMG/M metagenome (GOLD analysis project Ga0247841, IMG submission 192410) | Freshwater microbial communities from meromictic Lake La Cruz, Castile-La Mancha, Spain - LaCruzMarch2015_18m | ecosystem: Environmental > Aquatic > Freshwater > Lake | place: Spain...
TTAATATCTAATTTTTTATTTAAATCTTGAATAAAACCATGTATAAAGTGAAATGGGCTTTGATTACTTTTATGTATTAAATCATAATCAGCATTTATTTCTTTTACATCATCTGCTTCTTCATCTAAATTTTGATTAAGATATGGATTATAATCCCATAGTTTTTGTGCTGAAGTATCAGTTTTTATTTCAAATTCTGTACCGTATTTTAATTTTAAATCTCTTATTGCTGCTGTTAACATTATGATGTCACCAGGAGAAAGACTATTTTTAATTATTATTTTTTTAATCATGATCAACCAACAATTAAACAGTGCGAATTAAAATATTTGAACAATAAAAACCATCAAAATTACCAGTAATATTAACAAAATCTTCTTTATTAGTCTTGTTATTAAGTTCAAACTTCTTTAAAACAACAGAAATTCTATTAGTATAGTCATATATAATACAAGATAAATCTACATCTGCAACTGGAAAATACCCAGTCTCACCATTCTTCTTGCAATAAATTTCTGTTTTTTCATCACATACTAATCTAAATTCTTGTTCAATATTATTCTTAATCTTTAAGACATATGTTTTTAATTCCATATTTTCATTCTTCTTAACAGAAGAAACATCATTAAACGACATCTTTGAATCTTTAGAAGAAAGAATCTTTACATCGCTGTTCTTCTGAATCTTATAAACTTTTGTTTCGTAACCTTCACCATTTATAACATTTGATAGTACTGATACTGACATTTTACACAACTCCTTCTTTGATTAATAACGTTTCAAGTTTCTGTTTAATGTGTGGCAAACTTTCACTACATATTACATAATTATTATCTAATAAATTTTCTTGAACTTCAAACTTAACTTCTTTTATTAACATTTTACCCATTTTCTCTTTTGTATAATCAATTATCTCCCTTGCAGTTAAATTTTCATCTACTATAAATAAAAACTTATTTTTATCAACTTTTCTATTATTACTTAATTTTTTGAATAATCTATCTGCATAACTACTAAATTCATCATTTCTAAGTACTATAAAATCATTTACATAAGTCCACTTATTTTTAACTACAGAATTACCTAAATAATGCTTATTTGGCTTACATGTATTAACTATAAAAGTTTTAAACAAATTGTTAACAGAATTAATTTCACACACAATATAATGTTCAAATATACTTCTAATTTTAGTATTAGATATATCTATAAAAACATTTCTACAATCTTCTCTTTTAATATAAAATTTACTTAATTCTTTATTATCATAAATAAAATTACAAGTAGAGTATAAAGTCTTATTAAGTAATACTCTGTATTCTAATATATTATTGTATGACATTTTTCTTAATTACTTCTTTAATAAATTTTTCATCAAATCTTTCAACAATAAACTTCTTATTTTCTTTGACATAATTGTAAGTTAAGAAACTAGAGTGAATTGGAATTTTTAAATCTTGGCCTATAGAAGCAACAAAGCAACCTCGTTGATTAATTTTAAAAACTACAAACAACTTTATATTATTTTTTGTTGGAAAAGCAGCATTATAATCTACTAAAGCTTGTTCTAACCAACTATCTAATTCTTTACAACTATCTTCAAATAATAGATTAAATGAAAATTCCTTTCTTGATTTAACTTCAAATATACAATCAGTATAACCCTCTGGTGGAATAATATCGCCTCTAGATGCTACAACTTGTGTGGCAGAAAGATAAACTAATCGCGAAACGTTAGCTCCTCCCGTAAAAGCTCCAGAATTTGGGACTCTTTGAAAGTGTAAACCAATATGTTCACTTAGCATATTAGCTACAAATCTCTCATTAGACTTTCCCTTTTGTTTATTTTTATTAGGCATTATATAATTCTATAACCTCTTGTTGTATAATTTCTGGAATTTCTTTAAAATCAATTAGACGTTTGTTATGTTTAAACTTTTCTAATATTTCTTTATCAGATAATAAAATCTTAAGCTTTTCAGTATTTTCTACTAACTTTAAAGCTGTTCCCTGTCCAAGTCTATCTTTAATTGCTGGAATACAATCACCCTTGTCACCCATTAAAATCTTAACTAATAAGTCTTTCTTAGGACAACCAGTTGAATTTTTATTAATTTCTTCACCAAACAAATTAAAAATATTAGTCTTATTATCATATAACTGTAAAAAGTCTCTATCATTAGCAATAATTACAATATGTGTATTGGGAAGAGTAGATCTTATATGCTTTTTAAGAATAGCAATAATATCATCTCCCTCTGATCTTGGGTGTTTTAACCATTTATAACCATAGTCTTCTATAAGACTGGGAATTAATTGTGAATTATAATATCTAAAGATTGTTCCAAAGTTTGGTTTTGTTTCATCTTTAACTTCTCTATCAATTTTGTAATCTGGGAAAAATTCTTTTCTCCATATACTAGTTCTTTTACAATCTGAACAAAATATAATTTCATTCTTAACAAAATACTTGTTTCTAATAGAAGAAACTAAATTAGTAACTCGTTGTTTAAAGAATCCAATATATTCTGCATCTTGTGAAAAGTCATAGTTATGAATGTCTTTTGGAGCACCAAAAGTCTTTTCAAATGTACTATAAGCTGAGAATATACAAAAATGTGCTAGATAACTTGCATCAATAATAACTACTGTTTCTAACTCTGTAGCAAATTTAATTGGCATGATATAGATTTTAAAGAGAGATGTTAAATCTCTCTTAATCCTAAAAAGAAGATTAATCAATCAAAATTGAACGTTCAAACTTAGAGCAATAGTCTAACTTTGGTAATTCAATCTTTGGAAACTTCGAAGTAAGTGTTCCATTAACTACTGTTGGTGTTGGTGGACCAACTCTACAAAACTTTGTTCTAACATCTAAATTCTTACAATTAGCACAACACACTGTGTCTGGACCAATCTCCACATGTACTATTTCTGTCATAATATTTTCATCTTTCATTTTACAATCCTTTCTGTTTAATTGTTTTCTATAATCTATAGATACAATTTTGTTTTCCGTATTTAAAATCTAAGATTTAAACTTGAATCTTCCAGCTAAATTTCTCATTATAAGTAAACCATTTGAAAATTGATTAGACTTAAAGTACTTATCAGCATTCATTAACATTGTATATTCTTCTGATATGTTAACTTTATAATTATTCATTAATTCAAAAAATAAAGAACTAGCTACTTGCATATTATTAGCTGAAGAATTTGAATAAAAATTTTCTCTATTTAAAGTAGAATTTAATCTTAATATTATAACAGATAATTGCTTTAATATAAAGACTTTTTTATTTAATTCTTCACCCTTAATTCCATTATAATCTACTTGTTTGGGATAACGAGTATTTGGATTATTGCTAGGTTTATTTCTCATATAAAACTATTTATCATAAATCTCTAATCATATGTTCAAAAATAGCAATATCTAATTTTCTATTTAGATCTTTATTAGTTCTTAAAGCTCTGTTAATAGCAATATCAGCTTTTCTTGGTTTTATATCTAAATTTAAATTCCATTTCTTATTAAATTGTTGTAACATTTCAAATTTAGTGACATCATTTGTAAAAATGTGAAATAATTCTGGTTTCCATAAATCTTGATCTATTATTTGTTTACAACACTTAGCATATTGTTTTGTTGTTATACCATTCCAAATATGATTAGTAAAACCATTAACTTCTTTTCCTTCTTGAGATTTTGCCCAAGAAATTAATGAAGCGAATTTATGTATTTCTTCACCAATTATACTAGTTCTTATAACCATACAATCATCTGGTTCACCTAAAGATTTTGTCTTACCATAATCATCTGTACAATCATGTACATCTGTTTCTATATAATCTCCTTTAAAACCAGAATAAACACAATCAGTTGTAATGTGAATTAACTTAATTCCTTCTTTCTTACAAACTTTAGATAATAATCTTGGAAAATAAGAATTAAGTAATATTGCTTTTTCTACATTATTCTTCATAAATGGTTTAATAACACCAATACAGTTAATAATATAATCTATTTTGATATTTTCTAAATCAATAAAATCATTTAAAGCTAATAAACTATCTGGAATAAGTTTTAATCCAGAAGATTGTGGAAGAATATAATTTTCCAAATATAAAATAGTAGATATATCAACATCTAATAAGCTATATGTTCTATCTTTTAACATATTTATATTTCTTACTGTAGAAAATATCTTGTGTTTAGTATTTTCTCTGAAATACTTATCTACAGCATTACCTAACATTCCACTAGAACCTAAAATTAATACATTAGCCATTTTTCTACTTCCTTATCTAAAATTGTTTGTTTCCCAAATTTCTTCACCTAAAATATTCCAATTCCATCTAATATCATCATTAACTTCTTTAATTTGTTCAATTGTAAGATCTGAAAAGAACATTAATTCTGTATTATCAGTTAAATTAACAAAACCATTAGCATAACCATTTGGGATATATAAAACATTTGGTTCAGCTTCAGCAGTCAAAGTAAATTTTTTTGTTGTTTTTGTTTCTAGTGCTAAAGATTCTACATTAACTTCTATAATTTTTGTACAAGCAATTATAGCACTACCTTTTAAACACATAACAAATGTTTTTGCAAACTTATGACCATGCCAAGCTCTAATAAATTCACTCTTAAAGTTCTTTACAATGTAAAATCTCTTAATGTTAAATTTTTCTAAATTAAAATCATTTATAGTTTTTAGAATACCTCTATCATCAGTAAAAGTCTTACCTTGTAATATTACTGGTAATTCATTAGATTCAGTAAATATCATTTGTACATTGCTCCTATATGTGCTACATTAGAATAGATTGGATCATAAGGATTAACTACTCTATTATCTCTAACTAAATTAACTATTTCTTCTATTCCATTTGATAAAGTATAATTTGGTAACCAAGACCAACCTTCTTTTAAAGACTTAATAGATAAAAACTTATCATTTTTAACTTTATAATTTCTTAAATCTTCAAACTTTAAATCAGTTTCTTCTGTAATACAAGTTGGTATTACTTTCTTTATCTCAGTTGTAATATCAGAAATTCTAGCATTACTACTTGATAAATTATATAAACCTTTAATATTGTTTGTTAAACCAAAATAAATTGCATTAGCAACATCATTTACATGTAATAATGGTCTCCATTGTTCTCCACCAAATACTTGTAATGTTTCACCTCTAGTAGCTTTAAGTGATAATATATTAACTACTAAATCAAATCTTATACGAGAATAAGTATCTGATAAACCAAATAAAGTTCCTAATCTAAAAATTAGATAATCTTTACAATTCTTAACAATATATTGTTCAGCTAATAACTTAGTTTCAGCATATAATGATAATGGATTTGGAGTAGCTTCTTCATCTATTAAATTATGATTAATTCCGTATACAGAACAAGTAGAAGTAAATATAATCTTTTTATCTCCAAAATTATCTACTAACCATTTGACAGATTCATAATTAATTGTATTAGTTAAGTTAACATTTATTTGACAAGCACCATCTCCAACTATAGCTGCTAACCATATAATAATATCAAATTTTGGAATTATTGTTTTAAGTAGTTCAGTATCTCTTACATCTCCATATATAAATTTAACTTGTTTTAAAAATCTAGTTTCATATGTAAGATTATCAAAAACTGTAAAATCAAAAAATGGCTTGTAATATTCTTCACAATCGACATTAAATTCATTAAAACAATCAGTTATTCCACCACCTATATAACCTGCTCCACCAACAATTAATACTTTAATTTTATTCATTTAATATTTCACTTTTTATTCCAAGTACAAAAAAGACAACCAGAATTTTTATTTTTATCTCTTTCATCACCAAATTCATGAAAATGTTTATCTAAAACACAATTAAAATTTAAAGCTTGTAATTTTTCTAAAGTCCATACACTTCTATGTGTTTGATATTCTTCTGCTCCCATATTCATTAAATCATAAGTTTGTGGATGTAACCCTTCAGGAATCATTAAGACTATTTTATTAAAATCAACTTTACAACTTTCTATTAATTGTATGGCTTCTTCTTCATTTAAGTGTTCTAAAGAATCAACAAACAGTGCACAATCAAAATATTTTTTATCTACTAATTCTCTATAATTTTTCATATTTCCATGTATTTTTATGCAATTGTGAAATGTTGCTTTATCTATATAAGGTTTATGTATTTCTATTCCAATTCTATTTTTTACTGTTTCATGAATAAGAGATAAAACACCAAAAAACATACTTCCAAATTCTACAACACTAGTACAATTAGTAGTTTCATCTTTTAACCATTTTAAAAAATCAAATTTAATTTTATCCATAATTTATTCCCGTTTCTTTATATAAAATATCTAAGTTAATCTTTCTTAATTCATTATAATTTTCTTTAACAACACAACGTTCATGCCATTGATGTATTGCATAGGGTCTATTAATAATTTTAATGTTGAAATTATTTTTTCTTAATCTAAAAAGAAATTCATCATCATCACAACAATATCCTGAAGCAAATTTTTCATTAAAAACACCTATTTTATATAAATCATTCATTGTTATAACACTTAAATAATTAAAAGGTGAAATATTATATCTCGAATGATTTAACCATCCTAATTGCTTTTCTATTGAACATATATTTTTATTTCTTGGCTTTAAATAATGTTCGAAATTTTCTACATTTTCTAAATTGTATAACTTATTTGTAGTTTCTTTATCTAAAGAATAACAAGCATAAGATATATATGTCTTATCTTTTATATTATCTTTAATATTTAATAAAATATCTCCACAATGTGCAACTTCTGCATTTTGAATAATAAAAATTTCGTTAAAAGCATGTTGAAAACCAATATTGTATGCAACACATGGATTGATCCACCATTTATTTTCTGCTTTAATTTCTACATATTTAATATTTAAATTAAACTTACTTATAGCAAACTTGTATGGTTTTATATCACTAGCATCATCTACAATAATTATTTCACAATCTTTTGCTAGTTTTGATTGTGCAATTGTTGCAATTGAAAATAACAACTGGACAGGTCTATTATAATGTGTTAATATTATAGAAAACTTCATTTTCTTGTTTCTGTTGTTTTAGTATTGTGATCATAAAAATATAAAACTTCATTTATTCTTGTTTGTTTTTTAATATCTAAACAAGCTCTTTTTACCCAATCACTATCTTCACCAAAATTTATTGATTTATATCTATGTTTTTTTGCAATTTTTGAATTATAAATCATAGTATGAGCTGGTTTTCCAAACCACTTATTATTTGGAACATCCCAATTATATTCGTATTCTATTCCATACTTACAATATATAGGCTTACCACTATCAATTGTACAAATAACATCATAAACAATGCAATCAGAGTCAAAATTAAGTTCTATTGTTTCTAATATCTTTGCAATATAATTATTAGATAAACGATCATCATCATCAACAAATGTAATAAAATCACTAGTTGCTAAATCTAATAACATATTTCTTTTATCACCAACACTGTGTTTTTTATTATCAAGAAGTGCAAGTATTTCAACTTTATCTTCTGAAGAAGAAGTAGAAATTTGTTGTTGTATATGATTAATTAATCTATTGAAACAAACTATTCTACTTGGTAAAGTTGGTATTAATATAGATAATTTCATATTGCCTTACACCTAAAAATATACCATTCTATTCCAAATTCTTCAGGATAAATTTTTGGTCCATATATTTTAATTATCTGTCCTCCGGATTCAGCAGTTAAATTTATCATTTCTTCCTTTGTTCTAAAATAATGTAAACCTTCATCAATTGTTTTCTTAAAATTATCATCTATTTTTGCATTATCTGGTAACACAGAAAATTGATATGTAAAAAATCCATCTTTTTTAAGTAATCTAAAAGATTCTCTAAGTAAAAATTTAATTGTTTCATCATCACAGTGCTGAAAAACTAAATGTGATAATATTAAATCAAATTGTTTGTTAAATAATCTTGTTATTTCAGGTGTTAATACACAGCGTGCTACTTTTTCTACTGATTTAAAAGCTTCTGCTGTTATATCTACAGCAGTAATAGAATGTTTTCTAGAAATATATCTTATTGAATCACCAAAACCTATACCTATTTCCATGATATTTTTTTGTTGATTAGATTCTATAATATCTCTAATATGATGAAAATCATATACAGTATCTGGACTTGATTTAGTTAACCATTGTATATTTTGTTCTTTATGCATATTATTCCAATATTCTTCTTTAATAATATGTTTTGTTGAAGTACTTATAACACTACTTGTTGATTTAAAATAATTATTCATTGGTGCTATATATGTTGTTTCTTTCTGTGTTACTTGTTCAAATAATTGTTTATTTTTAAGTGTCAGAATTATAAAATTATTTATTTCTTTTCTTTTAGAATTATGATATTGATGTATAACAAATTGTTTTAAATCTTCTACAACTTCAATTTTTAATTGTAAACGTTTAATTCTTTGTAAAAATTCATTATCATCATAATTACATCCTGTCGAATATCTTTCATCAAATCCTCCCAATAACTTTAAATTTTTAGCAGTAATAGCAGAACAAAAATGAAAAGCTGTATTTCTTATAGTTTTATGATTATACCATCCATTAACATCAGTTGCATCAACTGCTAAAGAATTTTCTTTAATAAGTTCTTCTAATTTACTAAATTCATTTCTAGAAATTTTTTCTGACAATGATTCTGTTGTTTTTTTATTAATTGCAAAACATGAATAAGAAATATAATTATCGTCTTTTATATTGTATTCAACATGTTCTAATACATCTCCATAATGTATACATTCAGGGTTTTGAATTATAATTACATCACCTGTAGCTAACTCAAATCCTATATTATATGGAATACATGGATTTTCCCAATTTCTTTCTTTTAAACATTTTATAATTACTTTATCATATTTGAAATTTTCTAAACTATGTTCCTTATCACTATTATCATCTACAATAATTATTTCATAATCTTTATGTTTCGTCTGTGATATAGAATTTAATGTTCTTAATAATTGTTCTTTTCTATTAGCATAAGCCATTACTATTGAAATTTTCACTTAACATTCTCCAATATATAATTTAAAATTCCATAAGATGTTAAACCATCTCCCAACCAATACTTATCTATTATAAATTCTTCTTTTGAATAGCAAAATCTACCTGTATGATAAGAAACTAAATAATCAATTATATCATCTATATTTGTCGATACATCTTCATTTTCAATTATCGGATCATTATACAATCCATTTACATTAAACATAATTGAATTATTAGCTCTTACTGATTCTGGTCTTTCAGTATAGTCTCTTGGAACTATTACTGGAGTATCTAGAAAAACTGGTTCTTCTTGTGCAGTTCCAGAATCTGAAATAATAAATCTGCTATTGTAAACTTCTTTTAAGTAATTTTTATAAGACATTAAATCAACTAATTCTATTCTATCTAAATCTAGCTTAAATTCTTCTATAGCTTTAAGTGTTCTATTAAATTTAAGCATTTTACATGGAATTTCTTCTATATTGCTTAAAGAATTAGCAGTTAACAAAATATTTTGTAATCTTTCTTTATATAGAAAATTTTCTGGTCTATGTATATCTAAAATAAATTGATTACTTAATTTTTTAATTTTCTTAATTTCTATAGCAAATGGCTTAACTACTTCAACTATAGTATTACCAACTACAAATATGTTATTTTCATCTAAATTTTCTTTTACTAAGTTATTTTTGTAATTTTCATGATATACAAAGTGATAATTACTACAATGATCACAGACAGTTCTGTTAATTTCTTCTAACATTTTCTTATCATAAGAACGCATTCCAGCTTCAATGTGTCCTATTTTGTAGCCTTCTTTTCTTAATGACATAGCACAAGTTACTGAATTAGAATCACCTAAAAATAAAATAAGATCTGGTTTAAACTTTTCTTTTCTAAATAATTCAATAACTTTAACAGTTATTTCAGCAGCTTGATGAAAATGTTCTTTTCCTGGACCACCAATTTCTAAATTATAATCTGGTTTTCTTATATTTAATTCATCAAAAAATACATCAGATAACATCTTATCATAGTGTTGTCCTGTATGAATTAAAATATGATTTATATCTCTACAAGAATCTAATCTTTTAAAGACTTCACTCATGCGGATGAAATCTGGACGAATACCTGAAATTGTAACTATTGTTTTTGTTTTCATGAAACTGGAAAGTTTATTATATTACTTACTTTTTGTAAATGTTGTTTACTAATTACTAACATTATCATATTTGTATCTTTTGGCTTGTGATTATGATCATATATTATTCCCCATTGATCTTCATAAAATATTTCTTTTTCATAAAATTCTTTAAAATTTTCTTCTGTTATGTTAAGCAAAACATGATATGGATTTCCCTCTGCTTCTTTATATGGAACATCTATCATAATACGTTCAGAATATTTAAAATATTTAATAATATCTAATCCAGTATCAATATGTTCTAATACTCCTCTAGAAA
>Ga0247841_10013276_pt1 | contig 10561 bp, 5 predicted proteins | sample LaCruzMarch2015__2_FD_192410 | JGI IMG/M metagenome (GOLD analysis project Ga0247841, IMG submission 192410) | Freshwater microbial communities from meromictic Lake La Cruz, Castile-La Mancha, Spain - LaCruzMarch2015_18m | ecosystem: Environmental > Aquatic > Freshwater > Lake | place: Spain...
GGCCAAGATGCTCTTCATGTTTGGCGCGTTCCTCACGACAGGACTGACAGGTGAAGGAACCGGCTCCAAGCCCATCGCTCAAGTGGAGATCAAGCGCGAGGCAGTCCAGGGAGATGTCGCGGAGGTTGAGTGCACCCTTCACCATTTTGACGGATCCGTGGATCCGGTCGGCACCGTTGCGCTTGCGAGGGTCGGCGGGCAGTGGAAGATCGCCGTAGACGTATCTGGAAGTAGCGGACAGTCCATAGGTGGGCCGTCGACCCAAGCCACGCCTTCGAAGTCCTCTGCCGCGGCTCCGTCCAAGACGGATCCACGCACCTTGGAAGACACACCACTGAGTACCGATGAAGCTGGGTGGGAGAGGGCTAGCGCCTCCGCGCCGTCTGGAATGGCGTTCATTCCGCCAGGTAGCTTCGCGATGGGCGACAGTTTCGGTGAAGGTGCCGCAAGTGAGCGGCCAATCCACACAGTGACCGTGAGCGCGTTCTACATCGAGCGGTACGAAGTAACGAAGCGCTTGTGGGACGAAGTAGCGGGATGGGCGTTAGCCCACGGCTACGACATTGGAGCTGCAGACGGTGACGGGAGAGCAGCGAACCACCCAGTCTGGAATGTGTCGTGGTACGAGGCGGTGAAGTGGGCCAATGCGCGTAGCGAGAAGGAAGGCCTGACGCCGTGCTACACGGTAGACGGGAATGTGTATCGCATGGGACGGAGCGTGCCGGACTGCGGCTGGAGCTCGAACGGGTATCGGTTGCCGACCGAGGCTGAGTGGGAGAGAGCGGCGCGCGGAGCGGTGGTGGGACACCGATTCCCATGGAGCAGTGCAAACACAATTGAGCACTCGCGAGCGAACTACCGTAGCACTTCTCTTTTCAGCTACGACACGAACCAGACAAAGGACTACTATCCAACCTACGCTGCAAGAGGGACCAGCACAGTCGGAAGTTTCGCTCCCAATGAGTATGGGCTCTACGACATGACGGGGAACGTGTGGGAATGGTGCTGGGATTGGCACGAGGAATCGTACTACTCATCCTCTCCTGAGAGCGACCCCCATGGCCCAGCGTCGGGGTCAGAACGTGTGATGCGTGGCGGCAGCTGGGAAAGCATCGCGAACTCCTGCCGTGTTGCGAATCGCAGCCCCTACAAGCCAAGCTACGAGTACTACTTTCTGGGCTTCCGACTCGTGAGAGCAGCAGAGATCTCGGGCAGCCCGTCACCATCGACTGGAGCTTTGGCCAGCCAGGAGCCCCTTGCGAACGCCGCTGTCGCCAGCGGCACGACGAGTCCCCGTAGCAGCACCTTGCAGAAGTTTGTCTGGCCGCTTCAGGGTGCGGTCGTGTCGCCGTTCGGATGGAGGCAACATCCAGTGCTTGCCACACGGCACCATCATGACGGGATCGACATCGAAGTGCCGGAGGGGACGACGGTACGCGCTTCGGCTGCAGGAGCTGTGTACTTCAGCGGCGAGCAGCCGGGACTCGGAAGTGTGCTGATCTTGGAGCATGCGAGCGACTATTTCACACTTTACGGCCACCTCTTGAGATCAGTCGTCGTCAAGGGACAGCATGTTGAGCAAGGGCAGGAGATCGCGCTCTCCGGCAACTCCGGCGTCTCCTCGGGTCCGCACCTCCACTTCGAGATCCGTAGTGGAGACAGCCCTACTGATCCTGCGCCACTTCTTTCCGGCGCGGCGGTCTTGCCGTCACCGAACGCTGTCGAGGTCGGCGGCAAGATCGGCGAGCTCGCCCCCGACTTCTCTCTTCAGTCTCTATCTGGGGAAGAGGTCACGCTTTCGCAGTCTCGCGGCCGCGTCGTCATCCTCGACTTCTGGGCGAGCTGGTGCGCTCCCTGTCGTGCGACTATGCCCAACCTCTACGCGTTGTGGCGCGAGGTCGCGGACCGCGGTGTCGACTTGATCGGTGTGAGCATCGACCGCACCGCGAACGCTGCGTCAGCCTACCTCGCAGCCATTGGCTACGAGCAGATGGTCGCTCTCTGGGAGTCTCTCTCCGCGGCGCAGTCGGTCGCGGCGCTCTACGGTGTCCGTGCGATCCCAAGGACCGTCGTCATCGATCGCGACGGCATTGTCCGCTTCAACAACCACTCTGCGATGCTGGATCTGGCCTTCATCGAGAATATCGCTGGCCCAGACCCCGCCACAGCCACTGTCACTCAGAGCCAAGCCGTATTGGAGGCCGTTGACATTTCGGAGGCAGACAAGCAGTCCCAGGTGGTGGTCGTGGTCGACCCAGGCCATGGAGGGAGCGACTTGGGCGCAAGCGCCGAAAGTGTGCGCGAGAAGGATGTGACCCTTGCCGTTGCAGGCAGAATGGAAGTCCTCGCCCGCGAGTTCCCCAACCTCCGCGTCGTCCTCACGCGCCGCGCTGACGTCGAGATGCTGGCGGACGAGCGTATCGACGTTGCATTGGGGGCAGGGGCTCAATTCTGCGTCGCTCTCCACGTAAATGCGTTCAGCCAGCCAACCGCTCTGGGGATCGAGACAGTCGTTGACAGCACGCACAAGTCTGGCGACACGACCTGGGAGCTGGCTGCTGCTATTCAGCAAGCGCTAGTCGCTTCGACGGGTGGGAAGCACCGGGGAGTCAGGGCGCAGGGCTCGACCTTCGCCCAACTTGCGATTCCAGCGGTCTCGACACTGATCGGGTTCATCACCGCACCAGAAGAACGTACGAAGTTGGTCGACCCCGCCTATCAAGATCTCGTTGCCCGCGGCATTCTGCAGGGGATTCTGGACTACCTGGCCACTTCTCGAGAATAGGGCAGTGGCCCATCAGCTGCCGCTTCTGCAGACGAGAGCGAGCCGTGCGTGAGGCCAACCTCCTCCATGTCAACGCCGGTTTCGTCTTGACCCACCGCTACAGGGTCATTTCTACACCGGCGTTGACACCAAGGGGCCCAGGTGACCTGAGCCCGAAGAGCCGGTCCACGGAGTGGGTCAATCCTCACCCCATCGGGATTCGCGTGGCTGGATGAGACTGCAGTTCAAGACCGCTCGAAGGGTCGGCCGCAGACGCCCCATCAACACGGATCTTCCGGCACTGGTACCGGGGGAGGGACTTGAGACCCACGGCCGCACTCCGTGCGGCTTGGGAGTTCGCCCCCGCGGACGTCGCGAACTCCGGTGGATCGAGGTGGCTCCCAGGCGCCGAAGAACAAGGGACCCCGCGGGCCCCTTGTTCTTCGGACCCTCTAAGGGACTGCTCTTGAACTCGGCGGCCCTGCTTGTCAAGTCGATACGGTCAGAGAGCAGTCAGTGATCGGCGAGACGCCACACGAGTCGGCCTCCCGAGATCAGTCCACAATGCGAAGTGTATAGATCGCGGGACCAGCGCAACAGACGACCGTGTGATCGGCAACTCCCAGAAGCACGCGCCCGGTCCACCCAAACCGGAACGAGGACAGGAGCTTCCAGCTACCGACTTCCCAGAGCTCAACCGAGCCGTCCTGCTTGGCGACCACGAGGTATCGATCAGCACAAGCGAAAGCTGCTCTGACAGACTCGTCGTCCAAGCTACTCCAGAGCCGGGTGGATGGATCGGTCACTTCACTGTCAAGAGCCATGTTCCAGACGATCAGATGCAGACCTCCGAATACCAAGAGATCGCCCGACGCACTGAAGAGGATGTGAGCTATCCGGGTCGTACCAACGAAGGTGTAGGGTGTGCCCGCGTAGCGAGAATCGGTGCTAGGGTAGGCGATTCTCTCGATTGGCGCGCGCGGCTCGCTTGCTCTAGCCGAGGTCTCAAGGCTCCATACGTACAGCCCATTCTCCCCTCCCGAGCGTCTGCCAGGGTCGTAGATGCCCGACAGCAGCGTCTTGTTGTCGGAGGATATGGCCAGCGAGAGAACGTGAGTGTTTGCCCCGCATCCCCAACTGCTGACTTTGGTCCACGTCGCAGTTGCGTAGACGGCTATCGTGTCCCCGTAGGCCATCGCGAGCAAGGAGTCGTCCGGAGAGAAGCAGACGGCCGCGAGATTCGTAGGGAGGTCCAGAACCAGGAGTGCGCGAGCTGCCCGTGTATACCACTCTTCGAAGCCGCGGTCATATGGACTCAGACATCCCGTGGAGGCGTCAACTGACACGACCTGCACGGAGGCTGTTGTCCCATACACTACGTGGGAAGCTACCAGGTAGCGACCATTGTGGCTTACAGTCCCCACCTCACTTCGTCCACCCTGCGCGACGCAGTACCCGTCCGCTGGATTGCTTTGAGCAAGTAGACGCGTCGAACCGATCGATAAGACATCCGCGCTATCGGACGAACGGTCGTAGTAGGCGCAGTACAGCGACCCCGTGTTGGCCAAGGCTAGCCATAATGGCTCCAAACCTGAGCTCCAGACGGTCCGGGGCTTGGCAAAATCAGCCATTCTCCCCTTGTAGTCGGCCTGGGGCGTCCAACTCAGCAGGTACACGCTACGTTCACGACCGATCCAGAATGAGTGCGCCTCAGATCCTGGGACGAGAGTGCGTATGATGTCTGAGCCGTCTTCGAGCACGCCGGTCCCGTCGATCAAGAAGACGGTAATGACTCCCCCGTATGCTGCAGCAAAACTATCGCCGGCGCGGTCAAACGCAACCAGGCTGATGACTCCGCCGGCTTCTACCGAACTGAGGCACTGCCCAGAGGCCAGACTCCACACCCGAATGTTCCTGTCTTCTGATGCGGAAGCAACGAGCCCACCATCGGGGGAGACTGCTAGTGCGGTGATTGCAGCCGAATGCCCGCGGAGGATCCTTACTACGGCGCCTGCGACGAGATCGATCACTTGGACTGTGTACTCGCCTTTTGAGGCGATCGCGACGACACTTCTATCGGAGCTGACCGCGGTTATGTCAGCTCGTTTGCCGCCCAGTATCTCCCTCTGCCTCTTGCCTGTCGTCACATCACTCAGATCGACCCCGTACTCATAGTGGTCTCCGCTAAACACAGCGTGCGCGCCGATCCAACACTGCGAATCGGCCGACCAGCTGAGTCCACCAGACGGAACAACCTTCAGCGCGATGACATCGAGGTAACCCGGGGACGTATGCACCTGGAGCACACTGCGCATAGGAACTGCCAGACTGCTTCCGTCGGGGCTGAAATCTAGTGCACCTCCACCCGACTCCCCAACGATCAGCATACAGGCCTTGAGCGTCTCCGAATCGAGGACTACTACCGTGGGTCCGGACTTGGCCGCAAGCCACTTGCCATCGGGAGACAGCGCCAGACTGCCGAGACCTGGCAGGCCAAGCGTGTTCGTCCACTCGAGACGCGGAGCGATGCTCTCCTGTGACGGAGGGGATGATGAGGAGACCGGATCCCTTGTTCCAGCCTGGTCTCCGTCGCCATGGGGATTCGCAGCCCTTGTTGTGGCCAGTGCCGCGGCGCTAGCCGGGACGCGCTCACTGTCCGCTGGTTGGCCTTCGCCTACGGCTTCGGCTCTCGGGGCAGGAGACTGGCCATCAACCAAACTTGAGACACTCGGTTGCTCTTTGATGCCGGCTGCTGGAGTTGCGGTCGCGGGGACTGGCTCCTTTGGGACCATGGGTGTGGCCGCAGGAATAGCTGTTGCTGGAGTCTCGGCCGGCGGAGGTGGGGTCGTTGGGGCTACAGTCATCGCCGCAGGTGTAGCTGTTGCTGGAGTCGTGGCCGGCGGAGGCGGGGCCGTTGGGGATGCGGGCGTCGCCGCAGGAGTGGCCGCTGCCGGAGTCGTGACTAAGGGAGCTGACGGCGTTGCAGCCCTCGGCGCTGACACGACTGCCGAGTCCTCCTGCGAGATTCTCTGAGGTGCCGACGCGGTCTGATTTGGCCTTCCGCAGCCGACAACTAGGCAGGCGAGACAGAGTGCCACTAGTCCCACGACTACTAACCTCATCTGATTCCTCCCTGGGCCGTCAAAGAGCCAACTGCATGAGTCACCGGAAGCACAATAGCATGCAGCGGCTTCTTGACCAAGAGACGCGGAGTTACTACGTGGTGTTGCGCCTGTTGACCCACTGGCGCTTCCTGCGAGAGGCCAGGAGTTGAGTGGCGAGGAACAAGGTGCGCTCGTAGACTAGATTGGGCAGGTTTCCGTCTGGGCGGATCGCTGCTCGTAGACAACGCATAAACAGAGCCGTACCGCCGCTACGTCCTCTACGGGACTACTCTTGAACTTCCTGCCAGTGTGCCTGCCGATTTGTCCGCAGGGCAAACGTCACGCTCGGCCACATCAAGGAGTGGAGTGACCCATGCCTACCTTCGCTTCACCATCCCCGTGTGGTTTCTCGATCCGCCATGTGAGAGGGCCTCGAGGCTTTGCATCACGGCTCCCTGTACAGCGCGATGCCAACCTGATTCGCAAGGGACGCATCCTTCTCTCCGAGCTCCTCACTCCCTGTGCCATCTAGGTTCGCTCGCGTGACCCAGTGCGAGCCGCTCCAGTTTGTGATGTACATCTTCCTTGATGGGAGATCGAGGGCGATACGAGTCGGCTCATGCAGCTTCCCGCCAAGGTCTCCGAAGGACTCGCTACCCGTGCCATCTAGGTTGGCCCTGGCTACAACCTGGTTGACAGTGTCCGTGACGTACATCTTGCCAGATGCAGCATCGAGCGCAATACCGCTTGGGTAGATGATGGCACCGCCTAGGGTGCCGAGATTCTCGGGGCTACTGCCGTCCAAGTTCGCGCGAAGCACCCAGCCAGGCTTCACTGCACAACTGCCATTGGCGCAAGCCACGTAGAGTTTCCCGTGAACCGTGTCCACTGCGACGGCGACCGGACTGGACAGAACGCCTCCCATCTGGCCGAGGTCTTTCGGGCTTGTCCCATCCAGATTGGCCTGGATGATGCGTTCGTCCTCATTGGAGACGTACATCTTGCCGTGCACCAGGTCAAGGGCAATTGCGTAGGGCCGGTTGAGCAGTCCCTGTAGGCCGGAGAGGACTTCGGGGGAAGTCCCATCCAGATTGGCCCTGCAGACATTCCCAGAATCCTTGCCCACGACATAAAGCCTCCCGTTTGCGGGATCTACAGCCACATCCTCCGGCCCGTCGAGTGTCCCGCCCAAGTCACCTAGGTTCTGGACGTTCGTGCCCTCAAGACTGCTTCGACACAAGGCATCCCCCACTTCTCGATGGGCGGTGTAAAGCCAGGCCGGGGTAGATGGCACAAGAACGGCGTCTCCCGCTAGCTTGAGGTCAGGCGAGAATGTGTCCCCTTCGGGGCCGTAGGTCCACGGGAAGAGACCGTCCAGCGAGTACTCGCCGTCCAGCGAGGCACAGATCTCTGGTTGAGGTGACTCGATCTCAAGGTGCGTACGCGTTACGTACGCCTCGCTAAGGGGGCGGCCGGGCGATGTAGCTAGCTCTGCGAGAAGCGTCGTTGTCACGCTGGCGAAGTAGCTGTTCGATACATCGGTCCAGCCCAGGACCGCCTTTGCGCCGTTGTCCAGAAAAGCGTCCGCAAGAGTCGTGTACTTCAGCGACTCACATGCCATGACCACAAGGATGCTGTTCGAGTAGTGGTAGTCGTCGAAGAATCGGCCATTGACCGCAAGGAAATCGCCTTCTGCTGGAGACATGATCTCGATACCGACACTCGTCGTGGCCCGCCAATGAATCGCAAACGCATCTGCGCGTTCTCCTGTACAGATAGCTATCTGCCTTGACGAAACACTCCCCAAAGAATCGTGTGCAACTCCGTGTGTGACAATGTAGATGAAATCGTAGCCCCCGAGCGACTTGAGCAGGTCGACAGTGACATCCTCGTTCAGAATGGGCTCTTGAACGGCGTATCCAGCTACCTCAAGACTGTACATGAGGGAGCGAAGGCCACTTGGTTCACCCTTTTCCCAGGCGAACGGCAGCAGAAACACAGCGCTCTTGGTCTTCGCAGCTCCAGCCCGCAGATCTGGGGTACCTGCGCCGCTGGTCCGGCGGTTTGCGGTAGGCTGTGAGTCTGTGGTGGTTTGGCCTGCGCTGCCAAGGTCGTCGGTGTGTGCGATGATTGATGCCGGAAGCCCGCACGTGTAGAGGACTGAAACATTCCCAGATTCGGTCGGCGCCGCATCCTCTACGCCCGGTTGCTTCGACAGCCACGCCGCGGTCAGCGCCGCTGCATCTCCCCGATCCTGAGCTGCGAACTCGGCGTACTTCTCGGCCCCCTGGCGTTGCGTGAGCACTAGCGCGGCTGCATCCTCCTCAGACATCGAGGGCACGTCGACCGAAGAGCCCGGCGGCAGCAGCGAGCACCCACTCAAGACAAAGAGGGACAAGACGCAATAGAGTGAAAGGCCAATACACGATGCAGCAACCTGCCTATGACACACACGGGCCATCGTCGCCACCTCCACCGATATCACTCTACCCCATATTGGGATAGGCGACCTGCGACGCTGAATTGCCCTGAGATTGCCGGAGAGCGGGTTCTTTGAGAGAATGGAGCCACGGCTGACCCGCCCTGGGGTTGGCGGCCTGCTCAGCCAAGAAGCAATCGCGCCGGCGGGCAGTGCCTCAGAGTTCAAGACCGCCCGCGGGGTTCGCCTCCGAAGGCCCATGAATAGGGCCACGCAGGCGCTACTGCCCTCTGTGCGACTACTCTGGAACTGCTTCAGACAGAAGAGGTCTGCACCTGACCTGGGCCGACGTCGGAGGGTACGCCCGATTTGCCCGCCGCTGCTCCGCAAGGAGGCAACCGCGCTATGAAAGCACCGGGAACCGATGCTCGCCTTCTCGCTTCCACGCAGACAATGCGTGAAGCCGGCCAATCGCCAGGAACTGCTTCCTGGTGACTCCAGGGCAGGGCTCCTGCTCACCCCTCTCAATCGCCGCTAAAGCCTTGTCTAGGACTTTATATGAGTGCCCTATTGTCAGCTCGTCGCTCACGCCCTTGAACATGTCGGCTGTTGGGGTCTGCTGGACGATGTCGTCAGGAATGCCAAGCATCGACGCCAGAGCACGGACTTCGCCCTTGAAGAGGTCTAGGAGAGGTTCGATGGGCAGGTCATCAATTCCGCTCTGCACAAACCAGCCCACCATGGACTCTGTCTTGTTCGCGGCCCCCACTGGTAGAAGATTGCTCTTGGCTGCGTACTCCTCGAGAATCTCTCGACGCACGATGTGACGATCATTGAACCCCTGTTCGATAGCAGCTGCCAACGCCCGATGCACGGCTCCGCGAAACCCTCGCGACAGACGCCTGTCGTCGCGCAGCAGAGTTGCCGAGAAGCTGGTCTCCCGGAACAGGACCTTGTACGTGGGTCTTGACACCCGCACGATGAGCCGGTTCAAAGCTGGTATGAAACGTGAGAGCCGTACAATCCCCGGGGCGTAGGCACCACGCTGGCGCACTCGCTCGGTGATGTCGTCCTCGATCAAGACGCACCCAAGGGTCTTCGCGATTCTAGCTGCGTCTTCCCTCGACCTCGCGTGGTTGTGCGGGTCGTACAGGTAGAGAGCGTGGAGATGGTCCGGCGACACAACCTCGGCGCACAGGGTGGCTACGACTGCCGAATCCACTCCACCGCTGAGCCCTAGTGCGAACCCATCCGCCTGGCTGCGCGCGAGCTCCTCGCGCAGGAACCCAGTGAGGGTCTCCTTGCACTTCACGAAGCATCTGGACTGTGTGTCTGTAGGCATGCTGCTGTCCCTCCGCGGAACCGAAACGGGAAGCCTGATCCTCGACAGGGCAAAGCATCCCGCAGCCTCGACCCGTCGCCATGCAACGGATCATAGCATAGAATGGGAAGTGCTGTTGGCAGTGAATGTGCAGAATCTCTTCTCCGCACAGCAAACTGACTTCGGTACACAGGTTGTGTGGCCCCAGACTGCGCACGCATGACCCGCGTCACGATCACCGCCCCGAACCCTGACCACCAACGCGGGAACAGGTGGGAATCTGAGCTGCCCCCAGACGCCGCAGGCTGCCCATGTCGGAGCGAAGGACCGTGAGCTGGCTCGATGGTCCCTGGAGACTGGTCCAGAGCCTGGGTGAATCTTTACCTAGATGAGCCTGCCCCGTTGTCGGACCAGTCATGAGGCCAGGAGACACACCACCCTTTGGCGTTTCGGTAGTCTTGCCTTCCTTATGCTCTCCCGCATAGACTAGCGAACGATGTCTATTGACACGTCGTCGCGCAAGCTAGTGTTGTCGATTGTGTGGATCCTGGTGATACTGTTTGGGCATGCATTTGGTGCTCTTGCATTGACCTCAACGAGGCTGACAACGGATCCCGCGAGAGACTTGGGGCCAGTTTGGTCGCCAGATGGCACTACGCTCGCCTTTCTCTCTGACCGTAACGGTAACCGTGACTGGGTCATGGGGCTCTGGACTGTTAGGGAAGATGGCTCAAACCTGGATGAAGTCGCCCAAGTAGTAGTAACGACCCCGCTCAGCTGGCTCGAGGAGGGCATCCACTCAGTGGCGTGGCTGGGCAATACAGGGGACCTACTTCTTTTTGAGCAGCAATACATTGTGGAGTTCATGCGGTTCCAACTCTCGCAGGCCTCTGCCCTTCCAGTGATTCGCTCTGTGCGGGATGGAGACAGCAGCTACATGAAGCGACTGCTGT
>Ga0247841_10013277_pt1 | contig 10561 bp, 8 predicted proteins | sample LaCruzMarch2015__2_FD_192410 | JGI IMG/M metagenome (GOLD analysis project Ga0247841, IMG submission 192410) | Freshwater microbial communities from meromictic Lake La Cruz, Castile-La Mancha, Spain - LaCruzMarch2015_18m | ecosystem: Environmental > Aquatic > Freshwater > Lake | place: Spain...
GAAAGGGAATAGGGACAGGCTGAAGGCAAGAAGGCTGAAGGGGGAGAGGTAAAAGACCGAGGAAGTGGTTGAGTAAGTTAAGTGAGTTCGCCCGTAAGGGCTAAGAATTTGACAGGCGGCATTGTCTCGGTTGGCAAAACATATAATCTTTTGTCTGTCCTGCTATAGGCAGGATTAAGCTTGCGTGATTTGAAGTAAAACATATAAAAGACGTTAAATTGTTGGATGTAAAATGGATACAAAAATCGAAGTTATATGGTATTATATTAGAATATGAGTCCTTCAATCTTTAGAGAGAAAGGGTATCGTTTTTATTTTCTGTCAAATGAAGAGGATCGTATCCATATACACGTAACATGTGAGAACGGAGAAGCAAAATTCTGGTTGGAGCCCATTGTGTCATTGGCTGTGTATCATTGAGGAGCATAAAGATGAAATCGTCCAAGCATGGCGAAAATATTTTAGTAAGCGTTGAAAACATTACACCTTTTGGCATTTGGCTTTTTGTAAAAGGAAGGGAATATTTTCTCACTTACAAGGATTATCCCTATTTTAGAGATCAAGCTCTGAAATCAATACAAGCTGTTCAATTGCTTCACGGTTATCACTTATACTGGTCGGAATTAGACGTGGATTTGGAAATTGATAATCTCGAAAATCCGGAAAAATACCCTCTGAAGTCGAAAATAGTGGAACCTCATTTAACAAATAAACCCAGAAGACCGGCCACAAGACAGGTTTCTCGCTGATTTCTGAATTATAAAAAGATGGCAGGAGATCAGTGTTGGGTTTTGATCGGGGTTCTGAATATGCGGTAGAAAAACTCTCCGCAACGTTTGCGGAGATTCTTAATATCGTCGGAAAGTCAATACAGGCAAGGGGAATACGATTCTTTGAGATTGCCACGGGCTAAAGCAGTTCGGATGATTGGAAGGTTGGATGTTTGGATGATTAGCAAACCCTCTAAACTTCTAACCCTCTAATCATCAATTTCTAATCCTGCATTTAAGGGCGTGTTTGAGAGGGATGGTCCGACACCGATACGTATCTTAATGGAAATCCGGGTTTAAAAAATTCTCCTGAGATTCAGGCAGAAAAAAAGGGAGCATTTGATATGCCCCCTTAATTATTTACACTATGAACTGATGAACTACTTTGTTGCCGGTGCAGGAGCTGGTGCTGCTGCCGGTGCAGGAGCTGCTTCCGGCTTGTCAGCCTTTGGGGCTGCTTTCTTCGCAGCTTTCTTTGCCGACTTGCTCTTGCTGACTACCGTGGCGACCTTCTTGCCGTCTTTATCGATGTAAGAAATGACAACAACTTCACCCGTTTTAACTTCTTTGGCATTCTTGTATGCTGTCCACTTCACATCTTTGATGTCGTAGATTACATCATTGCCCTTCTTGTCTTTTACAACAATGATCCCTTCTTCTTCGCTGATCTTTACAACCTCACCCTTCGACTTCATTGCTTTGACCTTTGCCGGTTTGTCAGCCTTTACAGGCGCTGCCTTTTCCGCTACCGGTTTGTCAGTAGCTACTGCCGCTGGTTTGTCAGTAGCTGCGGCCTTCGGTGCCTGAGCGAATACAGTTGTCACGAATGAAACACCTATTAACACTGTGAGTACAATCATTAAAACTTTTTTCATTTTGGTTCCTCCCATTTTTTTATTAACTTCATATACACTTTTATGCATATGCCGTGCCGCAAATCAAAATGGTTATAATCATTACGTATTGATGATTTTGATGGTGATGGTCCGGGTTGATTATTCGTTAAATAACGGAGGGGCGGCCTTACTTGTTCGTGTAATCAAGAATGTCTCCCTTTTCTTTCATCTTCTTAACCTTGAACCATAATTTATCGTATGACATATTGAGGAGTTTCGCTGCAAGGGATATCTTGCCTTCCGCTTTTATGACCGCCTTTTTTATGAATTCCCTTTCAATCTCGTCAAAGTTCAAGCCTTCGTCGGGTATTTCCATGTGTTTTGAGAGGTTTTTTCCGCCTTCCTGTTTTACCTCTTCAGGCATATAGCCTATACTGATGGCATCTTCTTCACACATGATGTACGCTCTTTCCATCACTGATTCAAGCTGTCTCACATTGCCCGGCCAGGAATATTTCATCAGGAGCTGCAATGCTTCATTGGAAATACCCTTTTTCTCCTCATGGTTTCCGTTCAATTTATTTAAGAAATGTTCCACAAGAAGCGGGATATCCGCCACTCTTTCTCTTAAAGGTGGTATCGAAAAGGCGATCACGTTTAATCTGTAGTAGAGGTCTTCGCGGAATTTGCCCTTTGCTATTTCGTCTTCAAGCCTTTTGTTCGTTGCCGTAATAATTCTAACATCGAGCTTGATATTTTCCTTACCCCCGATTCTGCGAACCTCCCTCTCCTGGATGGCTCTCAAGAGTTTTGCCTGGGTATTGAGCGTTAAATCGCCTATTTCGTCAAGGAACAGACTACTCCCGTTTGACTGCTCAAAGAGTCCCACATGACGGGTCAGCGCACCGGTAAATGCGCCCTTCTCGTATCCGAAAAGCTCGCTCTCAAGGAGTGTCTCGGGTATGGCAGCACAATTAATCGCAAAGAAGGGTTTGTTCCTTCTCGGACTGTTATAGTGGATACTCTTTGCAAAAAGTTCTTTTCCTGTACCGCTTTCACCGTAAATCAGGACCGTTGAATTGGTGGGGGCAACCTTTTTCACAATTTTAAAAAGTTCCTCCATTCTCCCGTGAACGCCTACGATATTATCAAGGCTGAACCTGTCGTGAAGCTGGTCTTTCAGCATAATATTGTCTTTCAGGAGTTTAACCTGGTTCATGGCATTGCTGATTACGATAAGCAGCTGGTCTTTTTCAAAGGGTTTTTCAAGATAATAAAAGGCGCCGAGCTTTGTGGCCTCTATAGCGGACGGGATTGAGCCGTAGGCAGTAATAATAATGGTATGGCATGTCCTGCCAAACCTTTTTACCTCTTTAACTACTTCTGTGCCGTCGATATCCGGAAGCCTTAAATCCGTTACCACCAGATCGAAGGCGGTATTCTTAATCAGGTCAATCGCTTTTTTACCGCAGTCCACATCTTCTACAAAAAAACCTTCCTTTGTAAGGATGGTTTTGATAATGCCTCTCTGGTTGTTATCATCCTCAACTAAGAGGATATTGCCTTTATCAAACTTCATGGTATGGCACCTTGATTGTAATTTTTGTTCCCTCGCCCGGTCTGCTCGCTATTGATATTGTCCCGCCATGTTCTTCTACGAACCGTTTTGTAACGCTCAGACCGAGTCCGATGCCGAGTTTTTTTGTAGAATAGTACGGTTCGAAGATCTTATCAATCTCTTCGATCCCGATGCCCCCGCCATCATCAAGGACGGAGATGAAGGAACAGGAATCTTCCATACCGTATTCAATGTGCACAGTACCTTTATCGTCAATGGCCTGGATGGCATTCAGCAGGAGGTTGATGACACACAGTCTGGTATATTCCCTGTCGCAATATATGGGCTGGCCGTTATCTTTACAGGATACCTGAATGTCTATACCCTTTCTTACCTTATCCTTTAAAATAAAGAGCACCTCGCTTATGAGGGCTTCCGGTTCAACGAACTCCTTGTGCAAGGTTATGGGCTTGCCAAGGAAGAGAAAATTGTGGATCAGTTCATTCACCCTGTAAATTTCCTTTGTCACATCATCGAGGAGCTTAATGAGCTCTTCCTTGTTTTTGATGTTTTCCTCTGAGATTCTTTCTTTGATATGCCCGACTGATAATGATAAAAAGTTAAGTGGGTTTCTGATCTCGTGGGCTATTCCCGAAGATAGCTGACCTATCATGGAGAGCTGTTCGGTTTTTTTCAATTTTTCTTCCAGCTCCTGCCGCTCGCCCAATTTATCAACCATCTCATTGAAGCTCCGGATAAGCACCCCTATCTCGTCCTTACGGTGACCCTTTTCCCTTATCTTGACCAGCTCACCCTCGGCGATCCTTTTACTCGCCCGAGCTATTTTTTTAATAGGTTCTGTATATTTGTCTGCAATTAGAAGACTCACGATTATGCCTATACTGAATACAAAAAAGGTGCTCAATATCCTCTTTAAGTGATTCTTTTGCGAGAGGAGCCTGTAGTCGTCCAGCACCATATTGATATGGATATACCCGATGTTCTGCCCTTTTATCGATACGGGCATTATTATATTGTAGAGGCGCTGTGTTTCCTTTTTGCTTTCCTCTCCAAGGCGGGCAGTAATGATCAAATCCTTTTTTCTCCAACTCCTTTTTTCACCTATCTTTTCCTTTGTCCCTATCTTTTTCGGGTCAGAGCTTGCGATGACCTCTGAGCTGTCACTTAAAATCGATATCTCTTTGATGCCCTTTTTATTCAGCATATCCACGTAGCCTTTCAGCCTTTCCGTGCTGCTGCCCTTATATGTCAATTCTTCCACGCTGATCTGGATGGCCTTTGTAATATCGTCTATATTGTCGGTTACCTTATCGATAATCATATCTTCTGATCTTGAATAGATGATCGATAAAGAGCTTATGGAGATAACGAGAAGAAAAAGCAGGATGAGCAGGAGTTGTGTCCTCAGGGACAGGCTTCGGAAAATGTCTTTTACGGAGGAGATAAAGTTCAGCTTAATCATATTTTCACTCATTCCCGGGCTTATCAGCTTTTTGCCGGGCTGCAGATCAGGGCAAAAGGTTCAATTCGCCTGTTACTGATTGCCATCTTTCAGCTTCTTTTTCCACTAACGCCACCGCATGAACCGCTATACCTTCTTTGCGTCCGGCAAAGCCGAGGCCTTCAGTGGTTTTTCCTTTTAAACCAACTTGCGCCGGGTCTATCTGAAGAATGTTCGATATGGTTTCGATCATAATCTTTCTATAAGGGAGAATCTTCGGTGCTTCCGCAACAACAACGGCATCTATGTTTACTATTTTAAAACCTTTTTCTTTTAAGAGTCCGCCTACAAACACTAAAATATTTCTGCTTTCTATTCCTTTAATGCTCTGGTCCGAATCGGGAAAATGCTGGCCGATATCGCCTTCAGAAATGGCGCCAAGGAGGGCATCGCAGATTGCGTGTATCAGAGCATCACCATCGGAATGGCCCAGCAGACCTTTATTGAAGGGGATTTCAACCCCTCCGAGGAAAAGCTTCCTTCCTTCAACAAGGCGATGCACATCATATCCGATTCCAACTCTCATAATGTTTATAAATGTTGTCCTGCTGAAAACCCCTTGACCCCTTGACCCCTTGAACCCTTGACCCCTGGATTAATCATGCATTGCCTTTTTTCAACTGGGATAGCATACCCTTTGCTATAATGAGGTCTTCAGGTGTTGTTATTTTAATGTTATAGGGGGAGCCTTCGATGACTTTTACCTTTTTGCCCATATGTTCGAGGAAGGTTGCATCGTCATAACCATAGAGTTTCTTATTCATACCGTCTCTGTATGCCTTTATTATAAGGTCATACTTGAATGTCTGGGGCGTTTGAACATTCCACAGGGAATCCCTTTCCAGGGTCTTAATAACAAACCCTTCCTTGGAAACTGTTTTTATCGTATCCTTTACCGGAAGGGCAGGTATCACTGCATCAAACATTTCCATCAAAAAAATACCTTTTTCTATGAAGGAAGGTGATACAAACGGCCGTGCACCGTCATGAATAATGACGATGTCGCAAGGGTTTTCAATGGCTTCAAGCCCGTTTCTTACCGAGTCCTGTCTCAACCGTCCACCTATGACGAGCTTCAATACCTTGTTGAATTTATATGTCTCCAGGATTTCTTCCTGCATAATCGGGAGGTCTTTCTGGTTCACAACGAGATAAACCCCGTCAACTGGTCTGCATTCTTCAAAGATCTGCAAGGTGCGGACAATGATCGGCTTATTGTCTAAGAGAAGAAATTGTTTGTTTGTAGCTGTGCCCATCCGTTTGCCGGCACCGCCAGCCAATACTATTGCGAGTGTTCTCATAATTATCTCACCTGTTCTTCCAGTTTGTATTCGTCAGGGAAATAAAACTCCCTTTCGGCATGTTCTTTGAGTTTTGCGAATATCATTCTGCCTGATGTGGTCTGTAAAACACTCGTTACAACCACGTCGACAGCCTTGCCGAGCAGTTTCCTCGCATCATCAACAACAACCATCGTTCCATCATCAAGATAACCTATACCCTGCCCCTGCTCCTTACCCTCTTTCATGATACGGGTATTCATGTGTTCACCTGGAAGTATGGCCGGTTTCAATGATGTTGCCAACTGGTTCACATTCAATACTTCCACGCCCTGAAGCTCCGCTACCTTATTGAGGTTGAAGTCGTTGGTAAGTATCTTGCCGTTTAATTTTTTTGCAAGGGCAATAAGCTTTGTATCCACATCTTTCAGTTTTGGAAAATCGTAATCCACTATTTTTACCTTAACAAAGGTCTGTTTCTGCAGTCTGTGAATCACATCAAGACCCCTTCTCCCCCTTGTCCTTTTCATAGGTTCCTGACTGTCCGCAATATGCTGGACCTCATAAAGAACAAACTGAGGGATAATGAATGTGCCTTCCACAAACCCTGTCTCGCATGCATCAGCAATTCTGCCGTCAATGATAGCGCTCGTATCTACTATTTTAGCATTTTCGGCCTCTTCCATATTTTCAAATAAAGGGAGTCTTGAAAGGTCAAGCGTCTGTGTTTTCTTTGCCCCGATCCTGAAGCCGAGATACCCCATAACAAAATAAATGAGCACATAAATGGGGAGTGTGATAGGTATGTCTTTTATGATTGTCAGGAGGAGCCTTGAAATAAAAAGGTTCGCAATAAGCAGGCTCAGGATGAGGCCTGTCATGCTTCCAATGATCGTCTTGAGCGGGATGTCCTTGAGCTTTTCTTCTGCCTTAATGATAAGGTAGCCGATGGCAAGCCCGCAGATGGTGCCGATCAGGCCCAGTAAGTTACTTCCAAAAAGCTCTTTTACGATGAAATGGCATGATACGGTGGTTACCGCTACCAATACAAGTTGAATGAGTATTTCCACAAATCCTAATCCTTATAATTTTTAGAGAAAATACCTTCTATCTCTCCCTCAATCTCATCTTCCTGTTTACCTAAGGCAATGGACAACTCTTTTTTAATTAAGTTTCTTGAAATTTCAAACATCTTTTTCTCACCAAAGGAGAGTTCTTTCCATACTTTCAGACTGTAGAGTTCTCTAAGGACCATCGCAACCTCGAAGATTGAACCGCTCTTGATCCGTTCCATGTATTCCTTGTACCGCCTGTTCCATGGTGCATTATCGTGCACAACGTTTCTGTCCTTTAATATCTCATAGACCCTGTTTACCTCGTCAGAACCGATTACACAGCGGAGCCCGGCGGTGTTCATTCCGTCTACCGGAACCATGATTGTCATATCAGTATCAAGGATCCGCATGATATAAAAAGCCTGTTTCATACCTGAAAATTCTTTTTCCTCAATCGATTCTATCTTTCCGACACCATGGCCTGGATAAACAGCCACTTTTCCAACTTCGAACATGATCCCTCCATTCATATTACAGATTTTTCACTTTTATCCCGATATTCTACCATATTTCTGACAAAATTTAAATAAGTATTTGTTTTCAGTAAGCATTTAACAATGTGAGAAAAATACATTGATGAACATGGAAAATTTCATTATAATCAATCGAATCATCTGTTAGTTTATTAAGACCATTACAAAAGTGCCTTGTTCGCTATTCCCTGTCATTCCTGCGAAAGCAGGAATCCAGTTATTTTAATGTGTTATAAGTTCCGGCTGGAGCCTGTCCCGGAATGTTTGTATCCTGGGCCGGAGCGACGGCATTTTCAGGGGCTTGCAAGGGTAATCGAATATACAAAATGAAATTTAAAAGGCTTGAACTTTTTGGTTTTAAATCCTTTCTGAACAGAACAGTCTTCCATATCAATGACGGCATAACATCAATCGTGGGGCCTAATGGCTGCGGCAAAAGCAATATCGTTGACGCCATTGTCTGGGCCCTGGGTGAAAGGGGCACAAAATCCCTCAGAGTTAAGGATATGGGAGATGTCATCTTCCATGGGAGCAATGGGAGACGGCCTGTAAACATCGCCGAAGTGAGTATAGAACTCGCAGACCTGGACAAAGAATACGTAATCAAAAGGAGAATTTACAGGGACGGCACCAATGAGTATTTATTAAACGGCAGCCAGGTAAGGCTTAAGGATATACAGGATTTTTTACTCGGCACAGGTATCGGATTAAATTCATACGCCATCGTGGAACAGGGCAGAATAGAACACTTTATACAGATGAAGCCCCACGAGAGAAGGGTTGTTATAGAGGAAACCAGCGGCATTACACGTTTCGAGGAAAAAAAGAGAGAAGCTATTGCAAGGTTGGAAGAGGTAAGGGGAAATCTGGAGAGGGTCGAAGATATCTACAGCGAAGTGGTGAAATCACTCGAAAAGGCCGGGATCGAATGGAACAGGTGGAAGACATACAAACTGCTTATTGATAAAAACTCTGAGATTGAATCCTGGATACTTATAGATGGTCATGTGAAGTTGACAAAAAGAACGGCAAAAATACAGGACCGGAAGATAGACCTCGATAAGGAAATCGCTGCAGGGGAAAATGAGAAAAATGTTTTAAAAAGTGAACTTGAAACCAAAGAAAAGGAATTTTCACTCACCGACAGTATATTAAGACAACTCGAGGTTGACATAAAAGGTAAAGAAAAGGATATGGAGAGCAAGATCCTTGAGGTCGACTATCTTAATAGAGACAGAAAAAGGCTGGAGGATGAGGTAAACGAACTCATCAGCAGCAGGAAAGCAATAGCAGCTGATATCGAGAAAAATAAAACGGAGATAGAGGCAATTAAAACGGAGGCAGAGGCGATTACCATCTCATTAAAAGATGGTGAAGACAGGGCCGGCCATCTGATAAAAACCATTGACGAATTAAAAAATAACAGAGAGGCTCACGAAAAAAGCGTTGAAGAGGAGAGGGTCAAACTGTTTGTTACTATGAGCGCCATCACAGACATAAATAATTCTATTAATGATATCGAAAGAATGGCCAGGGAAAAGGAGAAGAGAGAGGCCAGGAGGATTGAGGAAAAAGAGAAGCTCGCACAAAGACTGGGCGTTTTAGAGGCAAAGCATAAGGAATTAGAAGGCAGGCTTAAAAATGATACACATGCAAGAGAAGCCATTACGCTTAAAGAGCGGGAAGCATTACAGCAGAGAGACGGCCTCGCAGGTACAATCGCAAAGGCGAAGGGCGTTATAGAGGCGCTTAAAGGGGAAAAGAAGGGAAAGGAAGAGTTTTTAAAACAGATGAGCAGTTTGCAGGAGATGAAAAAGGAAGGCCCGCCTGACACAAAAAGGCTGATTGATATGATACGCGTTGATGAAGGAAAAGAAAAGGCCCTTGAGAGGTTTTTTTACAGAGAAATGGATTATTATGTGTTGTCCGAAGGGGACACAAATGCTATTTCTGAAAAGATAAGGCAGTATAACGAAAATTATATATTCTTCCCTGAAAAAGGCATGGCAAGGCTCAGCGACAACGAGGTCAACATCGATGTGAAGTGGATCGCCGGCATAGAAGATGCCCTTGAGAGAATAGCGAATGGTGAGGAAGGGGTATTCCTCAACGAAGACCTTTATATAGATTCGAGAGGATTTATACTACAGGAAAGGGCAGCAAAAAAGATCGATATAAAACAATTCAAAGAGCGTAAACGCGCTGAGAAAGAATTAAAGGCAATAGAGATGGAATTCAGCGAGCGTGTGTCTTCCCTTAAGGCAATAGAGATGGAATTCAGCCGTTCCAGCGACGTGTATAAGAAAATACAATTTGAACTGGCGAGAAAAGAGGAGTCCATAAAGGGCATAGAAAAAGAGATGGCTGTTCTGGACGCCGGGATAAGGACAGCAGGAGAGAGGCTCCACGAACTGGACACGAGGATCGACTTTTCTGAGGATGCCCATCCCCGGACAGCAGATGACCTTCTCCTGGAAAAAGAAAAACATGAGCAAACAAAGGGCACGGTGGAAGGCAGGATAAAATCCCTTAAAGAAACCCTCGACAGGATAAAGAAGGAGCACGAAAGCATATCATCGCAGTGGCATGAGGTATCGATCAATAATGAACGGAAAAGAAACCGCATCAGGGCGCTCCACGAAGACATGGAGAGGAAGGGGCTGTTCGTAGCAAACCTTATTGAAGACGGTAATACACGGGGACAAAGGATTGAAGCACTGAAAGATGACATGTTTGAACGTATAAAAAAGATAGAAATAGTAGAAAAGGACTACGACGGGCTGAAAACAGCATCCGAGAAGCATATAATGAGATACGAAGAATTGAAGGCTGTATCGGGCACACTTCATATGGAGAAACATGCCCTTGAGGAAAAAATGGAAGGTGTCTCCAGAGAGATTGACAGGATAAGAAACAGGAAGGAAAATATTGAAAAAGAATTGGCTATTTTAAACGAAAAGCTGAGTGCTGTTTCTGACAGGCTTCAGACAGCGCACGGCATTAATCA
>Ga0247841_10013278_pt1 | contig 10560 bp, 9 predicted proteins | sample LaCruzMarch2015__2_FD_192410 | JGI IMG/M metagenome (GOLD analysis project Ga0247841, IMG submission 192410) | Freshwater microbial communities from meromictic Lake La Cruz, Castile-La Mancha, Spain - LaCruzMarch2015_18m | ecosystem: Environmental > Aquatic > Freshwater > Lake | place: Spain...
TAATTTAATCGATGATCACACCGAATACACTTACGCTTTCGCGAAAACGGCTCTTTTGGAAACCGATGAAGACCCGAATAACGATAGCAATGTCATTTTGTTTTATACCGGCCGCTCCCAAGGCAAAACCACCTTCGGGACTAGTTCGGATCAATGGAACCGCGAACATGTTTGGGCCAAATCCCATGGCGGTTTCGACGAAGTTCCCCCAGCAGGTACCGACTTGCATCATCTGCGTCCGACTGACGTTTCGGTGAATAGCGCTCGCGGGAACTTGGACTTCGATGAAGGCGGGACCAAAGTAAACGATACTTACGGGATCAATTCATCTTTTTGCTACGCTGACAGTGACTCCTTTGAGCCCCGGGATGAGGTCAAAGGCGATGTGGCCCGGATCATTTTTTATATGGCGGTCCGATACGATGGCAGCGACGGAGTCGCGGATTTGGAATTGAATGATTTCGTCAGCAACGGCTCAACGCCTTTCATGGGCAAAAAAACGGTTTTGCTAACCTGGAACGAACTGGATCCGGTTGACGATTTTGAACGCAACCGCAATGAAACGATTTTTGGTTATCAAGGGAACCGCAATCCGTTCATTGACCACCCGGAATTGGCCGATAAGATCTGGGACACGGAAACCATTATTTTGGAAAATTCGGAAATAGGGTTCTTTGCAATTCCAAGAACGATTGCGGATCTGTCCTTGATAAAAAAGCCGGTTTGCTTTTAGTTTTGTATTTTCCTTATCAATTAAGCAAAAAAATGATATAATAAACCATAAAAAATGAAAGTGGTGAACAATCTTGATTAACAAAATACTAGAAAATATAAAGAACCGGGTTTCTGAGATCATTGAGGATTATCATCTTGGGGAGACGGTGGAAATCTTTTTTGAAATTCCCAAAGATACGGTCTTTGGCGACTATTCCATTAATGTAGCCATGCGTTTGGCCAAACAATTGCACAAAAACCCGATGCTGATTGCTCAAGAAATTGTATCAAAAATCGACGGGCGGGCATTGCATCTGACTAAAGTCGAAGTAGCGGGGAATGGTTTTATCAACCTGTTCATTGATCGGCGATATTTGGCGGATGTCGTTTTCGACGTTCTCAATAAAAAGGAACATTATGGCGACCTAAACCTTGGAACCGGTGAAAACGTCAATCTCGAATTCGTCAGCGCCAATCCGACCGGATACTTGCACATCGGCCATGGTCGGGGAGCTTCATACGGGGATTCCTTGGCGCGGATCATGCGCAAAGCCGGATTCTCCGTCAGCACCGAACATTATGTCAATGACGCGGGAAACCAGATCAATAATTTGGCTGCCTCCATTTATGAGCGATACAAAGAGTTATTCGGTCTTCCGTGCGAACTTGGGGAAGACTCTTATCATGGCAAAGAAATCATTGAAATCGCGGAGCAAATCAAAGCTTTGCACGGCGATGTCTATCTGAACCAGCCTTGGCAGAAAGAATTCCGGAGATTCGGGGTCGAATTTCTTTTGGAAGGCCTGAAGAAGGATCTGAATGATTTCAACGTTCATTTTGACACCTGGTTTAGCGAAACTTCCTTATATGAACACAATGAAGTTCAAAAGACTTTGCAATCCCTGATGGAAGGCGGCCATACTTACGAAAAGGATGGAGCCATCTGGCTGAAGACCACCGAATTCGGTGACGAAAAAGACCGGGTATTAGTCAAAAGCGATAAGAGTTTCACCTATTTGCTTCCGGACATTGCTTACCATGTCAATAAACTCGGACGAGGATTCAACCATTTGATTGATGTCCTGGGCGCGGATCACCACGGATATATGAGCCGTTTACGCGCCGGAGTAGCTTTCATGGGCGGAAACCCCGAGAAAGTTGACATTGAGATCTTGCAAATGGTCAGAGCCCTTCAAAACGGCGAAGAAGTGAAGATGAGCAAACGAAGCGGGAAAGCCATCACGCTTCGCGATTTGATCGATGAAGTCGGAAGCGACGCGCTTCGGTTCATGTATGTTTCCAAAGCTTTGAGTACGCACATGGATCTGGATCTGGACTTGGCGGTCAAGAACAGCAACGATAATCCGGTTTATTACGTTCAATATGCCTATGCCCGGATCTGCAGTCTGTTCCGGATCGCGGAAGAACAGCACATTGATTTTCATCCGGTGACCGAATTCAAAGTCCTGGACGGAAACAAAATCTTTAAAATGATTTTTAATTTGCTTCAATATCCTCTGGTTATTGAAGAAGCGGCGACCAAACGCTTGCCGCACAAGCTTCCTCAGTTCCTGTTGGCACTGGCAACCTCTCTTCACACCTATTACAATGACGAGAGAGTAATAACCGAAAACATCCAAGAAACAATGGAAAAACTAACCGTTCTCAAATCAGTTCAAATCGTTTTGAAAGACGGACTGAGTTTGATTGGCGTTGGCGTAAAAGAAAGAATGTAGGAGGAATACATGAAAGAATTCTTTAAAAAGTACCTGTTCGTTTTCGAGTGGATCGGCGCAGCTATTCTGATCGGCGTCGGTATTTTTACGGTTCTTGACAATTCCATTTTGGTCATTTTGGTCGGATTGATCCTGTTCGTTTTCGCTTTGTTGCGGGTGGTGCCGCTTCTTAAAACGACCCCTGATAAAGTGCTTAGAATCATCTATGCGGTGGAGATCCTGCTTAACCTGGCCGCCGGAATCCTTCTGGTCGTCGAGGGAAGCAAAGGCGATGCCTCCTCTTTGATGGATGCTGACAACAAAATATTCGGTTACATCATCGGCGGCGTCCTTTATCTGCGCGGATTCGTACATTTCTACGCGACTTCAATGCGGAAAGAGCCGAATGATTATGTGAAATTTTTCACAAACTTGGCTTTGTTTACCGTCGGAACTTTCATCATTGCCCGGGGCGGATTTGAAACCATGTTTTTGGCTTACGTCATTTTGGTTTTGGCTTGCTTGAGCGCTTTGTTCATTGGTTACAGCGGTTATAAACATTATCGGAACAACCGGTATGAACTTCGGGCCCGCGAAGAAACCAAAAAAGCCGTCGAAAAAGAAAAAGAACAACCAACTGATTCCATTTCCGATCCGGCTTCCAAAAAACCGGATGTCGTAGTTCCGGAAAAAGAAGAGAAAAAGGAAGAAGCGCAACTTTAGGAGGATGAATTGGCAAAACTAGACAGCGAAATGCAATTTTTAAAACAATTAACCGAGATAAACGGAATCTCCGGACATGAAGGTCAAGTCCGGATTTTTCTAAAAAAGCAATTTTCGGAGATAGTTGGTCCAAACGACCTATCATACGATGGCCTGGGATCGATAATCGCCAAAAAAACCGGTTTGGCGAACGGACCGAAAATCATGATTTCCGGCCATATGGATGAGATCGGAATGATCGTAACAAAAATCACGGATGAAGGTTTCTTGCGTTTTCAGACCATCGGCGGATGGTGGAGCCAAGTAATGCTGGCGGAACAATTTACGGTGACCACTTCCAAAGGCCAAGTTTTCCACGCCGTCATGGGGTCGAAGCCGCCACATTTGCTTTCAGCTGACGAGTTAAAAATACCCGCCAACATTGAAGAAATGTATTTGGACTTGGGCGTGAAAGATAAAGCCGAAGCAGAAAAACTGGGAATCGAAATCGGGAACATGATTGCTCCGTACATCGAATTTAAAGAACTGGCTAACCCCAAATACTTGCTTGGTAAAGCTTGGGACAACCGGATCGGTTGCGCCATAGTGGTTGAAGTCTTAAAGCGCTTAAAGAATGAACCCCATCCGAACATCGTTTTCGGCGTCGGATCGGTTCAGGAAGAGATCGGATTGCGCGGAGCCAAGACTTCCGCTCAGATGATCAACCCGGATATCTGCCTGGCGCTGGATGTCGGGATCGCCAAAGATACCCCGGGAACCGACATGTCGGTTAAACTCGGGGATGGACCGGGAATCTTGGTTTATGACAGTGCCTTGATCGGACATTTGGGTTTGCGTGAATTTGTTGTGCAAGTTGCGAAAGAAGAGAAGATCCCTTATCAGCTGGATTTTCTGAAACATGGCGGGACCGACGCTGGAACGGCCTCTTTGACCAACAACGGCGTTCCATCAATGTCATTCTGCTTGCCAACAAGATACATCCATTCCCATACTTCGATTCTCCATCGTGACGATTATGAGAATTCGATCAAACTGATTGTGGCAGTGATCAGAAAAATGAATCGCGAAGCCGTCAACAAAATAACTTTTGATTGAAAAGAAGAGCCACCAAGCCGAAAAATTTGGGGCTTGGTGGCTACTTTTTTCTGAAAATATTCCATGATTTTCCGATTCTAAGCCTTGCAAAAAACCCAGGAGTATGGTAATATATCGTAGTATAATTTTGCGCCCATAGCTCAACTGGATAGAGTATCTGGCTTCGAACCAGGAGGTTGCGAGTTCAAGTCTTGCTGGGCGCGCCATTATTATCGGCCTGTTGGAGAAACGGTTAACTCATAGCCCTCTCAAGGCTACATTCGCGGGTTCGAATCCCGCACAGGTCACCATGAAGATTTTAAAATATGTTTGCTTTTATGTAAGCATATTTTTTCATTTTCGGCTGGGTTACTTCGATTCTTTTCGTTGCTAATTTAAGCAATTACCAATAAATAATTGATTTTATAAAAAAACATGATATAATGGCTCTAGAGATTAAAAAAATGAAACATAAAATGAATCTTGAACCAGCTTCTTTTGAATCAATCAAGAACAAAACGAAGACCATCGAGATGCGATTGAATGACGAAAAAAGATCTAAAATACAATTGAATGAAATGATTGAATTTGTAAACGTAAAAACGAACGAGTCATTATTGGTAAAAGTGATAAATCTATATAGATATCCGTTTTTTTTTGAACTATACTTGCATCATGAAAAGCAATCAATTGGCTATTTGGAAAATGAAACCCCAAATTACGATGATATGTTAAATTACTACGCGAAAGAACAAATTGAAAAATATGGGGTATTAGCCATTGAAATCCAAGTAATGAAGTAAAAACAATTAATAAAGGAGTGTTTGAATGAAAAAAAGCCTTTTTCTTTTTTTAGCCACAATCTGCATGTTTGGGTTAAGCGGCTGCTTTCTTCACGATGAAAAAACAGTCTTTTCCGAGATCCGGTTCTATGATTTGGAAGGCAATGAAATAATCGGAGAATACAAAAATTATTTTGATGACTACTTTGATAATACCTCATTAAGGCTGTCTTCAGAACTCGTGCCTTTAAATGATCCCGCGCCGATATACAATTTTTATTGCGCAACCATTGAAGATGGGACCTCCATCGAAGTAGTAATGAAGTTTAAAAAACCAATCCGCGATGATTTGGTTGCTCTCAATTTAGTTTGTCAAAATGACCTCCTCAATACCCTGCAATTGACGGAAAATTTTGAGGAGGTTGACGAGTACATTTTTGTGACTTTTATTATTGAAAACATAACGAAGGATAATAACTTGTATGAAGTGACAAAATGGACTGACCAAGATGGTGAAGCTCATTATTTTAGCCCGCTGGACGGTAGAACCTATATCAGAGGTTTTTATCTAACTTTAAACAGCCAAATAATTCCGAGTTAAAAAGATGAATGAAGCTTTAAAAATTCTTATTTTCTTTATTGCTCAAGCATTGATCGCCACCATAATCATCGAATTATTGATGCTTCTCATTCAAAGAGAGAAGAATTACAAAATTTATTTGTTCTCCGTACTAATCAACGTCATCACCAATGTCAGTTTAAACGTTGGCATTCAATTGGTTGAACCGAGTTACTATTATCTGGCTGTCACTCTATCGGAAGCGATGATTGTCTTGATTGAGGCTTTATCCTATTTCTTGATCTGCAAGGACTTTAAAAAGTCTTTAAGGATTTCATTGGTTTGCAATTTGACCAGTTTTTTGCTTGGCTTAATTCTGATATGAATGTTTTGGAAATAGCAATTTTGGGAATGACAGAAATATTGTCATTCCTTTTTTTATTGTCAGACTTAACGGTCTTTTCGGATTGCAATATTTATTGCTTTCAAGCCGGGATAATTTGGCTGATTGCAATTGTCTATTGAACAATTTTATGTTATAATTCTTTTATAAAATACAAAGGAGAAAAACATGAAAACTATTGTTATTGGCGTCATCGGTGCCGATGTTCACGCTGTTGGCAATCGCATCATTGACTATGTTCTCACCCAAGGCGGGTTCAATGTCGTCAATATCGGCGTTCTTTCTTCTCAAGAAGATTTCATCAACGCTGCGATCGAATCCGACGCGAAAATGATTCTGGTTTCCTCATTATATGGCCACGGGGAGATTGATTGTCGGGGAATGCGGGAAAAGTGCATCGAAGCGGGAATCGGAAACATCCTTCTTTACGTCGGCGGAAACATCGTCGTTGGGAAACAAGATTTCGCGACCGTTGAAAAACGCTTCTTGGATATGGGATTTAATCGGGTCTTTCCTCCGGGGGTCAATATTGATCAAGTAGTTCCGACGATAAAAGCCGATTTGGGAGAATAGGATGAAGCCTTATTTGTTAGTAGATTTTGGATCTACTTACACCAAACTTACTGCCGTGGATGTGGAAACGGGTACTCTTTTGGGAACCGCTTCGCATTTTTCGACGGTTGACGAAGACATTAGCATCGGTTATCACCGAGCTCTTAAGCAATTGTCCGAACAATTCGGTAAATTCGACTTTTTCAAGATTATAGCTTGTTCTTCGGCTGCTGGCGGTTTAAAAATGGCCGCCATCGGATTGGTGGAAGAATTAACCGTTGAAGCTGCCAAACGGGCTTGTTATGGAGCTGGGGGAAAAGTGGATTTGGTTTTTTCCCATTATTTGACGATCAAAGAAGTCCAAAAAATCATTGATTCGCACATTGACATCGTTTTGTTGGCTGGGGGAACCGATGGGGGCAACAGCGACGTGGTCATCCATAATGCCAAGATGTTGGGAACTGGAAAAATAACCGTTCCGATCATCTACGCCGGAAACAAAAGTTGTCAGGACGAGATCAGCTCAATTTTTAGTGAATACGGCCTAAATGGCTTCATTTGTGACAACATCATGCCGCGGTTGAACGTTTTGGAGATTGAAAAAGCCAAAGACATTATCAGACAAATATTCCTCAAGAACATCATTGTTGCGAAAGGCATAAAGCAGATCGAATCAGAGATTGACGAAGTCATGCTTCCGACTCCGTTTGCGGTGCTGAAAGCCGCTGAATTGCTTTCGAGAGGGTACTTGCACGAGACCGGATTCGGAGACATTGTCATGTGTGACATTGGGGGAGCCACCACCGATGTTTATTCCATCGGAAACGGCTATCCGAAACGAGCTGACGTCGTTCTCAAGGGACTGGAAGAACCGTTTGCCAAGCGAACGGTGGAAGGCGATTTGGGAATGCGCTGGTCCGCCGAAGGCGTTTTACAGACTCTCAGCGAGCAAGATCTTAAATTGTACGCCGAGCAGGGAATGGAAATCCGCCTGGAAGCAAAATACCGCCATGACCATGTGGACATGGTTCCTAAAAATGAAAAAGAAGAAAACGTTGATCGCGTTTTTGCGGAGATTTGCAACGATGTAGCCATGGGCCGCCATGTTGGGAAAATGGAAATGGCATATACCCCAATGGGTATGATGTACTTTCAGATCGGAAAAGATTTATCCGAAGTCAATTATGTGATTGGGACCGGAGGAATTGTCATTCACGATTCTCAACCAGCGGAAATTTTGAGTAAACTTTGTTTTAACTCAAAGAAACCGTTGGAATTGCGCCCGAAGAAAACCAAATTTATGCTAGACAAACGATACATTCTCTCCGCAATGGGGCTTCTGAGCCTGGAATACCCAGAGATTGCCTTAAAAATTATGAAAGAAAATCTGGAGTTGATTTAGAAGATTATGGAATTAAAGAATAAGAAATGGACCGAAGAAGAATTTCTTCGGGTCAGAAAAGAAGTCTTGGCCTCTTGGCCAACCGGCAGCAGCAAACTTCTTGATTTGGATACCGCCGTTGAAAATCTGAAAAAGGTACCTCCTTACAAAAACTTTGCTTTGAAATTGGCGGAAGCGAAAAAACAAGGGCGAACCATGGTTCAGCCCCGAGCGGGAGTGGCGGACTTAGATCATCACATCGAATTGCTCAAGTTTTTGGAAGAAGCGGGAGCGGATTTTCTGCCTTCAACCATCGATAGTTATACCAGACAGAATCGTTATTCGGAAGCTCAGCGCGGAATCGATGAGAGCCGAACCCTGAACCGAAGCATGCTTAACGGCTTCCCAGCCGTTAATTACGGAGTTGAACTTTGCAAATTGGTCGCTGACAGCGTCAATGTTCCGGTTCAAGCCCGGCATGGGACTCCGGATTCGCGCCTGCTCGCCGAGATAATTCATGCGGCGGGTTGGACTTCGAACGAAGGCGGGGGAATCTCTTATAATCTTCCTTACGCCAAGAGCATTTCGATTGCGGACAGCCTTTGGTATTGGCAGTATTGCGACCGTTTGGTTGGATATTACGAGGATCATGGCGCTCACATAAACCGGGAACCATTTGGTCCGTTGACCGGAACTTTGGTCCCACCGTCAATTTCCAACGCCATCAGCATCATTGAAGCGCTTCTGGCGGCGGAACAAGGCGTAAAGAGCATCACCGTTGGCTATGGAATGGGCGGAAACGTTCTTCAAGACATCGCCGCCATAAGAACTTTGTTATCGCAGACCGAAGAATATTTGCACAAATATGGTTACAAAGACGTTGTCGTCACCACAGTTTTCCACCAATGGATGGCCGGTTTTCCAGCCGACGAATCCAAAGCCATGGGGTTGATCGCCATGAGCTCCACCGTTGCGGCTTTAAGCAAAGCGACCAAGATGATCACGAAGACGCCGCTGGAATCGGTGGGAATTCCCACCAAAGAAGCCAATGCCCAAGGCATTAAAGCTTCCAAAATGGTCGTAAGTCTGCTTAAAGATCAATCCTATGTTGATTGTGTTCAATTGCACGAAGAAGAAGAGCAAATCAAACGGGAAGTCAATTCGCTGCTTTATCATGTTTTCCAACTTGGCGATGGTGATTTGGCGGTCGGGACCGTAAAAGTCTTTGAACAGGGAATCATCGACATTCCGTTTGCACCAAGTCGTTTCAACGCCGGGAAAATGCTTCCGGCTCGGGACAATGATGGCTTTATCCGGATTTTGGATTTTGGAAACTTAGGATTCACAGAAGATATTAAACAATTTCATCGCAAGAAAATAGAAGAAAGGGCAAAATTTGAAGGCCGGGAAGTATCATTCCAAATGACCGTTGATGACATTTATGCAGTCAGCGAAGGCGAACTTATCGGGCGTCCAAAGAAATAATTATGAAAATCATTGATGTAATATTAACTAAATCGTATACCGGATTTTATTTTGATGACCAGAAGGCCATCAAATCAGGAGCAAAACTGGATGGCTTTCGTTACATCGGGGAACCGATGACCGAAGGCTTTTCCGCCATTCGTCAAACCGGAGAAGCCATCTCCGTCCAACTGGTTTTGGAGGACGGATCCGTGGCGGTCGGGGACTGCGCAGCGGTCCAATACAGCGGCGCCGGCGGAAGGGATCCGCTTTTTCTGGCCAAGGATTTCATTCCTTTCATTGAAAAGAACCTCAAACCTTTGTTAGTCAAAGAAGACGTTTTGTCTTTCCGAAAATTGGCTGAAAAATATGATCGTTTGAAAGTCGATGGCAAACGGCTGCATACCGCCATTCGTTACGGGATTACCCAGGCCCTCTTGCGAGCAACCGCCATTGTAAAAAAACTTTCCATGGCGGAAGTCATTCGTCAGGAATACGGAATCAAAGAAACTCATTATGAGCCGGTGGCCGTTTTTACCCAATCCGGTGACGAACGTTACTCCAACGCGGACAAAATGATCATTAAAGAAGCGGATGTTTTGCCCCATGCTTTGATCAACAATGTTCAGACCAAACTGGGCCTGAATGGGGAAATCTTGTTGGAATATGTCAACTGGCTAAGAAATCGCATTTTAAAGCTTCGCGTTCGCCAGGATTATAATCCCATCCTGCACATTGACACTTATGGAACCCTCGGGATTGCGTTCAATTATGACGTTTTGAAAATGGTTGAATACATTAAGACCCTTTGCGAAGCCGCCGCTCCGTTTAAACTTCGGATCGAAGGACCGGTTGACACTGGCGATTCGGAAGGAACAATGAATTACCTGATCGAGATCACCAAGATGCTCGATGAGAAAAACATTCCGGTTGAGATCGTCGCCGACGAATGGTGCAACACCCTGGAAGACATCATTTTGTTCGCTGACAAAAAAGCCGGCCACATGTTACAAATCAAAACTCCGGATTTGGGCGGGGTCAACAATGTGGCCGAAGCCATCATTTATTGCAATAAAAAGCACATTGGCAGTTATTGCGGCGGGACTTGCAACGAAACCAACATTTCCAGCGAAGTCACAACCAATATTGCCATAGCTTGTCTCGCTACTCAATGCCTGGCCAAACCGGGTATG
>Ga0247841_10013280_pt1 | contig 10560 bp, 10 predicted proteins | sample LaCruzMarch2015__2_FD_192410 | JGI IMG/M metagenome (GOLD analysis project Ga0247841, IMG submission 192410) | Freshwater microbial communities from meromictic Lake La Cruz, Castile-La Mancha, Spain - LaCruzMarch2015_18m | ecosystem: Environmental > Aquatic > Freshwater > Lake | place: Spain...
ACCTTAGAAATGCTCTGTGCGCCAAGAATTACGAGGTGGGCTCGGTCATGTCTGAGACCTACAACATCGACAAAGATCTCATAAAGGATACCAAGATCTACCAGAACGACAGCTTCTCCGTTTATGAGATCAGTTCCGAGATCCAGGGGACGGCCAGGATCGGCCAACGGGTGCAGAAGAATGCCAAGACGGTGCCGTCCTTTATAATGGGCGGGACTTACATGGGATACGTGCAGATAAGATCGGAAACGATTGTGGGAAATACCTCCGTTTTGACCTTACCCTGTCCGTGAAGAGGACGATTGGGCCGATTTCGTCCTGATAATCGTCCTCTGAGAAGGGATCATGCCCAAAGTATGAAAAACCCGTAGGTCATATAAGGCTGATATGGTAAATTTCACGTCTCTGCGACCTCTGCGTCTCTGCGGTTAATATTTGTGGCTGAATAATGAAACCCTGGGGTTTACCGAATAAAACCGCAGAGTCGCAGAGCGCACGGAGGACGAACGAACGGAGACGACTCTCAACCCGGATTGGGGACCATTATCTAGGCAACGGACCGTCTTTAAATCACGGCCGCACTGTGAGCCGCTGCTACTGCCGCTCGCATCTCTCCCAGATCCAGGGAATAGTGCAGGTGGCCTTTGCAGCGGCAATCCGTACAGCCGAAGCCCGGCACGGGCACGAGCCGCTTTCCCATAGCGGTCGCGATGCGGCACTCCAGATCCCGGGTGGTTTTGCTGATGAATACCTCCAGGAAGCCGGCATGGGGCAAGAGATAGTCGATGTGCCAGCGTCGAGTTTTATTGATGCCAATCGATACCAGGATGTGGCGATCCACGCGCTTGAGGCCGCCAGACCCTCGCGCCGAGCCGGTGTAAGAATAGAAGCCTTTGGCAAAGTCCATAACGCCCAGGGAACCGACCATTATGTGCCGTGCCTCCGGCAATAAAAGAATGAGGGTATAAATTCCCGGCTCATTTTTCTGCGGCTGCATGCCTGTGCTCAGGATGGCAGCTATTTGAGCCTGATGCTTTGTAGAGGAAATATACGAGGGGCATATTAAAGCAAGTCTTTTCTAGGATGAAGGAGCAGAGTGGCTTAGGGTGAAATGAAGTGAAGTTATTATTAGCAGCAACCTTGGTGCTGATGCTGTCGGCCATGGCGATTGCCGTGCCGGATAGCCAGCAGCTTGGACCGTATTCGGTTTCATTTGATATGAATACCGATTTGCAGTATGAATTGATGGCCATGGAGCCAATTTCCGCGCAATCTGCCACAATTTACAATATGCAGATCTTCACCAGCAACACAACCAAGGCAATATTGACCATTAGTTAGTATGCCAACCCGATAGATTCGACTCTCGGCGTGTATAAACAGATAGCCGTCATGAACATGGCCCTCAATTACTTCAACACCACCAGTGTTGATGATAAAATCATAGATGGAAAGGAAGGCTTCTTGATCAGCGGAGTGCCATTCCCAGAATATACAATTGCTCCGCCCGACGCCAGGCTCTTCAACGCCCTCTACTGGATGGACAGCCAGGGCTGCGAATGCGGACCGGTATCAGTGGGCACAACCAACGTGGACATAACTTCCTCTTATCCGCAGGATGTCACGGAGAGCTTGCTTTCCAGCCTGCAAATAGTGAAGGGCGAGTCTGCGGCCCCGGCTCAGGCTGCCCCCACAACGCAGGGCAGCCAGGTTCTGCCTCCGACTTAAAGGAAACTGGGAAAAACAACAGCGGAAAAAGAGGCCTGAAAAGGCTTTTCCGTCTTTTTTCTTTATGACGTTGAATTAAAGATTTATATCTATGGCGCGTCTAGGATGTTTGCATCTTTTCAGCTGAAACGCTGGAGGAGATTCGAGGTGGACTTGAATGATCAAAACCATGAAGCTGTTTACGATTCTCATATTTTCCATCCTGGCCGCATTTATCATGACCCAGGCCGGTCTATGCGAGTGCTACGGTCTTCCCTCTCCGGGTGAAGGGGAAGAGCGCATCTTTGCTCAAAGCGCATGCGCAGGTGTCAGCAATGGCCCGCCCAACCCTACCGTCTTTACCATTGACGAGCAAAGGACCATTACCAAACTCGGCACATATCACTACGCCTCCGGCGAATCACCGGGAACAATTGGTCTGAGGGACGGGCAGGGCAAGACCTACGGCCCCTGGCAGGCCGAAGGAGAGCCGGGCCAGGGTGGCGTTCCCAATGCCTACTGGATAGTCCAATTGTCACCGAGTGTGGATTTGCCCGCCGGGACCTACACTATTATCGACTCGAACCCATCGACCTGGTCCTACACCTATGAAAGCGAGGACTGCGGACTGGCCACAGTTATCGGTCCTAAGAGCGGCAGCGGTGAAGGAAAGTCTGCCCCCTGTGCCGGAGATGGAGCGGACTATTCGCCCCGCCGTCTGACTGATCTTTACACAGCCGGGCCGGGACTGGTTCCGGGCATGTATAATATCTGGTACGGCAAGAGAACCGGCACCCAGATAGGGACGCCGGATAAATGGAATCAACTGGGGCAAAAGGAGCTTTTTGGCGGCAAGTTCTACGTCTTTGATGTGACTGCTGTCAATCTGGGCGAGGCCACACCCCAACTGATCAACCCCATGCTCTCCAATCCTGCCCCCGGCAGGTCTGTGGTCTGGCTGAAGCTCAGCTCCGAGGATGCTTACGTGGTCTGCTTTGAGGGACCACTGGGCAGCGGCTTGCAGCTGGCCGGTGCCTGGAAGATGTCCGGACATCAGGAAGGCTTCAACGACTGGAAGGCGGACCTGAATTTAAAGAAGGACGGCACCCTGCAATGGACGGAGACGGAAGGGGCCAATGTGGGAGCCAACCGGCAGGGGACCTGGCAGTTCGATGGGACGGTGCTTACCTTGATGTGGGTATCGCCCGGCGGGGGACAGACCTTCTGGGTATCGCGGTCTGTGACGAAAAATTCCATATCCTCCGGCACTTACACTGCAGAAAGTGCTCCGGGAGGGACCTGGTCTGCCATGAGGGTGACGGAGGGTTTCTAAGCGACAGAGAGACACAAAACATCAAATCTAGATCGGCCTTCTCGGCGATATTCAAGAGGAGGCTCGAAGTCTTTTTTTGCTTTTGTTATGCGTGTCGAAGTGCTCGCATTGCAGCTCACTACTACTACCATTGAAATTGATATCAACCCTATATGAAAAAAAACCTTATCTCTTTGAGATGCATTTATTCCTTGATAAAGGTGAAAAAGATGAATAAAATATTGATATCGATTCTCCTCATATCTTTGATGGGGTGCGTTCTTGCGATGAATGGAAGCGGCGTGGAGCTGCTACCAGGAGAAGCGAGAGCTGAGAAGCTATTTGAAAAGGGAATTGGCCAGCCATGGGTAGGCGGCAATCCGCCATCATACAGCATATATGATTCCCTCTATTCTCAATACTACTGGTCCTACAAAGGATCTGCACCCAAGAAGCATATTGAGAGCCCAAAGAAGCATTTGATAGTGGACAGCATGCCCAGCATGGTTTATTTTAGCTATCAGATGCAAGCTGTGCCTTACTCTCAATATCAGAGCTCTGCCACCTACACCGGAGGAAACTTCATGTGGATACAGGGCTCATCCAGCTGGTCCCAGTATGCCAAAGTTCCTCAGGGGTCGGGCCTCACTCTGCTGGCGACCTCTTCCACGGGAGGCAACGGATATCTGTATGAGATTGCCCCTGAGGGAAAGCTATCCAAGGAAAGCTTCTACTTCTTCCCGGGCCGCAGCCAGATAGACTTCTATGCGGATACAATTGGACAGCATGTACTGCTCTTCATTATCGGCGGCCAGGTAAGCAATGCCATAGTCATCGATGTTACCGGCTCTTATCCGCCATCCTATCCGCAGACGGCTCCCGCCTACCCCCCGCTCAGATAATTCCTCTCGCGACAACAGCTCCGCCAGCAACAGAGGATGTCCCCGGCCTTCCGGCCGATCTCGTTAACTCGCAGAGGTAATGGGAGTTGCGATCGCCGTTGCAACGAGATGAAAGCGGAGTCCTTTGCCCTGATTGCGTTCGCTCTGCACAGATCACAAAGCAATCACCAAAATGTGAAATATACCATTTAATATTAGCAAATTAATGCGGGGTACGGGATTCGAACCCGCGAACTCCTGCGAGACAGGATCTTAAGTCCTGCGCCTTTGGCCAGCTTGGCAAACCCCGCTCTAATTCCGGCTACAAGTATCGTTATTGTCTAATCCCTGTGTAATTCTGGAATAAGTACTTTCCCGATGCATTAAACTCTGGCGAAAAGCCATTTACGATCAGCATCAGATACTAATGCTCGAAGTGCACAAACATGACCTTCAAACTTATATTCCTTATGCAGGATATCCCTCTCAGCCAGGAGAATTCTCTTTACTGCCGTCTATGATTAATCCCTATTTTTTACAAGCGTGAGAGCATTCTTTCCATCGCGAAACTCGAAAGACATCCCATCCACATAACTCCTGATGAGATGAATTCCCAGACCACCGAGGGGACGGTCTTTTGTGCTGGCCTGGGATAGGGCCACAGTATAAGCTGTGGGATCGAATGGAACACCATAGTCCTCGATGATCAACTCCAACCGATCGCCAGCCACTCTGGCAACAATATGGATCGTGCCATCTTTTCCAGGGTAGGCGTACCTGACAACATTGGTGCATGCCTCTTCTGCAGCCAGTTGAACCTCCATTGTCTTCCGCAAATCGAATCCTGCAAACCCCATCAACCTTTCGATGAAGTCAGAGATGACGGGAATCTGCTCCGTCGTTGCCGATACAGTAATCTCCTGCTCCTTCTCTATCACTTCCATTGTCATCACGATCGAATTACAGTCTAATGCCGTCCAGAGCCTCTCTTTGGTTAGGATAGGTGGAGAAGAGCTTGATAATGCCGGTGATCTCGAAGACCTCTCTCACGAAGGGCTGCAAAGATACCAACTTTACAGCTCCATTCTTCGGCCGGACTTTCTTCTGCGCAGCAAGCAAAACCCGCAATCCAACGCTGCTGATATACACCACCCCTTCCAGATCGAGTACGATCTCCGATTTGTTCTGATCTATCAGTTCGTTCAGAATGGTCTCCAGATCCTTATAAGTGACCCCGTCGATTCTACCGGAAACGGAGACAATGGGCACGTTATCGATGTTGGTATGGTTTATTTCCATAGATATCACATCACACCGCTTTTACTACTACCATGGTAATATCGTCAAACTGAGCCTGGCCTTCACTGAATTGAGATATATCTCCCAGTATTTTGTCCAGTATCCCCTGTGCACTGAGATGGCAAGATTCGCGAACGATGGAACAGAACCGTTCAATACCATACTGCTCGCAATTACCATTCAAGGCCTCATTTACGCCGTCTGTGTAGAGCACAAGGACGTCTCCTGAGGAGAGATCGACTCTACGCTCTTCATATTTCGCCCCACCGATCGCCCCCAGAGCTATGCCGGTCACCTCCAGTTCCTCAAAGTCATTGCTTCTGCCACGCATGAGCAGCGGCGGAGGATGTCCGGCATTGGCGTAAACCAGGCTGCGCGAATTCTGATCCAGGACCCCATAAAAGAGGGTGACGAACATGCCCAGCCTTGAGTCCGCAGAGATCATGTTATTCGCATCCTCCAGCACATCTGTTCCTTTTTCATGATGAGTGGCGTTGATTCTCACAATGGTGCGCGAAAGCGCCATGAACAGAGCGGCAGGTACGCTCTTTCCTGATACATCGGCTATGACCATTCCCAGCTTTCCGTCTCCTGGTATGAAGTCATAAAAATCACCCCCTACTTCCATGGCGGGAATGAATGCCGCCGCCAGATCGAAGCCTGAAACGGGAGGAATCCGCTCCGGTAAAAAGCTCCTTTGGATATCGGATGCAATGCGCAGCTCGGATTTGGATCTCTCCAGCGTCTGCTCAGTTCTTCGCATATCGGTGATATCTCGAATAGACTCGATAGCACCCACGATATTGCCCAGAGAGTTGTAAAGGGGCGTTGCTTTGGCCCAGATGAAGGAGCCCGTCGGCCCGAAAGTGGGGATGAAGATCTCGCTGATGAGAGTCTTGCCGTCCTTTTGCAGGCCGGAATACTTCTTCTCGATCTCTTCGTCCGCCAAGAGCACCAGATCCGCCAGGATCGGCCTCCTAATGCCGTAAAAAGGCAGAGCGTATTCGTGGTCGCCCTTGCCTATCATATCTATGGCTCTGGCTCCTGTCATTTTCTCTATGGCCTTGTTCCAGGTGAGAACTTTGCCCTGATTGTCTATGGCAAATGTGGCATCAGGCAAGAATTCAATAACATCGGCTAAACGTTGCTTCATTGCCGCAATATTCTCCTCAGCCAATTTGCGCGCCGTAATATTCACGGCAACATGGACCACTCCCTGCATCTGTCCATCTCTTCCTTTTATGCCGTTGCTGCGAGTTATCCAGGTCTTGCCGTCTGGAGTGACCAGTTCGCCCTCATGAGAATGGCCGGTTTGCAGGGTTAAGGCAGCTTTGCAGCCTGGGCAGGGCGCATCGATCCCTTGAATTGATTTATAGCAGTATTTACCTCTCAGATCTTGCAGAGAAAGGCCCAGAGATTTTTGCACGGCGGAATTGACCCAGATGATGCGCATCTGAGGGTCAAGGTACTCAACCGCCACATTTTTTAGGCTGCTGAGGATGGCCTCTTTCTCCTGTTCGGATTTGAGCAGGGCTTCTTCTCCTTTCTTTCGCTCTGTTATATCACGAATGGACTCAATGGCACCCACAATCTCTCCCTGGGGATCATAAAGAGGCGCGGCCTTGGCCCAGAGATACGAGCCATTAATTCCAAACGTCGGTATGAATATCTCAACAGTTAGGGTTTTTCCCTCTCTTTGCACCAAGTCATATTTCCCTTCAACCTCATCTTGGGGCATCAACACCAGGTCGGCCAGAATCGGCCTCCTAATGCCGTAAAATGGCAGAGCGTATTCATAGTTGCCTTTGCCGATCATATCAATGGCTCTGGCTCCGGTCATCTTCTCCATCGCCTGGTTCCAGGTGATCACTTTCCCATCTTTATCGATAGCCAGAATTGCATCGGGCAAAAAATCAATACATTTTTCGAATATAGATAATGGAATATCTCTGGCAGGTCTGGGATATAACACGTTAGAAGCTAACACTTTGATCTTATTTAAGCATTGAGGGGAAATATTAAATATAAATCATTAACGTTTAGTAAGGGTGTCCAAAAAGGAGTGCTTTTGCCTTGGAGCCAATGATATCGCAGCCCGTGCCAGGGACCAGGAATGTCACCATCTATCCCTACCTGCGCAAGATCGACCTCATGTCATCCAATTCTTACCTTCTCTCCAGCCCAGGACAGATCGCTCTCATCGATCCCGGTGGTATGGAAAGCCAGATCAACCGCCTGGAAGAAGAGGTCCAAATCCTGCAAGATGATCTGCCCCGTCCGGTTGTGGTCTATCTTACGCATGTACATATCGACCACTGGCACCAGTTGAAGCAGGGCAAAACATTATCGAAGGCATTTCTGGCCGTACAGGAGATCGGAGCCGAGGCTCTGGAGAGGAACGATCCCCAAATGACCCTATCTGCATTGCTAGACCGGCCCATGTCAACGGTTCCAGTCGATATCAGACTGCTCTCCAACCAGGATAAAATCGTATTATGTGGGAATTCTCATGACCTGAATGGATGGAGTTTCGACTACGTCACAAAGTCTTGGTGGATCGCAGAGGACGTAGTGCTTTATAGCCAGATTGTACCTTTAGGAAAAGGAGATCACCTGGAGATTTACCAAACCCCCGGGCACAGCCCGGACGGCGTCTGCATTCGAGCAGGATCGCTGCTCTTCGTGGGGGATGTCTTCTTCGCTTCCAATCCGGGAATGGCTGGGGCCTACGGCTGGAGCCAGAAGGATCTCATGCAATCCATCCGGAAGATTTTATGGATTCTGGAAAACGAAAAAATCCTCTTCTGCGGTTCCGGTCACGGCAAACCCATCGACGCCCAAACGGCACGAAAGACCCTGGAGGTCATGTACTCAGATGCGGCTTCTTTGAAGGACCTGGAAGAGATTACTCCCCTCTGGGCCAGGCGGACATCAGACTATGCCCAGGATCTCATAAGCGAGCTGGAGAGGACCTTCACCATCATCGCCGGTCGGCTGGCCTACATCTCTCATGTGCTGGGCGAGTTGGAGGAAGAGACGGATGCCAAAGAGATGGATTCGCTTCTGGACACTCAGTACATGGACGAGCTGTTTGTTGACTTCCACGCCTTCGCCAGTGAGCTTCATGCCGGAAAGAAGCTGGACTGGGAGATGGTGCATAAGACGGGACAGGTCGTAGGCAGGCTGGACAAGCTCTTCGCCAAGAGGAAGCTGGAATCGGTGCTGGACCAGTCTCTTCTGGACAGGGCAGGCAGACTGCTCAGCGACTACGCGGCTACTTATCGCGGCTTTCGTCCCCCTTACTATGTATCCCGCGTGGACGTCAACCGGCTCATCGAGGGAGTCCTGGAGAAGTTTTTGCACAACCCATCCGAAGAGGAGGCGATTATCCAGGCGGAAAGCGTTGAAGATTACCTGTTGGCACTAAAGGCTCGCATCGCCCATGTAAACATATTCGAAGACGTAGACCTGGCCTTTTGGCCATGCTCTGGGAAGGCTTTCGTGCGCATGGACAAAGAGCGCTTTGCCGATGTATTGATCGATATGCTGGAGCGGTTCGCAGGGGCGAGAATGAGGGAGATTGAAATCGCCACTGCCTTGAACGAAGAATGGTTGATGGTACGCATCACGGGAAGAGGCGAATGCACTTGCCATCCTCTGAGCCAGTCCAACAGGTTCTTTGAAAGGTGCCTGGCGCTCTCGGGAGGGCTTTTGCAGACCTCTTTTGAAGCGAATAGCCCATCTGTGGAGATCGAGTTCGTTACTTTTCAGGGAGAGGAGTGATAGGGACGCCTGCGAAGGGTCATAAGGTGGCAGGGCATCCAGCATATTGAGGACCGCATCCATTCCTGGCCAGGCCGCGCAGATCATCGGGTGCCTCCATCTCCACTAGGTGAGAGTCGTGATCTATTTATTCTTTGACCTAAGATTGCTTGGACCATGAAGACCTTATTCCAGAAATTAATCCTTCTCCTGATCTTGGCAGGAGCCTTTCCAGTATTTGCTCAGCACGATTCAGGAACAAATGCGGGCTACACTTGTTGGCAGTGTCCTGTCTGCGGATACGTCGTCAGCTTGACTCCTGACCAGGCAGCGAGCATCAACGCCTATGCACCCTGCCCCGCCTGCTACTCAGCATATGCGGGCAACTTTGTGCCGGTATCCTGTCAAACGGCCTTGGGATATAGCACACCCGAAGACACCAAATCCAGTTCAGATACATCATCCGGCAAAGGAAAGATTCTGATGGTACTATCCCCTCAGCAGTATCAAGAGGAGGAGCTGAATGTGCCTCGCAATTACTTCCATAGCATGGGTTACTCTGTCGTCTTGGCCTCTAAAGGAGTGAAGACTGCTACAGGAATGAATGGCAAGAGCGTCCCGGTGGATCTGGATCTGAAGGAAGTTAAGTTATCAGACTACGTCGCTGTAGTCTTTGTAGGCGGTGAAGGAATCTATTCCCTCAAGCTGAACGAAGATCCTGATTACCAAGCCCTGGCAAAGTCAACGAGTGCACAAAAGAAACTAATGGGAGCCATATGTCTTGGTCCCTGGATCCTGGCAGACGCAGGGCTTCTCAATGGCAAGAGAGCCACGGCATCGGAAACGGATCATATCAAATCCAAAGGCGCAATTGTTTCAGATGAGGCTGTAGTACGGGATGGAAACATTATCACTGGAAATGGTCCTTTTGCATCACAAGAATTCGCAGAAGCCATAGTCGCTGCCTTGGAGGTCTCCGGGAGCGCGAGTGGTAATATGGACATTTCTCAAACAGATAGGAGCTCAGCCCTGATGGTCCCTGCTACGGGGATAGTGAGCAAAGGAAGCTCATCCGCCACAAAATGGAAGTGCACGGTATGCGGCTATATCTATGATCTCGCGGAGAACGGCGGAGTTCCCTTTGAGCAGCTTTCATCCACCTGGAAATGCCCCTGCGGCGCTCCCAAGAGCAAATTTGTCAAGATTTGAGTCTTCGCTCTTGGTTAGTACCCATTTTTTGGGCCAATTTAGGACGGAATCAGGGCTAATCCCCGCCTTTTCAAAGGCGGGATACAGCCCGCACCTATCGAATGGTATATAAACTAATGGTGACCATACGTATATCTTAAGATGACTAAACAAGAGCTTTGGGTGAGTGCGAGAGGTTGTGTTTATAACGTGTATTATCATTTCGTATGGTCTACAAAATACCGAAGAAAGGTTCTGGTGGGATCAGTAGCCGAAGATCTTCATTGGCTACATGAACTAATCGCAAAGCAGAAAGGTATCGAAATGGTAAATCAAGAAATCATGCCCGATTACGTTCATCTCTTCGTCAATGCTCATCCAATATTCGCCCCAGCAAATATAGTCAAGATC
>Ga0247841_10013281_pt1 | contig 10560 bp, 9 predicted proteins | sample LaCruzMarch2015__2_FD_192410 | JGI IMG/M metagenome (GOLD analysis project Ga0247841, IMG submission 192410) | Freshwater microbial communities from meromictic Lake La Cruz, Castile-La Mancha, Spain - LaCruzMarch2015_18m | ecosystem: Environmental > Aquatic > Freshwater > Lake | place: Spain...
ACATTTGTGGCGGATTTTTCGCAGGTTCTCCATCGGGGGGGCATATTCGCCTATCCGTCCACGAAAAAGAGCCCGAAGGGAAAGCTGAGGCTTTATTACGAGGCGCAGCCCATGGCGTTCATAATGGAGCAGGCAGGGGGCGAGAGCTGGTCCGGCGCAAGCTCGCTTATGGATGTGGCTGACGATGACGTGGACGCGCGCGTGCCGCTTTACATGGGGAATAGGAAGCTGGTGGGGAAGCTGAAGGAGGCGTGCAGAGAATAGGTAGGTTTAAATACTCGATATATAAGATATTACCACAACGGAGGAGAAGATATGATTCTGTTCCAAGCAATAGCCAAGACCGCTGAAAATTTTGCGACTTCCCAGGCGGAGAACGGCGGGGAGAAGTATGAGCCGCCGCGCCAGCCGGTCAAAGCCCAGATTGAAGGGCAAAAACGAGCCATACTTGACGACCCATCGAACATAGGGCAGGTGTCTGGGAAGGAAAAGGCGGCGAACCAGAGCGATTGCTATGCTGTGAACAGGCGCATTGTGAATGGGAATACTGAATATTATCTTGAAGGATACGTGCAGAATGAGAAGCCTCTTGGAATCTGCTCGAACCTGCTGCTTTTGGATTTGTCAGGCACCATGGGGCCGGACATGGAAAAGCTGCAGGCATTCGTCAATGACCTTTCGAAAAACATGAAAGGAGGGGTGATGGTCGGGCTGTCCGGCTGTGAGACAATAACCGCGGCTGATTTGAAAAAATTCAATGCGGAGTTTGCTGGCAAAGCGAAACTCGAAAGGCCCGCCAATAACGAGCACGGCATACTTATCATAAGCGTGAACAAGGCGGGCGACCTTGGCAGGGGCATGAGCCGGCTGATAGAATACAAAAGCGACGACCCGGCCGTTGATGGCCGCAAGGAGATAAACCGAGGTTCGACCAGGCTCTACGAGGCCATGGCGCTCACGCTGGTGAGATACTCGCAGGAATATGCCAAGATGGCCGGCATTGGGGAAGATGCGGTTGAAAAAATCAGGAAGAACGGCAAGGATTTCCCATTTGTGGCGGATGGCCTGGAGAGTTTCCCTTACACGAAATACACGACCTATGAAAAAAACGGGGAGGAATATTTCCTTGTCATGTATAACGACAGTGTCAGCGGGTCAAAAATCGGGGCTCTGCAGAAAAACGCGGTGACGGCGAAATGGTTCACCGATGCGCTTGGCTACTCGCCGGATATCGACAAGGACACCAGAATACCCCCCACACAGGCAGACGCCCCGATGGAATATGCATATTACCAGCTCCTCAAGACCCTGAAAACAGAGGCAGGGGTGGACAATAAGATACAGCGCCTGAAGCCGAGAAAACAGACGCGTGTGTTTAGCTCTAATATAGATAAAACAAATTTTGAAAATTCCCTGAAAAATTATAACGCGAAGAACAGCACGGACATTAACATTGAACTGACGGACAATGATTTATCGGTGCTTCAAACAAAAGGCGCTTCCGTCACCAAAGATAGCTACACTATACAAAATCAGGATGGCAAGCTAGACATATACAACAACTATGAGCCTGTTTTTTTCAAGCAGATGGAGGAGCTGAAAACTTCGCCCGATGGCAACCAGGAAGTGAGCTGGTTTTCAGTTGAGCAGCAGTCCAATCCTAAAGTCGTCTTCCCGACCAACCGAATCGCCAAGGATTTTGCGGCAGACCAGAAGCTTCCGAAAAGCAATCAGAAATGGCGTAAAGCCGGGGAAATCATCCTTCCGACTTACAAAGTGCGGGAGGACGAAGTGAGAATCACGGATGTGAAGAAGACTGTTGAGCTGCCGCTGCCAAGCCTTAAGGTAGGGATAATAACCAACGTTTTCGGCGGCGTGGGCGGAGGATTTTCCGAAAGTTGCGAGGCATACTCCGGGTCGGGGGGAGGGATGGTCAACATGGTGACCACCAGCCGCTCAATAAAGGCAGGAATCAGCACCGTGACCCTATGGGAAAAGAAATACAAGGCAGACGTCAGCATTGAAGGCGGGAGTGTGAACGTGGAACTGAAGCCCCAGCAGGCGGATTGGTATGGAAGCCCCGCCTCCAGGGAATCGGCGAATTATGATCCGAGGACAAATATCAATGAGATTATGCGCTGCAACAGCTTAATGTATAATGAGGCAATCAGGCAGGGGAAAATCGCCCCGGCGGCAAAGGATAATGCTGCAGGCAGCATTACGAAGCGAGAGGCGATAGGGGACATCAGCGTGGACAAAAAGAACGGCGAGCTGAGAGGCACGATAACGATAGATGGCGTTCAGATGAAAATAACAAGCACGTACGATGAAAAGAAAAAGGCCTACTCGGTGACCGTGCCCGTCAAGGAAGGCGTGGAGCTCAAGATAGAATATGATAGCAGCCATTCGCTCTCGGAAAAAAATACGGTGTCGATATCATCCGAAGTGATGAACTCTGCGGAGGGCAATGAAATAACCTTCAACGTAGCCGGGCTGAAATACGTCTATCAGAATGGCGATAAGAAGGCGGATGTCTACAACATCACATACATGCAAAAACCAGAGCGGGAAGTCACTGTGGACGAGTTCGACAAAAAAGCTGGCGAACTGGCAGGGGCGGTTGCACCATACAATTGGCAGACACATGGAAGATGGGGAGACGAAGGCAAGAAGAACAATGCGTTGGTCGTGGACCTGCGCAAGGAAGAGAATGTGAAGACTGTGGTAATGGAACAGTAGCTCGAAGGGATGTGCGTATGGGAAATGCGATAAAACGGGCAGCGTTCATGGCAGCAGCCGTGTTGGCAGTTAACTTAGCGGTTGCCCAAAATAGCGCAGTGCAGCGTTTTGCCGGGCAGAAGCCAATTGCCGAAAAAATAATAACGCTGGATACCTCGCTTTTCACCACCAAGAAAATATTTGCGGAGACCCCCTGGGACACCGCCGCGGCGAAGAAGGCCGGGAAATTGGTGGATGCGCTTGAAAAATACCTGGGAGGCGGGAACGGGGATGCCGTGAAAAAACTGAAGAAGCGGCTGGCAAGATGCAGTGGGGAAGAGTTTGCAAAGAAGGCGATCGCATCCAGGGGGATTTTTTTCAGAGGATATGGCATGAACGAGTGGAACTTCCTTTCCGAGGCATTGGAGACGGGAAAAGCCGACTGCAGCAACATGACTGCGATTTATTTCACCGTGGCAAAGGAGCTTGGAAAACGCCCAAAGGTGGCATTTTCTGAAGAGGAGATAACGCGGCACGTGTTTTTGATAGTGGACGGGTATTGCCTGAGCCTCGAAAGAGGGGAATGGTTTCCCATTGCAGACATAAACAAGCACTATACCGTATATAGCATTACCGATGATGAAAACGCAATTCTGGCGATTGCATATAACAATCGTGGCTATAAGGCGGAACTTGAAGGAGATGCGTATGAGGCTGCTGGAGACACCGCGGCTGCCCGTGCTAACTTTGGGAAGGCGGTCGGGTGGACTAAAAAAGCCATCGGTGTTTTGCCAGGAGTGCCTCTGCTATATGAAAACCTCGGAAGGCATTATTGGAAACTCGGCATGATGGAGGAAAGCGAAGCTGCGAACAGAATGTGCCAGGCGCTCAAAGAGGAAAAGCGCAAACCCGGGCCTGAAGAGGCGCGCGCGCCCATTCCGCTTTGGTAAATTGCTGTTTTTGCAGGAGACTTGTTCAGGTTACGGCTGCACCCACTCTATTTCGTAATACTCGCGCGTGCTTCCGGGCACTTCGAGCCTTTTCACCAAGTAGTAGGTGACGGATGTTTCGCGGTCGCAGATTGCGAGAAGGAGCTCAAGGCCTATCCGCTTGCACTGGGAGATTGCATCCGCAAGCTCCTCGCCGCCTATATGCTCCTCCTCCGAAAGGGAGAACATCAGGTATTTCGGCTTGCCGGTCTTCGGGTTCTCAATGCCCCCATGCTGCCTGTGATAGAGAAGGAAGTCAAGAGAGGTGTGAAGGCCTGCTGATTCCGCCTTGACTTTTTTCGCGGATGCCTTTGCCTTCTTTTTCGCCTCGCCGGGGATGGCAAGCAGGAATGTTTTTTTCACGGAGTGCGCCACGCGGATGGCGCGCGCCCATTCGGAAATGAGGAGCTTGCTTGCGCGCGGGAAGCAGTGCACCACGTGCTTGGAATGTATCCATTCCTTGCCTTCGCGGGAGGGAGATGCGCCTGGGAAATACAATCGGAAATGCGTGCCGAACTTGAAGCCTGTCTTGAGCACAAACCCGTGCAATCGCCAGTCCTCGTAAACCTCATAGAGGTGCAGGAAGTCCTTGTGCTGGCGCCTTGCCGCGCGGATCACGCCGGCCTCGTCCGCATTCTCAAGGCGCATGCCTGCGTGGCGCATGAGGAAAAGCGTTTCGTATGCGTCAAGCTTGGAGAGCCTGCCGCGCTGCTCGGCCTTGTACGAGCCGAACTGCCCGAACCAGTGCTCCTCGTAAAGCCGCTTGCCGGCATCCTCGTCGTCGATTATGGACCATAAGTCGTCAGGGTAGAAGCGCCCCACCAGGGAGTATTTGTCAAGCGACAGCGAGCCTGAGGGGTATTTTATCCTGTTGTTCCTGCCATAGCACTCGCAGATTTCCTCGACCTGCCGCGCAATCAGCCCGCGGTCGCGCCAGTCCTTGTAGGTGAAGTAGCGCGCCATCTGCTTCTTGCGTTCGTATGCGGCGGCCACGTGGTTGAAGCGGTACTCGTTCAATGATGAGTCGAATGCGCGCGCATTCCGGATATCCATCAGGTAAAGCGCTTCCTCGGGAAAAAGATGGATTACTCCTTTTTTCATGTAGCCATAGTGCCCGTTCACGAGAGATGAGACTGACTCGGGCTCTGAAACACACGCGGACTTCTTTTTTGGTGAAAAATCGATTTTGATTGCCATGATATCCCGCTCTTGGGGGAATTGGAAAAAATATCCCCGGAAGATTGCTATCCATGTAATGCCCCACAAGGTTTAAAACGTGAGCGAGGAGGAAGGAAACATGGCAAGGGTGAGAAGGAAGCTGGGAAAGGGGAGGCATTACGATGCGCTTAGGCGCGAGAATGATAGCCTGCCAGACAAGATGCTTGCAAAATTGGTGAACCAGAAGTACGCAGTGGTAGGCGAACACTCCGCGGCAAAGCTTTGCCATTGGGCAGGCGAGTCGCTGCGCGGCAAGGGAGAATGCTACAAATCGAAATTCTACGGGATTTCCTCGCACCGCTGCCTGCAATGCACGCCAGTGCTGCAGTTCTGCAACCATGCATGCGTTTTCTGCTGGAGAATGATGCCTGAACGGGATGCGTATGGCGACGTGGCGGGATTTGAATGGAACGACGCAAAAACCGTCGCAGATGGGTTGGTTGCAGGGCAGAAAACATTGGTGGCGGGCTTTGGGGGAAATCCGGAAGTGAAGAAGGCGCTTTATCTTGAGGCGCTGGCGCCGAAGCATGTTGCGCTCTCGCTGACCGGCGAGCCCACCATGTACCCGAAGATGGACAGGCTGCTCGCCGATTTCCACGCGCGGGGAATGACCACGTTCGTTGTCACGAACGGCACGCTGCCCGAAGCGGTTGCCAAATGGAAGGTGCTGCCCACCCAGTTCTATGTTTCTTTGGTTGCGCCGAATGAAAAAGTCTACAGGCAGTTCATACGCCCGTCCGCGCCGGGGCTTTGGAAGAAGTATCAAAAAACGCTCGGCATGATGCCAGATATTGGAAAAAAGACACGGACTGTTCTTCGGATGACGATTGCGCGGGGCGTGAACGACTGCGGCATGGAGGGCTATGCTGCGCAGATAAGGATGGCGCAGCCGCATTATGTCGAAGTGAAAAGCATGGTGTTCGTGGGCGGCGCGCGCGAGCCATCAAGGGGCTTGACTTTGGAATCCATGCTGAGCGTGAAGGAGATAGAGGAAATCGCGCATGCTCTTGCCAGAATGACGGGCTATCGTTTCACAGACGTTCACGCGCCCTCGCGCGTGGCGCTTTTGTGCAGGGATGGGGAAACTGAGAAAAACAGGAAGATTGCATTTGGAAGCGAGGTAATGATATGAATAAGCATTTGAAGAATGGGGATGCCCTTTTGGCTGTTTCAATTATTGGGCTGATTGCGCTGGCATGCACGGCATATTTCTCAAATGATTTCCATGAGAAATATATACGAGATGGATGCGACAGGCATTGGTGCGGCCAGGAAAGGAATTGGGCAGGATTGGGATTTGGGCTGGTAGCGATTATCGCCGAGTTAGCTATGCTTGTGCTCGGAGAATACGACATTTTGGCTTCCAAAAACAGCAAGGTGTGGAAAACTGCACAGGGTGCTTGGATTTTTGTCCTGCCATTTGCAGGCACCATAACCTATTGCCTAGTTGGAAGGAAAAGCTGATAAGATGGCAATAAAAGCGATAATTTTCGACATTGACGGGGTGCTTGCCGATTCGCGGGAGGCGATTGCGCACAATACAATATGCTTAATGAAGGAATTCGGCTTTGACGTGCCTGACTCGCGCATAGAGAGCATGTCATCCGCGCACTCTGCCGAATCCGTGCTTGTTGCGCTTGCCCCGTCGCTTTCCTCCGACAGGGCGCTTCTTAAGAGAATGCTTGCCAGGCTTGCTGCGCTTACCAAGGAAAATATGGAGATGGTAAAACCTGCTCCGATTGCCCTGTCCGTTCCTGCGCTTGCCGCGCGCTACAGGCTTGCCGCTGCAAGCAACAGGAAATCGTCTGCATTGGTTGTTTTGCGGCAGATTGGCATTGGCGGGCATTTTGAGGCAGTGATGACAAGCGAGGATTCCCCGCCAAAGCCAGACCCGGCCATGATAAAGCGCGCGCTTGAGGCGCTTGGCGTGCGCGCGGGCGAAGCCATCTTTGCCGGGGATAATTTGGAGGACATGCAGGCGGGAAGGGGCGCGGGCGTGCGCTCAATCATGCTGGATGGCATGGATAAAACAGCTTGCGCGAAATTCCTGAAGGAGTTTCTGGGTTAGTGATAAGCGAGCGGAACCCCTCACATGATTTGGGGCGGGAGCGCCTCATTTTATTTCCAGCACGCCGTCGTTATTCTCTATTTTGAATGCTTGTGCGGGAGAGGTTGCTGTTAGCGATATTTCGCAGGATGAATTTGCGCGCGCGGAGAAGCTGCCGGATGTGAACGTGATGGAACCGCCCCCGCCGCCCGGCAAGCGCGCAGCCGGTTCTGGGCCGCCGCCTGCCAGCGCCAATGTTGCCTGCTTTCCTTTCACCTCCACCACACGCACGTTGCCATTTCCAAGGGAGCATGCGGATTGCAGCTTGGCTGAAAAGTCTGAAAATGAGGATTGCGAAAGAGAGATGTCGAGGCGCGATTGCGCCGCAGCTGCCAAACGCGAGCTTGCAGAATAGACTATGCCGAATGCGGAAAGAAAAACAAGGAAAACGAGCAGGGTTTCGATTGAGGCTTGCGCGCGGGGATGGGAATGCGCATATGTGCCCATAATGATGCCTTTGCCAAGGCACGCATTTCAGAGCTTGAATGATGCGCGCCTATTCAAATGCACTTTTTAGTGTAGGTATCGCAGCTGTTTGTTGTGCAGTCGGAATCCGTGGCGCAGTAGTCTCCAGGCACGCCTTTTGTCACGCCCTTGTCGGATGCCTCAAGGACCGCATTTGTCTTTGCATCCGCGCTTGCGGCCGCCTTGTTTGCGCTCTTCAGCATGGTGCTTGCCAGTATTACAGCCAAGCCAAGAATGACCACCAAAACAACGAGCATTTCCGCGGAAAGCTGCCCCTTTGCACCCATTACCCCACCCCGGATTAAATATCGCAGGAGCAGGTTAAAAGGTTTATGCAAAAAAGAGAAAACAGTTGGGGGCAGTGTAAATGAAGCTTGTTATTTGCGAAAAGCCGAAAGTTGCAGAGAAGATAGCGTATGCGATAGGCAGGGGAAAAGCGGACAGGAAATCCGCCAATGGAGTTCCGTATTACGAAGTTGAGCGGGACGGGGACGTCATCGTGGTGGTTTCCGCGGTGGGGCATTTGTACACCTTGCGCCAGGCAGAAGGCTCGGGAGGCTACCCTGTTTACAATATTGAATGGGCGCCAAGCTCGGAAGTGGAAAAGGAGGCGGACTACACCAAGAAATATGTGGATGCCATAAAAAAACTGGCGCCGGGCGCGGATGAATACATTTGCGCGTGCGACTATGACATAGAGGGAAGCCTTATCGGCTATAATGCGATGCGGTTTGCCTGCGGCACGGAAGTTGGAAGCCGCATGAAGTTTTCAGCGCTTACGCCAGAGGACCTGGAAACCGCCTATCTTGAAAGGGGAAAGCTTGACGTGGAGAATGCGCTTGCTGGAGAAGCGCGCCACATGCTTGATTGGTTCTACGGAATCAACCTAAGCCGCGCGCTCATGGCATCCATCCGAAGCGCAGGCGCAAGCTACAAACAGACCATGAGCATAGGCAGGGTGCAGGGGCCCGCGCTCGCAATACTTGCCAAAAAAGAAAAGGAAATCTCTGCGTTTGCTTCAAAGCCGTATTTCGAGCTTTGGTGCAAGGCAAAAGACACCCGGTTCGACAGCGTGAAGGGGAGATATGAGAAAAGGGAGGATGCTGCGGCGGCATTGGACGCTTCGGCGGCACAGGGCATTGTGGAAAAAGTGGAGAGGAAAGACTGGCTGCAGGCGCCGCCCCCGCCGTTTGACCTGACCAGCCTGCAGGTGGAGGCGCACCGCGCCCTGGGCATTGCCCCGGCAAGGACACTCGAGCTCGCGCAGACACTTTACGAGGCATCCATGATTTCATATCCTAGAACTTCATCGCAGAAGCTTCCGGCGAAGCTGAACCTGAAAAAGATAGTGGAAGCGCTGTCCAAAAATCCGGCTTATGAGAAAATTGCAAAGGCGCAGATTGCGGACGGGAGATTCATCCCTGCCGAGGGAAAGAAGGAAGACCCGGCCCATCCTGCGATACACCCCACCGGGCAGAGGGGGCAGGTCGGCGAGAAGGAAACGCGCCTGTACGACCTGATTGTGAAAAGGTTCCTATCATGCTTCGGAAAGCCGGCAAAGCGCGAAACCCTCAAGGTGTCGCTTCTTTCAGGGGCGGAGCGTTATGCCGCATCCGGAAGCAGGACGGTGGAGATGGGCTGGTTTGACGCCTATGCGCCATATGTGAAAATGGATGAAATAACGCTTCCGGCTTTTGCTGAAGGGGAAAAAGTGGCTGTGTCAGGATTCAAAATCGATGAAAAGAAAACGCAGCCCCCAAGGAGATATACCGCGGCATCGATAATTTCCGAGCTTGAGAAGATGAACCTGGGCACGAAGGCCACAAGAGCCGCGGTGATTGAAACTCTTTTCAAGCGCGGCTATCTGGAGGGAGAGAGCATCAGGGCGACGCCTTTCGGCCTTGCGGTCTATGACCTGCTGGCAAAGGTGGCGCCGGAAATCATGGATGAGGAGCTTACCAAATCGATTGAGGAGGAAATGGAAAAGATAGCCGACGGGGAGAATGAGAAGAAAGCGATTGAGAACGGCAAGAAAGTTCTTGACGCGATACTTAAGAAATTTGCTGGGAATGAAAAAGATATCGGGTTTGGGTTGCTATCAGGCCTGCGGCAGAAGGACTTTGCGGACAGCATGCTTGGCAAGTGCGTGAAGTGCGGAGGGGACCTGAGGGCGATACGCTCCAGGATGGGCAAGCAGTTCGTGGGCTGTTCAGGCTACCCTGAATGCAAGGCAACATACCCGCTTCCGCAGGAAGCGAAAATCATGCCGCTTGGCAAGGCATGCGAGAAATGCGGCACGCCCCTTGTGCGCGTGATAAGGAAGGCGAAAAAGCCTTTTGAGATGTGCATTGACCCGTTGTGCGAGACTAAAAAGAATTGGGGGCAGCCGAGCTACCAAAGGAACGCGGCGCCTGCTGCAAAATCAACGCCAACCGCACAAGGTGCGGCAAATGCGCCAGCAAGCCTGGCAGCAGTAAATCCGGCGCAAGCGGCAAGCGCCGGGCAAGCACCCCTGGCTGCTTCCGCAAAACCAATGGCAGCCGCCCAGGCGATAGCCCCTGCGGCTTTGGTTCTCGAAGCGAAGAAAAAGCCGGCAGCCAGGAAAAAGACCCAGGCTCCGAAGAAGAAAACTGGTGACAAAAAATGACACGCGGAAACATCGTGATTTTCATCCCTGCTTACAATGAGGAACGGACAATAGGTTCAGCTGTGCTGCTTGCCAAGAAATACGGCAGGGTTTTCGTAATAGACGATGGCTCGGACGACAGGACTGCCCTGCTTGCCCGCGAAGCGGGCGCAAATGTGATATTGCACAAGAAAAACATGGGCTATGGCGCGGCACTTAGAAGCGCGCTTGCCGCTGCGCAGAAACTGGACGCGGGCGCATTTGTTTTCATGGATGCCGACGGGCAGCACGATGCTGCCGAAATACCGGTGGTGGCCGCGCCTGTGCTTGAAGGAAAGGCTGAGTTGTGCCAGGGCTCGCGGTTTTTGGGGGGATTTGTCTCGGCTCCCGCCGGAAGGCGGGAGGGCGTGGCGTTCATAAATAAGCTCACAAGCGCG
>Ga0247841_10013282_pt1 | contig 10559 bp, 11 predicted proteins | sample LaCruzMarch2015__2_FD_192410 | JGI IMG/M metagenome (GOLD analysis project Ga0247841, IMG submission 192410) | Freshwater microbial communities from meromictic Lake La Cruz, Castile-La Mancha, Spain - LaCruzMarch2015_18m | ecosystem: Environmental > Aquatic > Freshwater > Lake | place: Spain...
CATGCGAAGATGTCGCACAATTGATCTGCCCAGATCTTTAACAATAAGGAGGGTTAATTGAGGGGCAGAGTTCTGTTTTGATTTGTGTTATTATTCTACGTAGAATGAAGATAAAGAAGGAGGCTCGTATGGAAGGGAATGGTATTTATATTGCTCTTGACGGTAAGACTTTAGCGGAATCGTTAGAGTTAGTTTCTAAATTACATGAGTACGTTGATGGTTTCAAAGTAGGTTTTGAATTTATTACTTCTGTATTTGCAAAAGTAGTTCAAACTCTAGACACAGAAAAGGAAGTAGACGAAACATATACTTACTTAAAGAACCTTCGACAATTGTTTTACCTTCTCAAAGGTAAACTGTTCTATGATGGCAAATTTAACGATATTCCCAATACCGTTAAAAATGCCGTAATTGCATTAATGCCGATTTCACCAAAGTTTTTCAACGTCCATGCATCCAGTGGCACAATTGCTCTCAAAGATGCAGTTGCCAATCGTGGTACAAGTGAAGTATTAGCCGTTACTGTTTTAACGTCGATATTAGAAGAATGTAATTCAATTTTTGGTGAAGAACCAGGAGAAAAAGTTCTACATTTTGTGCAAATGGCACTCAATGCAGGCGTCCAAGGTATTGTTTGCTCAGCCAAGGAGCTTGAATTTCTAAAGCAATACAAAGAATTCAAGAAATTGAAATTCATTACCCCAGGTGTCAGATCTCCAGGTGCAGATTCTAATGATCAAGCAAGAATCGATACTCCCAAAAATGCCATCAAAAATGGGGCTTATGGTTTAGTCATTGGACGTCAAGTCACTACAGCCAAAGATCCAGTTGCTGCAGTAAAACAGATAATTGGAGAAATCGAAGAAGCCAAGGCCGAAATGAAAGCAGAAAGATCGCATCGCTTGCTGCAAATATTTAGTACCATGTCGGCAATTGTGAAGGATTCACATTTAGTGTATACATCGGGTAAACATGGTGATGAATACGTTGACAAAAACAAACTCTATCTAGACCCAGTTGCCGTATCAAACTTATGTTATGAAATCGCTCTTGAATTTGTTCACGACGATATCCAAATTGTCTGCGGACCTGAAAAGGGTGGAATTTGCTTGAGTCAATTTGTGGCGTATCACCTTTCATTTTTGACCGGACACATAGTAGAATCTATTTTCTCAGAAAAAGAAGGAGAAGCTTTTGCTGTGAACCGCGGTTGGGGAGAAAATATTAAAGGTAAGCGTATGCTTATAGTCGAGGATGTTTTAACCACCGGGGGATCTGTTTTAAAAACAATTGAAGAAGTTAAAAAACACGATCCAAGCGAGATAGTTGGAGTGTCAGCTTTATGCAACAGGGGTGGCGTGACAGCAGAAATTCTTGGAGTAACACGTTTAATGTCACTTGTAAGCGTTTCATTGAAAACGTATGAAGCAGCAGAGTGTCCACTTTGTAAGGAAAAAGTTCCTGTAAACACACAACTCGGCCACGGAAAAACATTTCTCGAATCAGATGCAGGAAAAGCCATCTACGGCTAAAACTTTCTAATCTATATTTTGGGTTACAAAAAAAGGGGAGACCTTTAGCCTCCCCTCCCAAAATCACTCACTACTTCACCTTTCGCTACTCATCAACCCTCCTTATTATAATTTTTCAACATTTTCCCAATTATTATTTAAATCTCCCCCTTTTATTCCCCCTCTTCGAAAAAGAGGGGGAAATTAGGTAGAATTAATAATAATGTTCAAACAATTGAGTCCAGCTGAAGCCAGAACAACTCAAATGTATCTAAGATATTTAGACAAATTAAGACAAATATCAAGAGTAAATAGAAAAAATCCAACACCAGCAGAAAAAATATTTTGGGACTTAGTTATTGGTAAAGATAAATTAAAATATCGGTTTTTGAGACAAAAACCGATTGGTAGATGTGTTCTTGATTTTTATTGTTCAAGTTTATTATTAGATATTGAAATTGATGGTGATTCTCATGATTTCAAAAAAGGCTGGGACGAAGCACGAGATGAATATTTAGAAATCAGAGGCATCAAAACAATTAGATACAAAAATAATGAAGTATTAAATAATACCGACAAAGTTATTGCTGACTTATCAGAAAAAATTAAAGAAAGAGAAAACAAATTATCAATAACCCCCTCTTTTTCGAAGAGGGGGCAGGGGGAGATTTAGACAAAACAATGGTAAAATACCTTTATACAATGCCCGATAGTCTAGTGGTAGGACGCTTCGCTCTGAACGAAGAAACTGTGGTTCGAATCCATGTCGGGCAACCAAGTTGGTTTCTGATTGTGCAAACACCTCATTTAGCTTGATGCATTCGGCAAATTTGGGTGTTCCAGAAATTAATTCTTGATAGTTTGGCGCGGAGTCGAATAATACCCCAAAATAGGATGCCTTAACAACAGGGTCTTGGCTATCTATCAGCAAATTTTCAATGTGTTCCAGAAAATATTTTATATATTTCATAACTAACTCCATATTTGTAGGTTTATCCACCGTATTCTTACTTTTCTCGGTTAATAGGTCTCCGATTTGATTGTCAATTTTTACTAAGTCTTCTTCTATATATTTTATTGCTACCTCCGAATTTAAATATTTAATTTTATCAGCTGTAATTTTAGCTTGAACTTTTAATTCACTAATTCGTGAATCAATATCTATTTTGTCTCTATCCAACTCCAACTTTCTTTTATCCCATTCGTTTATCACTGCTTTCTCCAATGCATCAGTGTATCCAGGAGCGATTTTTATATTTTTTATGAAGTTAGTAACGGTTTTATTAAACTCTTCTTTTGGAACTCTAAAATAATGACCTCGTTTATTACAATGATAAGCAGGATAATATTTTCCCAGTCTTCCTCGTGAAGCACTTCCAAACAAAGGTCTATTACAGTGAGGACACATTACCACTCGTTTATAAGGAAAATCAGGGTTTCTAACACCCTTTTTTAATAAATACTCCGGTTGTTGTTTCCTACAAAATTTAATACTACCATCTTCTTCTTCGATGATTGTTCTAATTCCCCGATTGGCTTTATTAAATGTTTCTATGGATACTAATCCTTCATATTTACCTTTTTGAGGATTTTCTTTTGTCCACTTTACTAAATTAATACCTGCATACAAAGGGTTTTTTAAATAACTCCATAAAGCTTTAATATTAAGTGGGCTGTTGCCTTTTTCCTTAATTATTTTTGTTTTGTCATGGCGGTCTCGAAAATACATTGGTCTTGTTTTAAATCCCAAATTATTTATTTCCTCAACAATCTGATGGTCACTTAACGTTCCACGACAGCGTAATTCAAACATTTTAATAATCCAAGTCGATTCGACCAGATGAGGTTTTAAAATTACGCGTTTGCCATCGGTCGTTTCAATTTTTTCGTTCATAAATCCCATCGGTGCTCGTCTAACCCAATATCCCATTCGTGAATAACGAATTTCGGCACCAATCATTCGGCTCATGATATCTCGAATTTCATCCTTAGCTCGTTCTGCTTCAAGCATTTCCGATTTTTGTGTAGGCGAATAAACACTCCACTTAAAAGACACTCCTAAATGTTCCAGAGTGTTGACTTGTTGTTGTCCGATTATTCCATAGATATCGATAAGTCTTACTTTGTTCTTATCTAATTGCATTTTGAGTTCTTCATAAAAATATGAACCACCACGGGTAAAACGGTCAATCGACTTAATGATAAATAATTGGATATTATTCTTTTTATGTTTACAGTAATCGATGGCTTCCTGAACCGGTTGCTCGTCTTTGGAGGCAGATTCTAGAAAAATAAAAAACTTTTTAATATGAATGTTATGCGTTTCGGCATATCTTTCAAGTTGTTCTTTTTGTGCTTCCGGTGAATCACCGTCTACTCCTTGTTTTACCGACGATACTCTAATTGCTGCAACTGCGTTGTTCAATACTGTTTCCATGGTGTCCTCCCTTTGTTCTGGTCATCTATTATCCTGTCAATTATTAAATTTGCTAAAAACGATATTCTTTGTTCGGTGGTCATTGATAGTGTTGCCGGTGTCGATGAAGAATTAACATTCTTTGAGTTTTTTAATCTTCCCATATTCGTGTTTTTGAAGCTGTAATTATCCTTATTAGGTTAATTGTATTATCCTTTTTAGGATAATACAATATAACAAAATATATCAAATATCATTTACTTCATACCTAATAAATGATATATTCCGATATATACTTATTCCTGCCTCAAAAAATATCTTAATGATAGGGAATAAATTAAAGTCAAAGAAAGTTTTACAGCTCATATTTCCCTCGGATACGAGTAAATCTGCCTTTGCGACGGAACAGTTCTTTTCACTTCTCCACGTCATCTCAAAGAAACTTGGTCTTTGGGACAGAATAATTTGCCGTAAAAACGAATGTTCGCTTGAAATTGTTTCTACCAAAAAAGAAGGTATTCGCTACTTATTGATTGCTGATACCAAGTTTATAGACATAATTAGCCGTAATCTTTTATCTTATCTTCCGGGCATTAAAATTAAAGAAGTATCCGACTATTTGGATAATCAAAAATCGGTTAATATTGTCGAACTAAAACTAGCCAATCATTTTGCCCTTTCACTTTTAGACCAAAAAACACTGATAGAAAACGACCCAATTTCTTATCTTACCGGTAATATGACAAAGTTGCTTCCAGACGACTTAATTTCCTGTCAATTCGTTGTTAGTCCAATTATTAAATCAATTCATAAAACTATTTTTTGGGAAATTAAAAATCTACAAAATCGAATCTCAAAAAATTTACCCCTAACTTGTGTTGTCAAAAAAAACTTTTTACAAAAATTTGTTTCCTTACCGATAATAAATATAATTTGGTTATTGATTGTTGGGGTTGGGAAAATAATTTCTTTTGTCTTTATGTTTGTTGTCAGTATGGTTATCGGTCTTTTTGACACCGAGGGTAAGTCGGTGCCGTTTCTACAAAATAATCCGACTAATTTGATTAATTTAAATATTAATCCTTATGAAACAGAATTGGGATTAAATATTAAAACCAAATTTGACCAATCGTTATTTGAAAGCTCGATTCGTATATTAATTGTTTCTAATAATCAAAAAGATTACAAAACAAGACTTGGCGGTCTCTTGGCATCTTTTGGTCAACTCAATAGTCCTCACCAATCTTTTACCATTAAAAATTCGATTCTATTAAAACAAAATAAATTAATAAACTTATTCCAAAGTCGACACTTATCCCCCGATTCACCCTTTAATCAAAACCCAATATTGTCAGTTTCGGAATTATCCGACCTTTATCATTTTCCATATGCTCTAACTACCAAAACGGAAGATATGATAAAAATTCACAGTGTTGAATTACCCGCTCCTTTATCGATGAAAAACAATGACAATCTCGATGTTGTTTTTGGCAAAAATACTTATGGTAATTCTAAAGTAGATATTGGTTTAACCGATGACGACCGTTCCCGTCACGTCTATATCTTAGGACAAACCGGTTCCGGTAAATCAACGATTATGTTTCATATGGCAAAAGATGATATTAATAAAGGCAAGGGTATGGCAATCCTTGACCCACACGGTGATTTGGCAGAAGACCTAATTAATACCGTTCCCAAAAATAGAATTAAAGATTGTATCTATTTCAATCCTTTCGATTTGGCTTATCCTATTGGTCTTAATCTTTTGGAATTATCAAAAGGACTTACCGGCGATGAGTTGGAACAAGAAAAAGAATTGGTTTGTGAAAGTGTAATTTCTGTTTTTCGAAGGGTATTTAATAAAGATGAAAACACCGACAGTCATCGAATTGAATACATTTTAAGAAACACAATTTACACCGCTTTCACAATAGAAGGTGCCACTATTTTTACTGTTTATGAATTATTGAATAATCCAAAATATCAAAAAGATATTACCAATACTCTTGAAGACCAAAATTTAAAAAAATTCTGGAAAAATGAATTCGGAAAAGCGGGTAGTTATCAAACCGTTAAAATGGCTTCCGGTGTTACTTCCAAAGTTGGTCGTTTCTTGTTTTCTCCAACAGCCAAAAGAATTTTGGAGCAACCACATTCAACAATTAATTTTGATGAAATTCTTGAAACCGGAAAAATTTTAATTTGTAATCTTGCCGAGGGAAAACTGGGGGAAGATACTTCACAGCTTTTAGGGACAACAATAATCACCAAAATTCAACAGGCGGCAATGAGACGAGTGAGAACCAAAAAAAATGAGAGAAATCCCTTCTATCTATTTATTGACGAATTTCAGAACTTTGCCACTTCGTCATTTATTAAGCTTTTATCGGGTGGTCGAAAATTTGGTTTAAGACTAACCATTGCCGAGCAGTCAACTTCACAACAAGAAGACAGAAATATCGTTAATGTAATTTTGGCAAACACTGGCACTGTCATTTGTTTTAGAACCGCCAGTCCGATAGATGAAGAATTAATGCTCTCACAATTCACTCCCTATGTCAGTCAATGCGATATTGTCAATTTGCCCCGATATCGATTTTATATAAAGCTCTCGGCGGTCGAGCCGGAAGAACCTTTTTCGGGCGAAACTTTACCAATAGTTTATAAACACGACGAGAAAAAACTCAAAAAAATAATTGAGGCATCAAGAAAAAATTATGCGGTTGAATATCTCGACAGCACGATATTTTTAAAACAAAAAAAGAAAAAAACTATTAAAAAAACAACGTCTTCAATTGAGGCAAGGAGTCTTGTATGAGTAGGAACGCGTTCCTACTGGAATCGACCAATTTTGAACCTAAATTGAAAAAAATCATTACATCTATACTCCCTTTATATATAATGAAGACGTTATGAATTCAAGATACGAAGAAATACTAATCTTACTCTATCGATTCAGATTCTTAACTAGACAACAACTTCAAGAATTAGTCGGTCACAAACATAACGGTAGAATACTACAATGGCTAAATGATTTAACAAAAGACGATTTTATCATACGCTATTACAATCAAAAAAATATCATTAGTCCAGCTGTCTATTCAATAGGTCTAAAAGGTAGATCATATCTTAAAAAAAATAGTAAAGAATTAAAAATTAATACAATAGTTCTCAATCGCATTTGGAGAGAGCAAACATTGTCTGTTCAATTTCGTTTTCATTGCCTGACAATTGTCGATATCTACTTATCGCTTTTGAAACTAACAAATTCGACAGGAGCACAACTCCGATTCTTTACCAAAAGCGATCTACACAATGTCATTCATCTCCCTACTCCTTTTCCTGACATATTCTTTCATATCACAGAAAAAAGTGGTTTCAAAAGATACTATTTTTTAGATGTCTTTAACTACTTTACTAATCAAAAAAAATTTCAAAAACGCATCGAACAATACTATGATTACTATGATGATGAAATATGGCAAGACAATGTAGACGATAGCCAATTTCCAATTATTATTTTTGTTTGCTCGGATAAAAAATCTTATGGATATCTAAACTGGTATTTGTCTACAAAAATACTTGCCGAAAACGATACCCTCGATTTCTATTTGACTACCAAAGAAATAATAAAAACCGAGGGCTTGACGAGAAACTCTCTAAAAAAAGTCATCGCCAAAGATGACAATTAAACATCTTCTAATTCCGTAATTCGACACTCCAAAAAATCTTTGATTATATTGGCTAGTGTTTTTCCATCAATATCCAAACCGCAAATTTTATTTAATTGTTTGGCATAAGTTTCAAAGTAACCAGTTTCGCCATTATACTCTCCTTTATTAATCAAATTAATATATTTTTGTAATACTTTAATTTTTGGCATTTTTTAATAAACTAATAACTTCATCCTCTTCCATATTTATGTCGGTATCACACTCCCGACAGTAAAATCTGCTGTCGTCAAAATCTTCGTCGATTACATCATATTGTAATTCGCCCTTGTAAACCGACAAACGATAAAAACTTCTTTTTTGTTGTTCTTGCCCCAGTGTTTCTTCATTTAACTCAACTTGGCAATGCGGACATTTATTAATCATTTTTATTTTCCTTTTTCCCTAAATAATAAGCAGACATGACTTGGGCTTCGATACAGCCCTGAAAGTCACCATTTGGCATTTCCTGCCTTATATCCAGCAACTCAATAATGTTGCTGGATATTCTTAATAATTCGATATTTGTTTTTGTGTCAATCATAGTTTTTTAAATTTCCGAAAATCTTTTTTCGGCAAAATATAAATCTCTTTCAATCCCTAAACCAAACTCACCTTTGTAACTCTCCAATTCGGCTAATGAGAAATAACCCCATTCGTCGTTATGGTCTCCAAAGATGGAAACATATCCAAAGAATGTTTTCTCCTCTGGATTGTATTCGGTCGCATACCATGTTCCCGCTCCTGTTGGATTAAAGAACTTGGCAATAATAACAGGATTAATATCATCCTCCTGACAACCAACACCACTAAATCTTTTTAACAACTCTTGTGTTAAAAGTTTCATACTTTTTTCTCCTTTTTATAATTTTTAAATTTGGGTAGGTAGACCTACCTGCCCAAATTACTGGAATAAAAAAAGCGGGGTGTTTTTTGCAAGGGCAAACCCGCAAAGCGGGTGCAGTTTATTGGAGCGAAGCGGAAACCCTTGCGAAAAGAGGGGCAAGACCCCTAAAAGAAATTAAATATTTTGTTATACTTACACTTGGTTATATCGAACGGTTACGGCTCTTCGAAACCTTTCTAAAAAAGAAGTTACTTGGTGTGAAGTACTGGTTGATTAAATATCATAAATAAAATACAGTCCTTTGGTTTTTTCCAAGGACAGTGGAATAGATGGTACCTCACACAAAATCGATCCCGATGGCAACCCGAATGTCTTTAAGCTTGAACGCAATGATAACGGATTGTGGTTGAATAGCAATTGGACTAATCCCGACAATCATTGGAATCTCGACAATGAGATGGTTTTTTGTCTCCGAAAGTAACTTCTTTTAGTTGTTTTTTCCAACCACCAAACATTTTGCCAACATTATCCAAATTAATAGATATGTCTTCATAATGCTTATGAGAAACAAATTTTGCCTCCCAACTGACATAAATAAGAAATTTAAGCGTGTCTAAAATAGAGATACACTCGATAATCTTTTCTGTTTTTCTTTCTTTTTCGCTAAAATACATAATATATGATAGTTCAAGTAAATCAAGAAATTTATTTTCAATTCTTGTTCCTATGGTATAGCGTGCAGTTTTAGGAATATGGGGAACAATACTAACCCAGATCAAATATCCATCTTTGATTTTACTCAAAATCGAGGCACTTTCAAGAGAAAAAGGTTGTGTCTTGCTCATGTCTTTGATGATATCGTTTCCATTGAAAATTTACTAGTATCATGGCAAGAATTTTTAAGAGGAAAAAGAAAGCGTAAAGATGTGGCTAAGTTTTCACTGTATTTTATGGATCACATTATCCAGCTTCATCAGGAACTTTTTAATAAAACTTATAAACATGGTTCATATTTTGCTTTTAAAATTAGCGATCCTAAACCTCGAGATATTCATAAGGCAAGTATTCGTGACAGAATTGTTCATCACGCCGTGTACAGAATTTTATATCCATATTTTGATAAAAAATTTATTTTTGATTCATACTCGTGCCGAAAGAAAAAAGGGGTACATAGGGCAATAAATCGATTTCGTGAATTTGGAAGAAAAGTTTCGCATAATAATACCAAAACGACTTGGGTGTTGAAAGGCGATATTAAAAAGTTTTTTGCCAGTATCGATCATAATGTTCTCGAAGGTATTCTTGAAGAATATATTATGGATAGTGATGTTGTTTTACTTTTGAATAAAATTATTGATAGTTTTAATCCAGGACTACCTCTTGGCAATCTCACCAGCCAATTATTGGTTAATATTTACATGAATGAATTTGATCAATTTGTAAAACACAAATTAAAAGTAGAATATTATATTCGTTATGCAGACGATTTTGTAATTTTACATGAGTATAAATTATACCTACAACAAATTATTCCCAAGTTATCTGAATTTTTAGAATCAAAATTGAAACTTTCGCTTCACCCAAAAAAGGTTTTTATTAAAACACTGGCTTCAGGTGTAGATTTTTTGGGATGGATTAATTTTAGCCATTATCGAATTCCAAGAACCTCGACAAAACGAAGAATGTTGAAAAAATTGCAGAAAAATAATTCAGAAGAAACATTGAACTCATATTTAGGATTACTTAGCCACGGAAATACATATAAGCTTACCCAAAAAATAAATCGCGGTCGCTTCGCGACTAAATTAAAGAGTCAAAGAATCTAAGTTTTACTTGCGGAGACAAAAAACCATCTCATCGACGAGACTCCAATGAAAGTCGGGACGAGTCCAACTGCTACGCAACCACAACCCGTCATCACCGCGCTCAAGCCTAAAGACACACGGGTCGCCATCGGGATCGAAAATTGGTTTCATAGCAATGTATTTCCATTCATTTAAGGGTTGATCCTTGTATTTAAGACGTAGCTCTGGACCAACTTCCGGAGGGCAAAGGTCTAAACCAAAATATTCGGC
>Ga0247841_10013283_pt1 | contig 10558 bp, 9 predicted proteins | sample LaCruzMarch2015__2_FD_192410 | JGI IMG/M metagenome (GOLD analysis project Ga0247841, IMG submission 192410) | Freshwater microbial communities from meromictic Lake La Cruz, Castile-La Mancha, Spain - LaCruzMarch2015_18m | ecosystem: Environmental > Aquatic > Freshwater > Lake | place: Spain...
CTTGTATTAACAGTTGTTAATATTTTCGCTAATTTGCTGATATTCAAAAATGGTATATTTTTTGATCTGTTGAAAAGATGTTCGCCGAATAATAATTTCTTAAAAGAAAAGATATATGTGATTTTTGTTTTAACACAATTAACAGCATATCATAAAAAGCATTAGATAATAAAACTTTATATAGTTAATAAAATTAAAAATATCAGGGTGATAAAATAACGGGACTTACGAAATTGGTTGCTATTTTTGAAAGTAAATCCATAAACAGAGAAACAGTCTTAAATTTGGAATAACAGGCAGATGAAAGAAAAGGATAATACGGAGCTGGTCTCAAAAATAATAGAGATTAAGAAGAAGAAGAATGCCATTATTCTTGCTCATTATTACCAAACCGGCGATATACAGGATATAGCAGATTTCATTGGCGACAGTCTTGCCTTGTCGCAGAAAGCTGCAGGCAACGACGCAGACATTATACTTTTTGCCGGTGTGCGGTTTATGGCTGAAACGGCAAAAATTCTGGCTCCTGATAAAAAGGTTCTTATACCCGACATGGATGCCGGATGCTCCCTGGCCGATTCATGCGATCCGGTCGAATTCAAAAAGTTTATAAGTGATAATCCCGGAAGAATCGTTGTAACATATGTAAACACAAATATCGATATAAAGGTTCTTTCCGATATTATATGCACTTCTTCAAATGCTGTTCAGATAATTGAATCTCTTCCTGAAGGAGAAAAAGTACTTTTTGGTCCCGACAGAAATCTTGGAAATTACATTCTTAATAAGACAGGCCGCGACATTGTAATTTGGAATGGTGCATGCCATGTTCATGAGGAGTTTTCGCTGGAGGCAATTCTGAAATTGAGAAATGAAAATCCTGATGCAAAAGTGATAGTTCATCCCGAATGTGAGCTTCCTGTAAGAATGATTGCCAATTTCATCGGTTCAACTTCGGCATTGCTGAAATTCACATCCACAGACAATTCTCCCGCATATATTGTGGCAACGGAACCGGGAATAATTCATCAGATGATTAAAAAAAATCCCGCAAAATTATTCATACCAGCGCCTCCGAAAGATTCCACCTGCGGGTGCAGCGAGTGCAATTTCATGAAATTGATTACTCTGGAAAAGATATACAGGTGCCTGAGAGATGAAAAACCTGAGATAAGGATAGGTAGCAGGGTTCTTGCGAAAGCGCGTAAGCCTATTGTCAGAATGATGGAAATATCTGAAAAACTTGGATTATAAGATGAAGAGGATATTGTTGCTTTGTGTTATTTTAGTAACAGGAGATTTAGCTTCAGGACAGCCGGGTAGTGTTCCGCAGGACGGATACCAGATATTCAAATATCCAAACGGAACCGTATCGAGTGAAGGAATTTTCAGGAACGGAAAACCAGACGGATTATGGATTAGCTATTATGTGACCGGAGTAAAAAAGTCGGAAGGAAAATACAACAATTTTCAGCTCGACAGCGTATGGGTATTTTTTGACCAGGCAGGCGACACTATAGAAAAAATAAATTACCTGTTCGGAAAAAGAAACGGTTTTTCATTTAAGTACAAAAAGGATCCATCAGAAGGAATTTATATACAAACACAGGAGCTTTATGCCGGCGACAAAAGGGAAGGAATGGCTTATTTCTATTTTCCTGATGGTAAGATACAGCAGACTATAGCCTATAACGGCGGAAAGAAGGAGGGATTATCGAAGGAGTTCGACAGGGAAGGTAATGTGATAACCATACTTGAATATAACAATGATTTCCTTATCAGCAGGGAAAGGATTAACAGGGTTGATGGAAAAGGCCTGAAACAGGGAGTATGGAAGGACTTCTATCCTACCGGAAGTGTAAAAACGGAAAAGAACTACCGCGACGATCTTCTTCACGGATATTTCAAGGAGTATGACAACAGGGGAATTCTTGTTATGACAATGTTGTACGACAATGGATCAATAGTGAAATCGGAAGTTGAAGATCAGCCTGATATTGAGATAGAAAACAAGTATGATGAAAACAACCGACTTGTTTACAGCGGTCCGTTCAGAAACAAGATTCCGGTTGGGATTCACAGGGAATACGGTGCAGATGGAAAAGTGATAAATGCATTCGTTTATAATGATAATGGACTTCTTATTTCAGAGGGAATTGTAGACGAAGCAGGGCGTTTTAACGGCAAATGGAAGGATATGTATCCCGACGGAAAAATTCAGGCTGAAGGTCAATATATCGGTAACCGGCGGGCAGGACTATGGAAGTTTTATAACAACGATGGAAAACTTGAACAGACAGGTTCGTACAACAACGGAAGGCCTGACGGATTGTGGAAATGGTATTACGGAGACGGAGCAATTCTAAGGGAGGAGGAATATTTCCAGGGACAGCGCGACGGAGAATTTGTAGAGTACGCACCCAATGGAAAAATAATAGCGCAGGGAGGTTACACTGATGGCGAAAAGAACGGAGTCTGGAAATATGATACGGGTGACAACACCGAGGAGGGAAAATATATTGTAGGTTTGCGCGACGGATTATGGAAATCCTATTATAGCAACGGTACTCTGAGATTCAGGGGAAATTACATACAGGGCAATGCTGACGGGCAACTGACCTATTACTACGATAATGGCAGGGTGAAGGAAGAGCAGTTTTACAGAACGGGAATCCGCCAGAGGACATGGAAGAAATACGACGAGGAGGGCATGCAGGTTATGATGATAACTTATAAGGATGATGTTGAGATTAGCATTAACGGAGTTAAGATTGAACTTCCGGAGAGTGATGTAAAACTTATTAAATAAGAATACACCTGCTGTCAGGCAGTTTATTTTAATGGACGAGAAATTTGAAATAAGGAAGGATAATCTTACTGATACCGAAAAGGAGCTGGAGAAGCAGCTTCGTCCGGTCGCATTTGATGATTTCAAGGGTCAGAAGCAGGTAATAGATAATCTTGAAGTCTTTGTAATTGCAGCAAGGCAAAGGGGGGAATCACTGGACCATGTGCTTCTTCACGGGCCTCCCGGTCTTGGCAAAACCACTCTTGCAACGATTATATCCAATGAGCTCCATGTCAACCTGAGGGTTACATCTGGTCCGGTCCTTGACAAGCCAGGCGATCTGGCCGGTCTTCTTACGAATCTGGAGGAGGGTGATGTGTTATTCATCGACGAGATACACAGGCTCAGCCCGGTTGTTGAGGAATACCTTTATTCGGCGATGGAGGATTACCAGATTGACATCATGCTTGACAAGGGACCCAGCGCCAGATCTGTTCAGCTTACCCTCAATAAATTTACCCTGATCGGAGCAACAACACGTTCGGGATTACTAACTAGCCCGTTAAGGGCACGATTCGGGATCACTTTTCATCTGGAGTACTACGATCATGAAGTACTGACCGGGATAGTGCTTAGATCGGCAGGCATACTGGGTGTCGAAATCGGCGCTGATGCGGCAGAGGAAATAGCCAGGCGAAGCAGGGGAACACCCAGGATAGCAAATGCACTTCTGAGAAGGATAAGGGATTTTGCTCAGGTAAGGGGTTCCGGTAGCATTGACCTCGATATAACCCGTTACGGTCTTAAAGCCCTGAACATTGATCAACACGGGCTGGATGAAATGGATAACCGGATACTTCTTGCAATAATCGACAAGTTCGGAGGTGGTCCGGTCGGGCTGAACACCATCTCAACAGCAGTTGGCGAGGAGAGCGGCACAATAGAGGAGGTTTATGAGCCATTCCTTATCAAGGAGGGATATCTGAAAAGGACCCCCAGGGGAAGAGAAGCAACGGAACATGCCTACAGGCACCTGGGAAGGAGTTTAGGGCGCGACCTCAACGGAAGACTGTTCTGATCTGTCTACATTCTTGAAAGAACATTGCTTATCTTTTCAAGCCCTTTTCTGTTAAGAATCCTGATTTTCCTGCCATTCAGCTCGACAAGCTTGTCGGACTTGAATTCGGAAAGAAGCCGGATAACCGATTCGGTGGCTGTTCCGACAATATTTGCAAGCTCTTCGCGGGTAAGCGATATCCTGAGGTTGTTCTGCTCATCGAGACCGAAATCGTTCATGAGCAGCAGCAGGATCTCGGCAAGCCTTTCCCTTACTGTTTTCTGGGCAATGTCGGTTATAAACGAGTTGGCTTCTCCAAGCTCGTGGCATGCAAGTTTAAGCAGTTCAAGGGAGAAGGAAGAATTGGTTTTAATAAGTGAAATCAATATTTCGGAGGGGATGAAACAGACCTGACAGTCTTCAATAACCTTTGCTGAAGTGCATGCCGGTTCGTTGCTGAGAACACTTCTGTAGGCGATTATTTCGCCTGGTCGTGCAAATCTGATTATCTGTTCTTTCCCGTCGAAACCTGTCTTGAAAACCTTTATTATCCCTTTATGTATGCAGTAAAAGCCGCTGATCCTGTTTCCCTCCTGATATAATACATCACCACGGCTGTACTTTCTGAAATCCTTTTCAAAGTTGATCATTTCAGTCTCTTCGGGAGTGAGGTGATTGAATATGGAGACTGTCTCCAGGGCACATCGTTCGCATAACGGAACATATAATTCATGCTGTTTCATCCTTAAATAGATTTATTATAGGTTCCCGCTAAAGCGTGAGAACCCACAAGATTGAACATGAATTAATTACATTCGTGTTTGTATATTTGATACAAGTGGGTTTCATGGTTTCGGATTTTATCAGCTGGTGACTACAAAACCGTTTTAAACTGATCAAGAAATCTAATGTCATTTTCAAAATAGAGCCTCAGATCATTGACCTGATACTTAAGCATAGCGGCTCGTTCGATTCCCATTCCGAAGGCAAAGCCCGTATATTTTTTGCTATTAATCCCACATGCTTCAAGAACATTGGGATGAACCATTCCGCATCCGAGCACTTCGAGCCAGCCGGTGTATTTACAGACATTGCATCCTAAGCCACCGCAGATTGTGCAGCTTACATCCATTTCGGCCGAAGGTTCGGTGAAAGGGAAGTATGACGGCCTCAGGCGGATACGGGTTTCACTTCCGTAAAGCTCACGGGCAAAGAAAAGAAGCGTTTGTTTCAGGTCGGCGAACGATACATTCTCATCGATGTATAATCCCTCTATCTGATGAAAGATGCAATGTGCCCTGGCTGATATGGCTTCATTTCTGAATACTCTTCCGGGCGAAATGGTCCTGATCGGAGGCATCTGATTGTGCATCACCCTGACCTGAACAGAGGAGGTGTGTGTGCGCAGAAGAATATCGGCTGGGTTTGAGTCCTCAGGTGAACTCCTGAATACGTAGAAAGTGTCCTGCATATCCCTCGCAGGATGTTCGGGTGCAAAGTTCAGCTTTGTGAAGACATGGTCATCATCTTCAATCTCGGGTCCCTCCGACACGGTGAAGCCGATCCTAGTGAATATGTCGATTATTTCTTTTCTGACAAGGGAAATGGGGTGACGTGAACCTGAAGGATAAGGAAATGCAGGTCTGGTAAAATCATTTTCAGTGGCCGATTCATCAGTCGATTCAAGTTCTTTATTAAGTGAATTGTATCTCTCCTGTGCCTTTTGCTTCAATTCGTTGAGCTTCTGACCCACATCCCTCTTGAGATCAGATGACACTTCCCTGAATTCTTCAAATAAGGATGTTATCAATCCCTTTTTGCTCAGGTATTTCAGCCTGAACGATTCAAGTTCTGAAGACGAAGATACTTTAACTGAATCTACCTCTTCAAGGAGGGTTTTTATTTTGTCAAGCATTTTTATTTATATAAATAACAAGTATAATTTACTTTGGTTGATGGTTGTTGGTTAATTCACCACTTTCATACTGATGATCCTGATATCGTTGACCGGCTTGTCAGCCTGGTTGGTCGGCGAACCTGCAATTTTATCAACAATTTCAAGTCCTTCAACAACTTCACCAAAGACAGTGTAGGTGCCATCAAGACGCGGAACGCCGCCAATGCTCATATAGGCATCAAGCTGTTCCTGTGAGAATTTGTATTCGCCTTCTGTGGTCAGGTATTTAAACATTTTCATGGAAGCAATTTCCTGAATTTCACTTTCAGAAAGGGGAGTTCCCGAAATTCTTACGCTGTCGGCTGTTTCCTTTATGAATTTGTAGAAAACGACCTGCTTCAGTCCGCTGTTGAGCCTTTCTTCAGTCGTTTTTAATTCTTCGGCTGTATATTTTTTGCCCTGGACAATATAAAACTGGGTTCCGGACGAGCTCATTGCAGGATTGTCATTATTGCCCTCTCTTGCAGCAGCCAGGACACCCTTCCTGTGATAGTATTCCCTGCGGAATTCCGCAGGGATTGTATAGGTGTCAAGAGTATCGAGCTGCTCCTTGGTAAGACCGGTTCTTGTCAAGGGGTCGCCGGCCTGAATCATAAAATCCCTGATAACACGGTGGAAGGAAATGCCGTCGTAAAAACGCATATTCACAAGTTTTATGAAATTGTCGCGATGAAGGGGAGTACCGTCATATAGTTTTACTTTTATATCTCCTGAAGTTGTTTTGATAAGTACCATTGTATTCTCATTTCCGACCCTGATGTTACACGATGCAATGGTGAAGAGAACGGCTATGGAGATTAGGTATCTGAAGAATGTGTTCATGAAAACTTCTTATTGGTTAATAACGTTCTGCTAATCTGAGGGCAAAGATATTTAACTTTGAGCGATCATGAAAGAAATGATTTTAAAATGAATTTTTTTTCCGGTCTCGTTCTTTTTCGGGTAGAAGTACACCAGGGAAAGGAAAGAAAGAAATGAAGTAAGGTGAACGAAGTCAGAGCATTAGCGAAGCAGACCGTAGTATACGGATTGGGAACCATTGTCCCGCGGTTTCTTAACTATGGGGTTGTGACATTATTTTATACCAGAATTTTCACCAAAGCTGAATACGGAGTTATTACGGAACTGTATGCATGGATGGTGTTCCTGCTTATAGTGCTTACTTATGGAATGGAGACCGGTTTTTTCAGGTTTTCGCAGAATAGCAGGGACTATGAAAAGGTTTACAGCACCACACTGATCAGTCTTCTGGTTTCATCTGCTGCTTTTCTGATAATCGTCAATATCTTTATCGGGCCGGTTTCGGCCATCCTGAAATATAGTGACAACCCTGATTACATAAGAATGTTTGCTGCAATAGTGGCAATCGATGCTTTTGCTGCAATACCTTTTGCAAGGCTGAGAAGGGAGAACAGGGCTTTGCTTTTCAGTTCAATAAAGATTGCCAATGTTTTAATTATCATTGTTTCAGTAATTTTTTTCCTGCTCATTGGTCCGGGTATTTATGAAAGAAGCCATGGCTGGTTCCGGAAGGTCTATGACCCCGGTTATGGGGTGGGTTATGTATTTCTGGCAAACCTGATAGGCAGCGCAGCAACACTGCTGATGCTTTTACCTTTTGTTAATCTGAGGAAGCCTGTATTCGATCGTGAAATATGGAAGAGGATGTTGACCTATTCGATTCCGCTTCTTATAACCGGACTTAGCGGTTCGGTAAATGACACTCTTGACAAAGTTATTCTGAGACGGATGACAGGCGAGGAATGCGGGCTTGCAACTGTCGGGGAATACGGGGCCGGATATAAAATTGCAGTACTGATGGCTCTCTTCATCCAGATGTTCAGGTTTGCAGCTGAGCCATTTTTTTTTGAGAGAGCGAAACAACCGGATTCAAAGCAAACATATGCATCTGTGATGAAGTATTTCATTATTGCCATGCTCATCATCTACCTGGGGATTAACCTCTATATTTCAGGATTTCAATTAATTATCGGGAAGGATTTCAGAGGCGCCATCGGAGTGGTGCCCATAGTGGCAATGGGTTACGTGTTTTATGGAATTTACATTAATCACAGCATCTGGTACAAGCTGAGCGACCTTACACGATTCGGAATTTATATTACCCTTATTGGCGCTGCCATAACAGTGTTGATAAATGTTTTGCTGATCCCGGTATACGGATATATGGCTTCGGCATGGGCGCACGTGGCATCTTACGGATCTATGATAATTGTGTCTTTCATATTTGCAGAAAAGAGATTTAAGGTAGACTACGGTATGAAGCAGGTTATTCCATATTTTGCCATTGCCATAGGGATGGTTCTTTTCGGGAAATACTTCAACTATACGGGTATTGTTGCAGAACTTGCTGTAAATACGGCATTAATCCTTATTTTTATCGCTTTTGCACAATACAGGGACAGGATCTTAAGCGTAATGATCAGGAAGAAGAAGAAATGAAGATAAAGATAATAAATAACTCACGGCACAAATTGCCTGAATATACAACAGAACATTCTGCAGGAGTGGATCTCAGAGCAAATATTGATGAAGAAATAGTGCTGGAACCACTTGCGCGGGTTTTGGTAAATACAGGACTTTTCCTCGAAATTCCGGCCGGGTACGAAGCACAGATCAGACCCAGGAGCGGACTGGCAGTAAAGCACGGAATTACAGTTCTTAATTCACCTGGCACGATTGATGCTGATTACAGAGGAGAGGTTTGTGTGATCCTGGTTAATCTGTCGGCTGAAAAATTCATAATTAGGGATGGAGAAAGGATTTGTCAGATGATTGTTTCAAGGCATGAAAAAGCGGAGTGGATAGAAACCAATGAGCTGAAAGACACGCAAAGAGGAGCAGGAGGTTTCGGACATACCGGAAAACAATGATAATGAAAATTCTAAGATCAATATTATTTTTTATGGCTGCCGTTCTGATCTTAATATCATGCAGCAAAAAGCTTATACCAGGCCTGAAAGCAGGCAAAGAATATAATCAGGCAGCATTTGATTATCTGTTTGTGGAGGCAGTAAGGCATAAACTGATGGGTAATGGTGGCGATGCTTTGAAATTCTTTGAGCAGAGCCTTGTACTTAATCCCGAAAGCGATGCTGCATATTATCATATGGCACAGATTGTTCTGTCTACAGGTGACTTCAATAACGGGAAAAAGTATGCACTAAAAGCATGCGAGCTGCAACCCGGCAATTTGTGGTACAACATGATGATGGCTGGAATTTACCATCAGCAAAATAACATCGACAGTGCTATATTGTGTTATGAGAGAGCAGTTAAGGGAAGTCCGCAGAAGGTGGATCTTCAGGTGTCACTAGCAAAGCTGTACTCCCAGAACAAAAATTTTGAAAAAGCCAGGAAACTTCTGAATAACATTGATGAGCGATTCGGTGTAAATGAGAGTACGACCCTGAGCCTGATTGATAATCTCGTGGCAGAAGGCAATTACAATGAAGCACACGTGAAGATCGGACAACTTCTTGAAACCGACCCGGATAATATTGTTTTTAATGGATATCGTGCGGGGATTTTCAGGGAGGAGGGCTTACCTGAGAAAGCAAGAGAGGTTTATAACAGACTTATAGAAAGGAATCCGGGTAATCCGGCAATACAACTTTCGTTGTGTGAGTTCATGCTTGAGCAAAAGAACTATGACGAACTGTTTGATCTTATAGGTGTTGTTCTTTTAAATGGACAGATCAACAAAGAGGAAAAGATTTCTCTTGTTTCGGAACTAATAGGAAATGAAGATATTCTGAAGGATCATGGAAAGAGGATGGAGATGTCGATAATGGTACTAGAATCATCATATCCCGATGACGATCTTATGATTCTGCTGAGGCCGGAGTACCTGCAAAATGCAGGAGATAATGAGGGTGCTGCAGCAAGACTTGAGGAGATAATTAAGGATAATCCCGACAACTATTACGCTTGGGAAAAACTGCTGCTGGTTTATTTCGACCTGAAAAATTACGGTATGCTTCAGAAGAAAGGGGAGATATGTGCCACAAGGTTCAATCGTTCCGTTATCGCCAAGATGCTGTATGCAACAGGAGCACTTGAAAACGAGGACTATGATGTTGCAATTGAAGAGTTGAGGAAGGCTGATATTCTGGCAGGGGACAACAGGGAGCTCAAGCTTCAGATTCTTACAATGAAGGCGGATGTCCACTACAGGAACCGGAATTTTAGTGAGGCATTCAGAACATATGAGGAAGCGCTGAAAATGGACGACAGTGATCTTACTCTGATGAATAATTATGCATATTACCTTGCTGAGCAGAATATGAATCTGAAGGAGGCTGAGGAAATGGCAAAGACGGTAATAATTAAAGAGACTGATAACAACACATTCCTTGATACCTATGCCTGGGTTCTCTTTAAAAGAGGAAAAAGCAGGGAGGCTGCAAGGATAATGGAGAGGATAATAAAATCGGGTGAGGCTGAAGATGCAGAATATTACGAGCATTACGGATATATACTCAAAAGTATGAAGAAATGCAGGGAAGCCGTGGTATATTTTGAAAAAGCCGTTAAAATTGATAAGACAAAATCGAACTTAAGGGAGGAGATAGAAAATTGCAAAAGATAGTCCGCACAGTACTATTGCTGGCTTTTATGTTTTCAGCTTGTTCTACTGCAAGAAAGACAGGAAAGACAGATATAGGTTCGGCTTTGAATGAAACTGCCGGAAACAGGCTCGAAATGATAATTTCGAACAATCTTACGAACAACGATT
>Ga0247841_10013285_pt1 | contig 10555 bp, 13 predicted proteins | sample LaCruzMarch2015__2_FD_192410 | JGI IMG/M metagenome (GOLD analysis project Ga0247841, IMG submission 192410) | Freshwater microbial communities from meromictic Lake La Cruz, Castile-La Mancha, Spain - LaCruzMarch2015_18m | ecosystem: Environmental > Aquatic > Freshwater > Lake | place: Spain...
AGCTCTTCAATGCCGCGGTGCATATAGCCGATGACTATATCTATATCAACTACCTTTTCCCCTTCCACGTAAAGCCGGAAAAATTCCGGCTCCTCCTGCAAGGGGTGATACGGGCCTATTGGTATAATGACTTTATGACTCATTTTTATGCCTCAACGGAAATTTACCTTCCGGCCATTCATCAACCAGAAGAAGATGCTTTAAATTAGGATGCCCCTTAAAATTGATCCCTAATAACTCCCACATTTCGCGCTCAATCCACTCTGCCCCTACAAACATCGGCGCCAGCGATTCAATTTCAGGTTTTTTCTTGTCTTCTAATAAAACCCGCAGAGATATCATCTCTCCGGTAGAGTCAAAACTAAAGTGATAAAGTATCTCCAGGCCTTCAGGCGTATCCTGCCCGGAAGCAGTAGCAAACCTCAGCTTAAGTTCCCTGAACAAGAGGCGCACTATTTCTTTTAAATCCTGCGGCTTGATTGAAATGTATATCCTGCGGGGCGAGTGCTCATGCCAATTGATGATTTTATCGCCCAGCCTGTTTTTAATTTCATCCTGTATCAACATTATTCTTCACCCCGCACTTTCTTTATCAATTTCACTACTCCCGCGATAATTGCCTCCGGCTTCGGCGGGCAGCCTGGGACATAAGCGCTGACCGGGACTATTTCATCTACCGCGCAGGGGCTGTTATAAGATTCCCTGAACATTATCCTCCCGCAGGCGCAGCTGCCTACCGCGATGACCAAACACGGCTGGGGCGCCTGGGCATAAAGTTTCTTCAGCCTCTCTTTTGTTTTATAGTTAGGCACTCCGGTGACCAAAAGCACGTCGGCGTGGCGGATGCTCCCTACCAGAACTATCCCGAATCTTTCCAAATCATGCCTGGGCGTAAGGGCATCCAGGATTTCAATATCGCAATTGTTGCAGGGAGAAGTCGCGGCATGAAATATCCAGATAGATTTTGTGAGCGCTTTAAGTTTTAAGTCCATTTTATAATCCGAATACGGCTAAAATAACCGCTATGCCGGCCAATAAAGTAACCGGCCCCCATAAAAATTTCATTACCTGATCAATGCGCAGGCGGGGGTTAGTATTTTTAATAAGAATCATAAGCACCAAGATCAATATATATTTACCTATGATAAATAACGGGCTTATATCCTTACCCAAGAACAGGATTATTAACAAGAGGGGCATGATATAAAGCATAATTGCCTTGGTCAATTTAAAAATAGCCAACGGCAACCCCGAGTATTCAATTAAAGCCCCGCCCATTATCTCCTGCTCTGCTTCAGAGGCGTCAAAAGGCGCAAAACCTACCTTGGCCTGCGCGCAAAGGACGGCTGCAATGAAAGCGGCCGACCCGGACAAAGAAGCTATGTTTGAACTGGAACTAATTTGATGGTTCAGTATCGAGCCAAGTTGTATTTCGCCCGCGGACTTAATGATCACCGCGACCAGGGATAATATAAAAGGCAATTCATACCCTAAAACTAATTTCAACTCTCTTGACGCGCCTACGGAGGCCAGGGGATTTTTTGAACTGGAAGCCCCCACGATCAAGGATATAGCCGGAATAACTAAGAGATACGCCACCACGATTAAATCGCCGTCAAAACTCTCCGATAGCGATCCTACGCTAATACCTAAAATAGTAGCCACCAGGGCAGCGCTTAAAAGGCCAAAATAGGGAGAAAGCAAAAAAGTCAGTTTCGCACCCTCAGGCATAATCGTTTCCTTGCCCAGCAATTTTATAATATCCATGAAATTCTGATACCAAGGCGGGCCTACGCGCCACTGAATACGGGCAGTAACCTTTCTGTCTATCCAGCAGGCGATTAACCCCGCGCAGGCGCTGAATAAAAAACCGGGAAAAATCAGGTAATTAAATAATAATCTCATCTTTTTTTGGGCGGCTGTATGTCTTCCCTCGACCACTTTCGGGTATGCACCGCCAGGTGCTCACCAACAAAATAAATATTCTGTTCCAGATTTTCTTCCACCTCTTTTATATCAATGGCTTTTTCAGGGCAATTGACCGCGCACTTGGGTAATTTCCCGCTTTGGCCTATACAATAATCGCACCTGGAATCCAAGTAGGGTATAAAATCCTGAAAGATCACCCCGAAAGGACAAGCTATTGAACAGGATTTACAGCTGGTGCAGCGCATCTTATAACGTTTCAGGTGCCCGTCGGAGGCGCGCTCCAGGGCGTTATGATAACAGGCATTGACACAGGGCGCCTCATCGCAATGACGGCAAACGGTGGCGAAAGTTGCGTATTCCCGTAAAGAGGTTATGCCGTTATTTTGCGGGTGATAAAAATAATCGCAAACCACCTTGCATTCTTTACAGTTACTGCAAATATCCAAATCTACGAATAGACGTTTCATCTTTAATCCCAGATATCGTTAATATCTTTTAACTGCTCATAGGTGAATACCGGGCCGTCCTTGCAGGAATAATATTTTCCTATACGGCAGTGCCCGCATTTACCCAGGCCGCAGGACATATTCTTTTCCATTGATAAATAAATATCCTGCGGCTTAAAACCTAAATCCAATAACTTGAGGGTGACAAATTTCATCATGATCGGCGGGCCGCAGACTACACCCACCGCCTTGCTCATATTTATCGGCAAGTCTTTTAATATGGTCGTCACCAGGCCGACATTCCCCTGCCAGCTGGGGTCTCCCACGTCAACGGTAGTGAATACGTCTACCCTATCCTTTTTTGCCCATTCCGGTATGGCATTTTTATAGACCATATCCTGGCCTGTGCGCGCGCCGTAACGTAACAGGACCTTATTGTATTTTTCTATTTCTCCGAAAAGGGTGAACAAGAGGGAACGCAAAGGAGCCAATCCCACGCCGCCGCCAACAATCAAAATATCCTTACCGTGAAAATTCTCCAAAGGATACCCCTTACCATAAGGCCCACGGATGCCCACAGAGGTACCTGTAGAAATACCGTGTAAAAGGCTGGTAACCCGGCCGACCTTCATAATAGTGACATCAAACCTGTCTTTAATATTCGGGTCAGAGGAAGGAGTGAAAGGCGCTTCTCCTATCCCGGGAAAAGTCAATTCCACAAATTGCCCGGTGCGAAAAGAAAATTCCTCTTTTGGGCGAAAAACAAAGGTTTTAATCGTCGGCGTCTCAACGATAATATCTTCAATCGTAGCCTCTATGGGGCGAAAAATATTCTTCATGTTTTAGAGGTAATCTTCCTGGCTAAATCTTTGAGCACTTCTCTTATATCGATCTTGCCCGGGCATACTTCAATACACCTGCCGCAGCCGCAGCAGGCAGGCATACCCAGGTTGTCTACAAAAAAATCAAATTTTTTCATGAACCTGTTTCTTAGCCTCTGGGCCCTGGCTTTTAAAGGATTTGCCCCTCCGGCAACCCGGGCATAATTAGCATACAAACAGGCATCCCAAAGCCTTAATTTTTTATTTTGCCGCTGGCTGTCCTTAGCATCCGATAATAAGAAACAGTGGCAGGTATCGCAGATCAAATTACATCCGCCGCATTCAACACAGGTAAGCATAAACTGTTTCCAGGTATCCAGGCCATACCCTTCTTTAACTATTTTCTGCGCCAAGCCTTTAGGGATTAATTCCTGCGGGGCCAGATGCTTTTTAAGCCTACTGATGAGATTTTCTCTCTTTACTTTACGCGCCGACACCTGGGCATCTTTCGCCAAAACAAAGAATTCCTTATGTTCCCTGATAAGTTCCGCGCCCTTTTGCGAATTTACTTCCACCAGGTATCCGTCGTTTAAAGGCGAAAGGTTCAAATCAAACCCTTCTGCCGGATAAGGTAAAATTTCCCAGGCAAGGCAATGGCAGACTTGTTTGAAATCGATACAATCGCTAGTTACCAGGATTGTATTCTCTCTTCTTAACCTATATAAGGCATCGACCTCTACTCCCTCCAGGAAAACAAAATCCTGGATTTTATGCCCTGCGATATCGCAACTTTTAACTCCGAATATAACCGTCTTTTCCGCCACATCGGTTATATCTTTTTCGGGAGTAAAATAGTCTGTTACTTTTTCGCATGGATGGGTAAAAAAGGCCTTAAGCGGCTCGACTGCGCGGTAGGAATTATATATAAGGGGTGCGCCTTCAGGCGTATTCTGATAATAATAATCTGTTTCTTTGCTCTTTGGTTCTTTTACAGCCGGAGAGAATACCCTGTAGTTATTTTTTAGCTGATTGAAGAAAGTGTTTAATTGCGCGGTTTCAATGTAATATATTATATTCATTTTCCAGGAGTTAATCTTTAGGTGGGGTTCAACTTTGTGAAAACTATCACAAAAAGGCCCTAAAAAAATAAACTTAACGCTTTGAGAATACTATATTTACCGGGGGTTGTCAAGCAAAAAGTCCATGGAAAAGCCCTACGCAGAAGGGGCAGCAGGGGAAAGCCTTGCCCTTACCAGCTCGCTTACCGATTTCCCATCAGCGCGGCCTGCGATCTTAAGGTTAGCTTCCTTCATAACCTTACCCATATCTTTTATACCCGCTGCCTGGGTAAGAACAATTGCTTCCTCGATTATTTTCTTTATTTCATCGGCTGAAAGTTCCTGGGGCAGATAAACTTTCAAAATCTTGAGCTCTTCTGCTTCTTTATCCGCCAGATCCTGGCGGTTCCCCTTATTAAACTGCTCAATAGATTCTTCGCGCTGCTTTATCTGTTTTCTTATCACCGCCAGGCAATCGCTGTCATCCAGGTTATTCTTCTTTTTTGCGATAGCCACATTCATAAACTCTGCGCGCAGAAAATTTAAAACCGAACTCTTCAGCTTATCCTTACTTTTCATCGCTTCCTTATAAGCGTCAAATATTTTTTCTTCCAGCATGGCAATCTCCTTTTTATTTTTTCGGAGTTTCTAATTTTAATATATACTTGACCATAAAAAACACCACCACGGAAATACAGAGGAAATCGATCAGGGCAGCAATAATCAGGCCGAGCTTGATATTGACCCTGCCTAAATGCAATACCGCTTCCTGCCATTTGCTACCGGGTAAAATAACTTCCAGAATGGGCATAACCAGGCCCTCAACAATGACGGTGATGACCTTGGCTACTGCCTGCCCCATTACTATACCTATGGCTACCCCGAGCACCCCATATGATTTGATAAATTTTAAGAATTCTTCTCTTATATTTTTCATTCCCTTACCCTTTGGGTCAAAATAAGACATATTTTTTAAATTTGCACAGCCTGTTTTCCAGGTCCCTTAATTTTAACCTACTGGTCCGGTCTGGGCCGAAATTTTCTACATTAAAAGATGCGGCGATCGTCCCGTAAACCAGTGCTTTTTTTATACTCGCGGCGTCTATTTTCTTTACTTTAGTCAAATAACCCATAAAACCCCCGGCGAAAGTATCTCCTGCGCCCGTAGGATCAATGACCTTGTCGGTAGGATAAGCCGGCAGGGAAAATATAAACCTATCGCTATAAAATAAAACCCCGTGTTCCCCTTTTTTTATCAAAACCATCCTGGGGCCGCAGGCACGCAGGCATTTAGCCGCCTTGATAAGATTATGCTCCCCGGATAAAGCCCTGGCCTCCTGGTCGTTAGCGACATAGATATCCACGTTCTTTAATAAACGCAAGAGCGAACCGCGCTTATTTTTTATCCAATAATTCATACTGTCCAGGCCAACCAGCGAAGGAGAACGCATTTTTTCCAAAAGATGCCTCTGTATGTCGGGATCAACATTAGCCAGAAATATATATTTTATTTTTTTCTGCTCCTCCGAGACAAAGGGGGTAAAAGCAGAAAGCACCCCCAATTCGGTATTTAAAGTCAACGCGGTATTTAAATCGCCCTGGTATTCGCCTTCCCATTTAAAAGTTTTTCCTTCGTCCTGGATAAGCGAAGTCAAAATTATCCCTTTTTGCTTCAAAAAATCAATGTGTTTTTTGGGGAAGTCTTTACCGACGATAGCCACCAGGTTCACGTCCGTGAATAACCGCGCGGCCATGGCAAAATGCACAGCCGAACCTCCCAGCATATGCTTCTTCAGGCCAAAAGGCGTTTTTACCGTATCAAGGGCAACTGTACCTAAAACAATTATGCTCATTTTAATCTACCTCTGGTTTTGAGATTATTAAAATATTTTATAACCAAACAGGCTATGGTCACCGTGATGATAGAAATCAAAATGCTCCCTGCCACATCCGCTGTATGATGCACGCCGGCATACACCCTGGAAAAACCTACCAGCAAGGTCAAAATCCACAACAGCAGGCCTATCCGCCGATTGAAAATAAAAATTATTGCCGAAACAGCAGAAGCCAGTAAAACATGATGAGAAGGAAATCCGTTATTCGCCTTATGGAGAATCAACGGTTTAAAACCTTCAACCACGAACGGCCGGGGGTTATAATAAAAATTGCCGGCAACCCAAGAGATGGCAAAAATTAAAGGTAAGCAGATACTGGCTAAAATAAAAATTTCTTTTTGTTTAGGCCTGGGCTGCATGCAAAACCAAAAAGCAGCTATAATGATTGCGGCCAGATACAGGTATTTCGCCGAAAAAATAAAAAATAAATCAGCGGGGTTATGCATAATATTTAAGCATGTTTATCTAAAAAATCATTTAAATCCCCGGGCAAACCAACGGATAAACGCACCGCTTTTTTTGTCACAGGGTGCAGAAACTCCAGGTCCCGGGCGTGCAGGCAGAGCCTTTTAGCGCGAAGCAAAAAGTCTTTACGAAAAGCAAACTTTGTTTCCCCGACAATTGGATGGCCTATAGACTTCAAATGTATCCTTATCTGGTTGGTACGCCCGGTTAAAGGCGTTATTTCAACCACGGTAAAATCTTTCCTTCTTTGGCTGACCCGGTATTTGGTTACCGCCGGACGATTCTCAATGGGCCTCTTTATTTCGCCCTGCTCCTTGACCGCCGCGCCCTGGACAAAAGCAATGTATCTTTTTCCGACACGCCTCTCTTTAAACTCATCCATCATTTTTTTCTGGATGGACTTGCCTTTGGCGTAGATAACTAACCCTGAGGTTTCCCTATCCAGGCGGTGGCAGGGATGCAGGCGATACGACAAGCCTCTTTCTTTTAAATCCTCATTAAGAATACTGGTCAGCGTCCGGTTTTCGTTGCGAGGCGAAGGTATAGTCAAAAGCCCGGCCGGCTTATCTACTACCACTAACCATTCGTCCTCATAAACAACCGGAATATTCATTTAAACTATTTCCATCATCCTGTCTATCGCTTTCCTGGCAGCCACGCGGATTGCGTCAGAGACTTTGACCTCGTCTTTTAATTCTTCCAGCGCCCAGTATATTTTTTCCTGGGTAGTACGCTTCATATTCGGGCAAACCGCTCTCTCCGAAGCAGGATAAAATTCTTTACTGGGGTTATCATTTTTCAGGCGATGGATGATCCCGACTTCCGTGCCTACAATAAATTCTCTTGCCTCGGTTTCTTTGGCGAATTTAGACATCTGGCTGGTAGAAAGCGCGGCGTCAGCTAAAGCCACCACTGAAGGCAGGCATTCAGGATGCACCATAACTTTAGCCTTAGGATGAAATTTCTTTTCCCGGATTACATCTTCAGGCATTATCTTTACGTGGGTCGGGCAAAAACCGTTCCAGGAGATAAGTTTTCTCCCGGTTTTTTTAGAGACATAATCCGCCAGGTATTTATCGGGGACGAAAATAATTTCCTCTTTATTGCAAAGGGCGTTAACTACGGCCACGGCATTGGTGGAAGTACAGCAATAATCTAATTCCGCCTTAACTTCTGCCGAGGTATTTACATACCCTACCGCTACCGCTTTAGGATGCTCCCTTTTCAACTTCTTTAAGTCAGCGGCGGTAATCATATTAGCCATGGGGCAGCCGGCAATTATATCCGGCATGATGACTTTTTTGTCCGGGGAAAGGATGGAAGCGGTCTCGGCCATAAAATGCACGCCGCAGAATACGATGACCTTGGCCTCGGTCTTGGCGGCAATCCGGCTTAATTCCAGGGAATCTCCCCGGAAATCCGCCACATCCTGGACCTCAGGAAGCTGATAATTGTGCGCCAGGATCACCGCGTTGCGCTTCTTTTTTAACTCTTTAATTTTTCCTTCTAATTCCCTGAATTCTTTTTTTATCATTTTAACCTAACACTTTCTCAATTATACCCCCGCCCAATAACGTATCATTATCATAAAAAACCGCGGACTGGCCCGGAGTGATGGCAAATTGCGGCTGGCTGAATTTTACCCTGATTTTATTTTTTATCGGCAGGATCTCCGCCAAAGCTTCTTTGTGATTATACCTTATCCTTACCTTAAGAGCAACTTTCTTTTTTATGGGATTAAGGACAAACTGCAAATCTTTAACCAAAAACTCTCTTCTATAAACATCGGTTTTCGCGCCCACAATTATCCGGTTATTCCTGGAGTCTATTTCAGTTATGTATATCGGGTAACCTTTGGCAATACCCAGGCCTTCACGCTGACCTATAGTGTAAAAAGCGATTCCTCTATGCTGCCCTAATATATTCCCTTCCTTGTCCATAACTTGGCCCGGTTTTATCAAGGCGCTGCGCTGCCTTTTCAAAAACCCCCGGTAGTCATTATCAGGCAGAAAGCAGATTTCCTGGCTGTCTAATTTATCGGCAACCGGTAAATCGAGCTTTCTGGCAATTTCCCTCACTTCACTTTTCAGATAACCGCCTAAAGGAAAAACCGCGCGCTTAACCTGATTTTGATTAAGCCGGTATAAAAAATATGACTGGTCTTTGGACAGGTCCCTGGCTTTTCTTAAACTGTACCCTTCTTTTGCCTTTACTACCCGGGCATAGTGGCCGGTAGCAAGGAATTTGGCATCCAGAGAAAGTGCTTTTTTTAATAAAACATCGAACTTCAAATACTGGTTGCATCTCACGCAGGGATTGGGAGTTTTCCCTCTCAAATACTGCCGGCAGAAATCATCAATAACAAATTCCTTGAGGGCCTTTTGCATATTGACGGAATAATGCCTGATGCCTAATTTATGCGCCACCCGCCGGGCGTCCTCTATCCCCTGGAGGCTGCAACAGGCGGGCCTTTTCCCCGATGAATCGCCGAGGTTGAAACACATGGTTATCCCGATGACTTCGTAGCCCTCATTTTTCAACAGGGCAGCCGCTACCGAAGAATCCACCCCACCGCTCATTGCCACGACTACACGTTTTTTCATCATCTTAAATTAAATATTATACCGGTTTAAAATTATTTTTTGATAAAATTCCGGAGGGATTTAAGAAACGCGGGGCGGCTGGAGGATCCAGCTCATCTTATGGTTACGTTTTTTCCAGCTCCTGATAATCGAATGGCCCATCAGGCGAAACAACGCATTCCTGAAATGTAATTTTAATAACAGAATAAACGAACTGGAAAGTGAGTAAAATTTGACGTAGGCATTGACCACGTTTGACTGTAGGTCCCTGGCTGACAATAATTTCGGGCTGAAGACTATGTGCTGGCCGTCATAAAGGTCCCAATCCGTGCTGAAGATCCTTTTCTGGCTCTTCAGGTCCTCGTGGACCTTGGTCCCGGGGAAAGGAGTAAGGATAGACATCTGGATAGTGTCTAATTTTTGTTTTATGGCAAATTTAAAAGTGTCCCATACTGTCTTTGCGTTATCATCATCACTGCCCAGGACAAACATCCCGTGGATCTTGATCTTTCTTTTGTGGAAAGAGCGGATAGCATGAATGATCTCATCTATTGTCTGCTTCTTATCGTAGGCCTTTAGCGTCTTTTCGTTGATCGATTCAAAACCAACACATACAACTTTGCACCCCGTCTTGGCCATCAGGCTCAATAAATCGTTATCCCTGGCGGCATCGCAACGCACCTGGCAGGCCCAGCTGCGGATTTTCTCTTTCAACATCAGGCCTAACAATTTATGGGTGCGCTTTGGATGAGCGGTAAAGTTATCATCGCAAAAGAAAAATTGGTTTGCCTTTAAAGAGGTGAGTTCCCCCATGACATTTTCTGCGCTGCGGAAACGGTATTTACGGCCGAACATTTTTGTCACAGAACAAAAACTGCAGTCAAAAGGGCAGCCCCTGGAAGTAGAAATCGGGGTGGTCATAATCGATGTTTTAAAACCCTTGATTAAAGAAAAATCCGGTTGCGGCAAGGCATCTAAATCCTCGACAGGTTTTCCGTGGACAATTTCTTCCCTGTTCCTGCCTTCTACGATATCTGCGATTACTTCTTCGGCCTCACCGATAACAATCTGGCGGGCAAAACGGCTGGCTTCGGCAGGCACAAGACTGGCGTGCACTCCGCCCATAATCACTTTTTCTCTGGGAAACTTCCTGGCTATCTGGTATCCCCGCTTGGCAGTTGAAGTCAAGATAGAAATACCGATTAAATCCGCGTCTAATTTAGAATAATCCGGGGTAAATATATCTTCCTTGTATACTGTAACCTGGTGCCCCCTGTTCCTAAGGATAGTCCCCAGGTAGACCGGCCCTAATAAAGGCATAGGTATTTTACTGTATACATTGGATCTGGTTGAACGCGG
>Ga0247841_10013286_pt1 | contig 10554 bp, 12 predicted proteins | sample LaCruzMarch2015__2_FD_192410 | JGI IMG/M metagenome (GOLD analysis project Ga0247841, IMG submission 192410) | Freshwater microbial communities from meromictic Lake La Cruz, Castile-La Mancha, Spain - LaCruzMarch2015_18m | ecosystem: Environmental > Aquatic > Freshwater > Lake | place: Spain...
TAGTTAGTGGTGTATTTACAAATACACCTACACTAGCGACAGCAACAGCAGCGGTAACTTCTTCAGATCTTATCACTCCAGCATCAATTACAAATCTAGTAGCCGTAAACAAGGTAGACAGGGCTAATGGAAGGATCCCAATTACTCCTATGATGATCGAAGGCAAGCCACATCTAGTATTGTTGGCTCATCCGTATCAAATAGCTGACCTTAAAAAAGACCCAACATACCATCAGGCACGTCTATATGCTGAAGCAAGAGGAAAAGATAATCCTATTTTTTCTGGCGCTGTTGGTGTTTGGGATGGTGTTATTATTCATGAGCATGAAAATGTATATAAGGCAGCCAATGCAAGTTCAGTATACTACGCTCAGGCGTATTTACTTGGCCAACAGGCAATCCTATGTGCCATTGCAAAAAAACCGGAAATCATAAAACAGCAGTTCTCTTATGAGCAACAAACTGGTTATGGTTACAAATCAATTTGGGAATGCTTGAAACCACAGTTTACCAAACCGGGAGAAACTTCGGCGAAAGACTTCGGTTCACTTTGCTTAGTCACAGCACTTACCAACCTAAAATAGTAATTAAATAGAGGAGGATTATGAAATGACAGTTTTTAATATGTGCACGTCAGACTATCAAGCGAACTACAATGCGCGATCAGACTTATCTGGCCGTACTCAGGTTCTTTCCAGAAGATTTATTGGGACAGACCTTACCGCCCTAACTACCACAGCAACTGATAGCTTTAAAATCTTTAAGATTGGAAAACATCAGCTTGTTAAAAACGTAAAAGTTATTGTTACAGATGCGGATGATACCTCTATTACGGTATCTCTTGGATACACAGATGGAACTAATACATCAGCTACAGCCTTTGAGGCAGATGCAAATCTTAACTCTACAGGTGTAACATCATCGGCAGATGACATTGTCTTCTTTGATGATGACGGATACTTTATTGTTATGACGCTAGGCGCTCTTTCTACACTAGATGCTGCTACTGAATGGGTTGTTATGGTGGAAGTAGACGACCTAAGCAATGTAGGCGTAACAGAAGCGTTAACAACACCGGTGTAGGAGATATACATGCATAAACTTCAATGCGTACAGGGAATTCACCAATTATTTGATGCGATTAATGAACTGATCGAGCACGTAAATACACTAGAAGCGACACGCAAAGAACCCGAAGAGGTAACTAGTGCCCCTCCATGTGAGGAAGTAATCGCAGAAACAGTGGCGCCTGTACGCAGAAGAAGGCGCAAGAAAAAACCAACAAATGGAGGGAATAAAAATGCGTAATCTACTTTTTATCCTACTCTGTTTAGTTCTAACTGCACCGACAGCATTTGCACTATCATATTCTGATACTGATATGGCCGTTATAGGCAACGGTAAAGGAATATATGGTTATAATGCCTCCGGTGTCCCTAAACAGTTAATAGGCATTAATTCAAGCAACGCCGTAGTAATTAATAGTGGAGCACTGGCCCTTCGTATTTCCGGTCTGGTCACACTTAGTGGTGCATCCACAACTATGACGAGCGCAATTTCTCAGTCGCCAACACTCAATATTATTAATACAAATGCAGACGCCTATGGATCATATATTGATTTCAAAAAGCTTTCTGCTTCGCCAGTTACGAGTGATGTTATTGCTACACAAAGATTCTATTCATACGATGCTTCAGCAAATTCAACTTTGATGGCAGCAATCGTAGTTTCTTGTGCGGATGTATCTAGCTCTAATGAAGATGCTATAATTGATCTTCAGGCAATGAAAGAAGGAACTCTAACGAGCATCCTAAAAATAACGAGTGGTAATATCTCGATGGATGTACCAACTGGTGATGCGACACTAACTACAGGGAATATTAATATTTCGATTGTAATTGGTGGCGTAACATACTACATCAAGGCAAACACAGAACAATAGGAGAGAATAGAATGGCTTGGACAAAAAATAGAAATGGGTTTATTGATTCTGCCTTGCAAATGGCAGGCATCGTGACTGTTGGCAACAACTCACCAATTCATTGGATTAACAAAGCCACGGAACAGCTCCAAGCCATTCTTGAAGATCTTCACAATGAGTCAGTACTACTAGAGGTAGAATGGGATACAAAGGCGCTAACAGCCTCAAGCGAAGTAACCGGGACAGACGCGCTCATTTATACTGCCATCAGGTCACATAGTGCAACAGCCGACAACAGGCCTATTACAGGAGCCAATTGGCAGTCTTACTGGATACAAACAGGCACGACAGGCGGTACATGGACTCTAGGAACATCATACACAGCAATTGGCGACTTTGATGTTGATTCAGATACCGTAGAAGTTAGCTTGGCGTTTTTAAGAAAGACAAATAACGACGATAGGCCACTACTAGTTCATCTATCTGCGGACGAATATTTAGCAGTACCAGATAAAACTACTACAGGCGAGCCACTTTCAATGTATGTTGATTATAAAACTGCATCCGGAACACCTCATGTATACTTAAATTACCAACCAGACCTAACAACATATATTTTTAATTATTTAAAAGTAAAGAAAATTGATTCTTGTGATAGTTCAACCTCTGTCCCTGACCTATACAAAAATTGCTGGGACTATTTACAATATAGACTTGCCTACAAAATGACGTTTTTTGGTGGTGGCAAGGGAGAGGGAGATAAGAATAGGTTAGAGAGAGAAGCTGAACTGCTTCTACGAAAGATAAAAAAAGAGGAGTTACACAAGATAAGACAGTCGGTAGAAAGTTGTGGTTCATACTAATTAAAGGAGATATAAATGAGAAAAATAATTGAATCAATTTGTATATTTATGTTACTTGGTGGACAATGCTTCGCTACCACAGATGCGCTAAAGAAAACCGAAATTGTAAGTGAAACCGTAGCGACCGTAAGCACAACCGCAAAATTCGTATCTATTCCAGATTGTGGTAATATTGAAATATTTGCACACGGCAAAATGTATATTACTATTCTAGGAACTACACCAAATGTAAGTTCTCGTTATTTGAATGCTGGCGGATCTTTAGATATTCAGGCATTTCGTTATACAAGCCAATCAATTGGCGTCTTAGCCGATTCTGGCACAGTAACATACAATATCACTGTTTATAAATACACGGGAGAATAATATGAAAAAAATTATACTTTCGTTATTATTACTTGTGGCACCAATTGCCGTGTTCCCTATTCAACAAAGTGCCAATATTGATTTAGATAACTTAACTGGAACTATCAGCACCGTGAATTATTCAGGTACAGCTAACTATTCAAATTTTACTGGTGGCATAGCCGATAAGGCAATTAGCATCTCGGACGCGACAGCCAATCAATCGCTTATATTTGATGGTACAGAATGGATCAACAAAACAACCCAGCTGGCCTTAGGAGCAACCGCCGTATATTTTTTGGATGATACAGCATCTGGAATAGCCACGTATAACACACTTCAACCAACACCAAATTCAGCTATTGCCGAAGAGATAGATACAATTACGTGTAATGCAGGCAGTGGACTAGGAGTCGGTGAAGCTTACACAGATGGCATACTCGGACTTACATCTATTCCGGCAGGCATTTGGCAATTTACTATCTATGGCAAGGTGAATGCAGCAGTAGGACAGTCTAATTTTGTAGTTCAAATATATAGTCGAGACGGTGCAGGAACGGAAACACTTTTATTCACGGCAACAAGCGATGTAGTCGTAAATACAACCGTAACGAAACTCGTATGGACTTCTGCGCAAAGTGCATTTACTATCGGATCTGGTGATAGATTAGTACTTAAGATGTTCGGCACATCAACATCAGTGCCGACACGAACCCTGTCATTTTATCACAATGGAACTGAACATTACTCCTATTTTCAATTACCTTTAGAGTCAGTCAGCGCAACAATAGTTTCGCCATTAATCAGCAATCCTACCATTGTTGGCGGCACTGCAACGGGTTTATCATCGTTAACGGCCAGTAGTTCTATATTAACGACAGCAAACATAACAGATATTACTGGAACAACCATAAATGTGATCGCATCAATGTCAATTACTGGTGATATTTATACATCTGCGGTATCAAACTATGGAGCTACATCTACAATTGCTGGCTTTTCGTCTATTGCTACCAGAGAAATCCTCGTTCTTAAGTTAGGAAGGCTCGTATTTGTGCAGTTCTTTATTGCTGGCACATCAAATGGGGCAGGGTTTGATTTCACCGTACCGTGGGCTAGTCAAGCGATAGTATCAAATGAAACGAACATACAATGCCTTACTATCGATAATGGCACTACTGGAAGCGCTCCCGGAAGAGTCATTGTGCAACCAAATACCACAACCATTACAATTTATCAAGGAAACGATGATCCAACCTTTACATCTTCAGGAACAAAGGCGGCAAAGGGTGAGTTTTTTTATATAGCACAATAAGGAGAAAAGACATGAACAAAAGAGAATATATAGAACAGAAATTTCCGGACTGCATTTATACAAATAGTGTTGGTGAACTTGTAATAGATAAAGATTTAATATTTGTAAAGATTATTGAAAGGATCGAAAAATTAGAAGCGAAGGAGTAGTATGAATGAAAAAATTTATTTTATTATTTTTATGCTTTATTCTACTTACTCCTTACTGTAATGCAGCCACAAAGGCGCTACAGATTGAATCCTCCTTGTCTGGCTACACAGATGATGATGGAGTTCTTTTGGCCAACGGAACCGTTGCGTTCTACACAAATAATGCTATGAGTACAACGAAGAATATCTATTCGGACGCAGAGAAAACAACCGTAGTCTCTCAACCAATTGCTTTAAACGATGCTGGAATGCCCGTAAACGGCGCCGGCGCCGTTATTGCATTATTTGCCGATGGTATTTATTGGATGAGGCTAAAGGATGTCAATGGAGACGTAGTCAGAACATATCAAACGCTAACCTATAGCACAGCGGCTGACTTTGGTGGTCTTTATGTTGATATTGGAAGTGCGTATGGATATTCAAGCGCATCCCTAGTATCTGCCGTTGGAGATTATACAGGAACAGGCAATGTTACTTTCTTATTTAATGATGGCGCATTTCTTTGCTCTGCCACACTAGCAGTTCCTTCCACAATCAAGCTACTTTTTACCAATGGTGCCTCTCTGACTAATTCGGGAACCCTTAGCCTATCTAACCAGCTAAATCTAGAAAGTAACTGCTATATGGCCAATTCAGGAACTTTGACAGTAACGGGAAATATTGTTGCCGAAAAAGGGGCTTATATCACCAATTCTGGAGCACTTACACTAAACTCAGCAAATGTACTCTGTGGTGACTACGAGGCCTTTTTCCTAGGGACAGCCCCCGCGGGAACGTTTAATACATTTGTAAATCTAAAAACACCATCATTAAACGTAAGTTCAAAAATTGATATTGCTGCATCAGGGAACATATCACTGTCTTCAGGAAACATTACGCTGACAACTGGTAGCCAAACGATTAGTGCGGGAAATATGACAGTTACTACTGGAAATATGGTTATGCACGCCACAAAGGATATTGCTAATTATATTATAATAAAGTCCGGCGCAGTACGTGTAGTTGATACAAGCACAACGTTTATGTCGATGGCCTCTGCATCCATTTTTTCAGGTCACATCTATATTACTCAGCAATATGATGATAACTATAATGGATCCGCAACATACAAAGTTAACTACACAGTTTCTCAGGGATGGGTAGTTACTGCTGAGCAAGTTACGGGAAATTATTTCACATCTGGCCATATTGCGGCGAGTGGAACAAATCTGCAGTACTACCTCCCAAATGGTGGAGGGGTTGGTGGCCACATCACCGTAATTGGTGCGGGACAAAATGTTACATTTTCTAATTTCTCTAACTAGGAGCATGAATGCCAAAACTAACAATTCAAAAACCATATAGAGGAATGGATGACTTTGCAGGAAGGGAGAACGCACACCTATTACAAGATTGTGTTCTCGATTTAGCACAATCTATTAAAAAGCGTCCAGGACTTAAAAAGAAGTTCGATCTGACAACGCTATCCGCAAACTATGTTGACTATCCAGTCGATGGACAATACTGGTTTCAGGAAGAAAAACTATTACTAGTTGTCTGTAATGGCGATTTAATAGCTTATTCCGATGCGAATGGAACAGCCTCAATTATAGGCGTTGGACTATTTGAAAAGCGCGTTAGAGCAACGTTTACTAAATGTACAGACGTTAATAATAACCTACTTCCGACGGTATTTGCAGCCAATAGTGGCAATATTGTAAAGGTAGTTGGAGGAGTCGCTTCAGTTGTTACTGGTGCAAATATTCCAAATACCGTTACGCACGTCGCAAGCGTTAACACATATCTATTGACAAACACGTTAGCTGCTAAAACCACTTGGCTGAGTTCAGATGTTGGGGCACCTACTGTATGGGCAACAGCAGAGGATTACACGGCACAAGCAAAGACAGACAATATTCAGGGCCTGTTCGATAATAAAGGACTTGTATGGGTATTTGGTAAGGATAGTATTGAGCCGTTTTATAATGCCGATGGAGACAAACCATTTATGCGTATTGATAGTGGCCTTATTACCTCGGGCATTATCAATCCTTATGCGTATACCATACTAAATAATAGTATATATGCACTAAATTCTAATCGAGATTTCATTAGAATTGATCCAGGGGCATATACGCCTACGGTTATCTCTGATCCATACGCAGGAAGGATTCAAGCCCTATCCGCATTATCAGATGTAGAAGTTGATTATATTGCAACAAAACTTGGAAAGAAGTATGTTCTATACAATTTTAATGATGCCAAAACAAGCATTGTATACGACCCACAATTAGATATATTTTATGAATGGAGTTACTACAATACGGAAACGGCCAGTAGAGAACAATTTAGGGGCCGCTGCTATACGTACGTACCAGACTGGAATGTTCATTTAATCGGTGACCGAAAGACGGGGATTGTTTATGAAATAGACGAGACGTACGCCTATGACAATACAGAATCGTTATTTACTGAGGTTATTACAGGTGTTTACGATTTTGGGGAACCACATAAACAAAAGGGATTTAAAAAAGTATATTTTGATTTTAGACGTGGAGATGGGCTAGTAACAGATATTTATACTTCTCCAAAAGTATATATTCAGTATAGACTAGATGGAGCAAGAGATTGGGGAATACAGCACGAAGTAGATTTAGGTAGTATCGGACAGACGAATCAGGCGGACCCAGTGTTCTTTAACTTATCATTTAACACAATTCAGTTCCGCATAATGCATCAGGATGCGTCTAATTTCGTTTTAAACGGAGTTTATTATGAAGGTTAATATCTACAGAAGGGCAGAGCAAGAAAATGTGATTGACGCGAGCAGTTTACCAACGGCGATTACACTAATTAACGATTTAAAAGCAAAGTACAATAATTTGGCGAACAGTTACAATCAATTACTAATTTTACTAAATAATAGAGAGGGGAACTAAATGGGCTGGAATAAAGAAACAGAGCAAGAAGCAAAAAAGAATAAAATCGTACAAGAACAAATTGGAAATGCTGGACAAGGTAGAACTATCTCTGATATACTATTTGAACGGTATGGTATTATTCCAGGAACACTGCCAACCAAGAATGATAAACAGGGGGCAGGGGCCGTATTTGCAAAAGGCCTAGATAAGTTTAATCCTTTTGAAATTATAATGAATGCCATTCCCACGCAAGAAGGCAGAGCGAAATTTGTGGCAGATATAAATACGCAGGAAGGGAAAGACTTTGTATCCTCATATGTTGGTGAAGTAAGAGACGAACCAGATATTATTACAGAGAGTGGTTATCGTAATGGGATGGCCAAATATCAAGCTAATGCAGACGCCTTTGACTTCACAGAACTTGTAAATACAGTTGTTTCTGCTGTTCCAATTATAGGAAAGCCCATAGTTGATATTGTAAAAGGCGTTCAGCAGGTATACAATAGTACCACACAGCCCGTCAGAGATATGCAGACTTCTTATAATGAAATGACACAACCTGTGCGTAATTTTCAAAAAGGTGTGACGGAAAGTGTAGATCGTCTCGAACTAACCCCAGAGCAAAGAAGCTATTTAGATAAAACCATTGTTCCTTCAGTGGTTAATTCTGGTATTGATACAATTCAGTCCGATGCTGATAGACAAGCAGTACAAGGTGCCATTGGTGGTCAGCAAACCGCGATAGGGCAATACCAAGAAGGCCTTACCAAACAATATGCCGTGGATCAGGCAAATGTTGGGCAAGGTTATGCTAAAGCACAAACGGCACTAGATTCAGCGATTAAGGATACCCTGGGTTACTATCAACCATATTTGGAGGCCGGAAATCGCGCCTTAGGAAAATACGAAGGACTTGTAGATCAGGGCTTTAAAATGTCAAACCTTGAGGCAGATCCAGTCTATCAGGAAGCAACAGGCCTTCTTAATAAGCAGCTAGCGGCAAGAGGCTTATCTCAGTCCGTATCATCCACAGCAGCCAATCAAGCACCACTATTAGCACAGCTTTATGATAGAAACTATAACAAAGATAAATATGCATACGAATCACAGCTAGGTGGATATCAGAATTTAATGAAGCAGGGGTATGACACTTCTGGACAAATGGCCACATATGCGACTAGGTACGGGGAAGCCACGGGAAATACTGCTTTATGGTCAGCGAAAGACCTCACAAATATCTCGGATGTATATGTAAATAATTTAGGAAAACTTGGACTACAACAAGCCAATTTAGCGGGGTACCAAGGAATAAACAACGCACCTAATTACGACTGGCTCAAGAATCTAAATGCCCTGATTGCAAATTTACCAGCTGGACAGCAATCTCAGCCAGTTGTGCCACAAGGACAGCAGTCACAGCAATATCAACAGAGTATGTATAGCCAGCCTATGGTTCCATATGGACAACAGGCGGGAAGTCCAGTTGTAAATAACACAGTACCACTGGGTAATGCCTATCCGCAAACATATCAATCACCATACCCAAGCAGCCAGGGCTACAACTACCCGCTTATATTACCCCAACTTTAAAAGGAGCAAAAAATGGATGTAGGAAATTTACAATCGCAATTAACACCAATTGGAGAATACGCCAAGATGCTTCCACAAAGACAGTCAGCAGAGGCAGTTGTGGCAGACCAGAAGAAGAAGCAGGCGGCCAATCTATTACAGCAACTTTATACAAGTCCAGAATTTCAACAATTACCTGACCAGCAGAAAATGCAGAAAGCTATGCCACTATTAGCCATGATTAATCCTGAATCGGCTTTACAATTAACACAGGCCTCGGCTATGAAAGAACAGGAAATGGGGCGTGTGTTGGCCACAAAACAGGCAGAGACAGAAAAAGCGCAAACGCAGCAGCTAAACAGCCTATTAATTGAAGCGGCAAAGACTAATCCAGAAATTATTTCCAATATTGCACCATTATTAAACAAGCCTGGAGTTACATCAGAAGAGCTAACGACAGCATTACAAGGCTATAGTGGAAAAAAGGGCAGCTTCGATTCTTCAGAATGGAGAGAAAAGATCGATCCTGCAACTGGTAAAAAAACGTACGTGAGTCTAAAAACGGGTGAGGAAAAGGGAGGGTTTGGGGGTACATTTTATAAACCAACAAAGGACACAAATACGGATCGCCCAACCATTACGCAGCTAACACAAATCAGAAAGGAGTTTGGGGAGCAAATCACAGACTTTAGCGAAATCAGAAGTAAATTTCTTGGTCTAGACAAAGTCTTTACTGACTATGAAAAAAATAAAAAGGATATAAAGCAGAAAGGAAGTTTGGATCAATCGCTTATTGTTCTTTTTAATAAGATGCTGGATCCTGGGTCTGTAGTAAGAGAAGGTGAGTACGCAAGAACGGAAGAAGGTGTATCTCTGCTAAGTAAAGCAAGTACGGTTTTAGCAAAGGCAGAAGCAGGCGGCGTGGGATTAACGGATTCAGACAGATACTTTTTAGTTAGAACAGCCGCTTTACTAGCAAAGTCTGGCGAAGAGTATGCAACTAGTCAAAAGGATTATTATGACTCGCTAGCGCAATCATATAACGCAGATCCATTAGCAATCACGGGTGGATTTAAAAAAATAGACAATCTAGATAAGTATTTAAACGAGACCAACTATAAAAAGACTTCCCCAACTACTGCGGTCGATTACGGCGCTAAATACAATTTCTAGGAGATAATATGCTTTCAGAACAAGATAGGGCAAAATTAAATGATGTTGTAGGCAGAATGGAACAGGCTGGTGAGCCAGTAGAAAACATTCAGGCAGCCGTAAATCAATTTAAGACTAAATATGATGCGCCTGAGCAGACAGGAATTATTGATAAGCTTGTCAATCCAGTAGAGACGCTCAAAAGTATACCTCCCGCAATACGGCAAAATGTCGTGGATTCATCCGGTCGTATGGCACAGACAGTGCAAGAAGTACTAAACCCTATTGAACCACTAAAGAAAGCGGCAGGAACAGCCATTACACGGGCAGAGTATGTGAT
>Ga0247841_10013287_pt1 | contig 10553 bp, 7 predicted proteins | sample LaCruzMarch2015__2_FD_192410 | JGI IMG/M metagenome (GOLD analysis project Ga0247841, IMG submission 192410) | Freshwater microbial communities from meromictic Lake La Cruz, Castile-La Mancha, Spain - LaCruzMarch2015_18m | ecosystem: Environmental > Aquatic > Freshwater > Lake | place: Spain...
ATTATTTCAATTCCTCTACTGACAATATTGCCAATTACCTCTCTAAAGTCTGGAAGAAGGGTTTACCCAAACGAAGTTTTGCTTGAAAAGCATGAAAGTTCAAAAACAGGGCTTGCAAGAGACTCGCTGATACTTGCGCACCAGATAAGAACAATTTCAAAAAATAGATTGTCAGCCCAAATTGGAAGCATTGAAGATTTTGAAATCCGGGAAATTATAAACAAAGCTTTAAGAATTCATTTAAATTTATAAATATAATGAAAAAACAAAATAAAATTCAAATAAATCTGAAAGAAATAATTTCTTTAATAGTCATTTTATTTATGATTATAGCTTCTACGGGTTGCGGAAGCCTGATTTCTGGAATTTCTGCATCTAAAGATACTTCATCGGCTTCTTCGACACCTGTAAACTCAGATGAAGAGACCACCACCACAACTGAGGTGCCACCGGATACAACTGCCGTAATCGCAGAAACAAGTGAAAGTTCCACTACTGCAGACACTGAGCCCGAGACGACTTCAACAGCGGTAGAGGTAAATGATAATCCCAATTCCGAAGAAATAAAAGATACCGGCAATATAAATGATATTTCAACCCAGAGATATTATTTTCAGCTGGGGATTACGTCTTTTGAAGAAAAAAAATATGTTGAAGCGCAATATTATCTGGAAAAAATCAAATCAGTTTATTTGATTATGGCTGATTATATAAGTTTTTATACCGCAAAAAGCATGCTTATGCAAAAAAAATATGATCTGGCGGCGGAGAGCTATAAAAACCTCATAAACAACTACCCTCAAAGTATATTCGGGGAAAGAGCGTTAATTGAACTTGCAGATTCATATTTTCTTCAGGAAGATTTTGTAAATGCGGAAGCACAGTACAAATTATTTTGTGGCAAATTCACCTCTTCAGAGCTTACTTCTTATGCTTTATTTCAGGAAGGGGTTTGCAGTGAAAAGTCCGGCAGCGGCGAGACCGCATATGCAATTTATAAAAAAATCTATATTGAATATCCTGCATCTGAATATGCGCAGTTATCTCTTGATAATCTTGCAAGGCTGTCCCAGGAAAAAAGCCTTCCTGTTTTTGAACCGACAATTGATGAATTGTATTTAAGAGCGCAAAATCTTTTCAGTATTTATTATTATGATAGTGCTCTTAAGGATTTAAATAAAATTACTGAAAGTGAAGGCGTTGCAGCCAAATATCCAGATTCCTACTCAAAAGCACTCTTTAAAACAGGAATGGCCTATTTTAATATAAATAATTATGGAAATGCCCGGAAATACCTTGAATTATACTATGAAAAATTTCCGTCAGGAACTTTTGCTGACGATTCCCTGTATTATCTTGGAAGAAGCCTCACTAATTTAAATGCTTACAACGAAGCAATAAATACTTACAAGAAAATGCTCGAAAAATTCCCCCAGAGCAATTTCGGCGATGACAGCCTTTACAGATGCGGCAGGATTGCTTATATCGCTGATGACTGGCAGAATGCTGCATTTTATTTTCAGAGGCTAATTGATGAATATCCTGAGGGCGACATGCTTCCCACCGGATACTGGGAGCTTGGATGGATTCAGTACAGGCTTGAAGAATTTGACAGCGCTGCAATTACTTTTGAAAAAATGGCAGGGAAGTTTGCCGGTGGAGCTCTTGAAGAAAAGGGGCTTTTCTGGCAGGCAAAATGTTTCCTTAAATCAGGCAGGGAAGCTGAGGCAATGAGCCTTCTGGAAAAGACTTTTACAATGGAGCCTTTGTCATATTATGGTTTTGCTTCGGCAGAAATTTTAAAAAATGCAGGAACTGCTGTAGCGATGCCTGTTTTTAATCTAAACTTAAATCCGCTTAATCCGGGCATAGCCGAAATAATTCCTGATATTTATAGTGGCATGATACCGGGACAGATAACAGACATTAAAAATGCAACTCATATTAACAAGGCCAAGGAACTTTTGTTTATTAAATTTTACGACAGTGCTGCCGCTGAAATTGCTGCGTCAAAAGAGGAAACTGATGCAGACCCGGATAAAATTCTGGAGATCTCAACACTATATTTTTCAAGCAAAGATTACGAAAATTCAATAGGTATTGTTCAGAAAAATGCCTCCAAATTATCTTCCAATCTTCAGGGGGATAAAAGAGATTATTATTATTATCTTTTTTTCCCTTATGCATATAACGACCTTATTTTAAAATACAGTGCGCAATATAATATTGAGCCTAATTTCATTCTTGCAATTATCAGAGAGGAATCAAGGTTTAAAGCTGATGCAGGTTCTCATGCGGGTGCGCAGGGTCTTATGCAGATAATGCCTGCAACAGGCAAAAGCATTGCCAGCCAGATAGGTATTTCAAATTTTAACGAGTCCATGCTTCATGACCCGCAGACAAGTATAACTATGGGATCCTTTTACATAAGTCAGATGCTGTCAAATTTTGGAAATAACAAATATTATGCACTTGGCGCTTATAATGGCGGCCCGGGCGCCATGCAAAAATGGATTTCAAAATACGGCAGCCTTGATATTGATGAATTTATTGAAAGCCTGACTTATGACGAAACAAAAAATTATATAAAAAAAGTAATGGCAAGTTATTTTATTTACAATCTTTTATATAAATAGTTTAATAATTGGAGTGAACCCACTCCCCTGGACACGTTGTATGCTAAAATAGGTTAAGATAAAATAACTGATGAGACTAAAAAATAAAAAAGAAAGAGAGGTCTCATCAAATGAAATTAAGAAGAAATTTTAGTGAATTATTTGTTTTAATTAAGGTTAAAATTTGCCTTATTAGACCATTTTGGCTATTTAATTGCAAAAAACTGATTGGTTCAGGGCAAATAACTTAGTTTTGGCTGTAAGGTTACAAATAATATTTACAAAATATATAAGAACTGGAGACCCGGATGAAAAGACTGATTCTATACATAATATCTGTTCTGCTGATAGCTTTTGGCATTTTGGGGATTGTTTTTTCTCTTGTTTTTGTTCCAAAGTTATCACCGATCAATTTAAGCAATGAGACGCTCAATACTTTAACTGTTTCAATATCCGAAGGTTTTGATTCAATATCTACAGCCATGAAAAATGCTTCTGTTGCCACAGAAGACATCGCAGGAAGCGTAATAACTGCCAAAGATTCTCTTGAGACCGCTTCAATTGTTACAGATGACACTTCAAAAGCTTTTAAGGAAATGTCAAAACTTGTTGATTTTGATATCCTGGGTTTAAAACCTTTTGAATCTGTTTCTACATATTTTCAGGATGGAAGCGAAAGCCTTGGCCAGTTATCCAAAGATCTTGCAAATACAGGAAAATCTTTAGATGCAAATGCCGGTGATATCGAGCAGCTCGGAGGAAGTCTGGATGACATTTCAGTTAAAATAAACAATCTTTCTGTTTCCTTCAGTGAAACTGCCAGCTCTGTTTCGTTTGATCAGTTCAGTAAAATATTTGATTATTTGAAAATTTATATAAGCGTTTTGCATGCAATGTTTATACTCATCGGGTTTTCAATAATATTCCTTAATACAAAACAGGATACAAAAAAATAAATTCTTGTTTTGAATTTTATGCATTTTTAAACAGAGGAGGTAATTATGCGCGTCTGGCTTTTTTTTGAGTCAGCATCCGGAAAGCTTCCACGGTATCCTTAATGCTGTTATCCCATGAAAAGACCTGCTCAACCCTTTTTTTATTCATTTCTCCCAATAATTTTGCCTTATCTAAATTATCTATCGCCCAAAGCATTTTATCGGCAAGATTTTCTATTTTGTTTTCTGCAGCATATATGCCGCCATCTTCAAGAAATCTGCGGTTATTTTGTGAGTCAAAACACACTACTGGAAGACCAGCCCCCATGTAATTAATAACCTTGCCGCTTGCTTCTCCGGCTTTATCAATTTTAGGCTCTACAGCAATGTCGCTTATGAGAAGATAGTCGGGAAGATCAAAATAATCCACCATACCGCTCATGTGAACATTGGCAGTAACTCCAAGCTCTTTTATTCTTTTTTGTGTCTCCTCGACAGGGTAACCTACTATCAGAAAGTGTATGTTTTTATTTCCAGACAGAACCATGGGTATGGCATCAACAAGATTCCATATGCCTTTTGCTGCAAGAAGGGCTCCTGTAAATATAATAAGTGGGGCATCTTCAGGTATACCTAGTTTAATTTTAAATCCCGCTTTTGGAGGCCTGTTAAAAAAGTCTGTATGCACTCCGTCAATAACAACTTTTACCTTTTGGGGTTTTACGTGGAATCTGTTTTTAATGATCTCTCCGTTTGAAACTGAGCTGCAGATAAAAAAGTCCGGCATTTTGCAGATAAATTTTTCAAAATTATGGAAAAGCCACTTAATCGGCCCGCCTTTTAGCCAGTTAAAAGTTCCAAGCTCTGATGTAAGGCTTCCCTGAACATCGAATACAAGGGGCACTCTTCCAAAGGAAACAAGGTATTTTACAAGGCCTCCTACAAAGGCCCCCTCATGAAGATGTCCATATATAATGTCCGGTTTTTCCTTTATATAAATTGATGCAGCTTTAAAGAACAGCAGTATGTCAATATAAAATTTATGCCATGATGGTCCGGCTTCAAGTTTTTTATACCATGGGATATTAACAATTCTTCTAATATCAAGACCTTCCAGGTTACGCCCGTTATGGTAAGTGCAGATGATGTTCTGATAGCCATATTTTGAGAGTGCCTGCATTTCACCCAGTATTCTCATATGGCAGCCCCTGTCCGCAAAAAAAGGAGTTGGTACAATATTAAGTATTTTTATTTTTCTTTCCATTTTATTTAAAGCCTTAATTGGTTTACGGTTAATAACTCTATTTCCAAGAGAATTACTTTTTTTAAATCAGGCTAAAATTTTTTATAAATATAGCCGCTGTATTAGATATTTAACATAAATTGCAACAGTTTCTCCATGCTCCATGCCGCCCAAAATATACTGTTTAATTCGGTCTTAATGCTAAATTGCCTGCTATAAGCCACATTCTATTGTTTGCAACCTAAAATAGTTATCCTGAATCAATAAATAAGTTTAGAACAGTTAACTTAGTATTATATCCAAATTAAAAAAAATTAAAACAGCCAGACGCGCCAAAGAATAGTTTTTACAATTAAATATCTTGTCACTGCTATGGAGCACATTGTTATAAATATTATAAATACTCTGAATTTAATCTGTTTTGCTGACAAAAAACCATTGTCCTCGCACAATTTTGTTTTACGGGGCTAAAAACAGATATCTTATTTATGGCTCTTCAGATAATTCAGGCCTTAAAAATAATCTTCATAATAAAAAGCCACAGAGTAAGAGTAAAAGCCGAAGAAACAGTCGATATTATAAGTGAGGAAGATAAAAAGTCAGAATCAGAGCCATATTCTTTTCCCATAATATAGGCCGCAACAGCAAGAGGCATGGCAAACAAAACTACTATAATGCTTACATCAAGCGCTCCCATTCTAAAAACATATCTGCCGATAAAATAAGCAATAAAAGGTTCGACTAATAATTTTAAAAACGAGGCAGGTATCAAAAACCTCAGATTCTTTTTAATATGGGAAAATCTGAAGGAAGCGCCTATGGTCACAAGAGCAAGAGGCACTGCCAGACCTGCCAGAATATTTAAAAGATTCATTATGGGATCTGGAATTACAAGCCTGAAATATGAAAACACAATTCCCAGCACTGAGGCTATAAGAATCGGGTCCCTGATAAAATCCAAAAAGATTCTGCCATAATTTTTCCTGGTTCCATCTCCCCCAAGCATTTTAAAAAATATTATTGCAAAAATAACATTGACGGGCGTCATAAATGCAATAATTATAGCCGTTTTGGCAGCAGCTATATCCCCAAAGGCAGAAATTATTATCGGAATTCCCACAAAAGCCATATTGCATCGAAAGCTTGAAACCGCCATGGCTCCCTTGGCCTTGTTGTTTATTTTCAGAAAGTAAATACTCAGGAAGACAATGACAATAAAGATTGCAAAAGTCAGATAGAGAGTTTTGATAATTCCTATATTAAAAATTTCCTTCAAATCATATTTGACTATACTTGTAAAGACAAGAGCTGTGAGTCCGAGATAATAAGCAATGCTGTTTAATTCCGGAACAGCTGTTTCTCTTATTATTCCTTTTCTTCTAAATAAATAACCTATCGCTATTATTGAAAATATGGGGACAGTAACAGATATTACATCCAAAAAAGTTTTTAAATAAAAATTCATTTGTGTTACTTTGCTTTTTCAATAGTATTTAATAAAAAATCACAAATCTCTATCAGCCCATTTTTTCTCTCAGCGCCATTTATCTGCCTTATAACTTTTTTTGCTTCGCTTAAATTTTGTCTGATTTTTTGGCGGGACAAATTTACTGCGTCTGTTTTATAAATCATGTTTATGATCTCATTTGCCTTTTCATAATCAATCGGTCCGCCTTCTCCTGCAAGATCTTCTATTTTCCCTCTGTATTTCCTGTTTTTTAATGCGTATATCAATGGAAGTGTTATATTGCCCTGCATTATATCGTTGCCGATAGGTTTGTTCTGTTTTTCCTTTGGCTTGCTGATATTTATATCAATAAGATCATCATTAATCTGGAAAGCAATGCCAAGGTAGCCTCCAAATTTTCTCATGTTTTCAATATCGTCATTATTTGAGCCAGAAAGTATACCGCCAAGGACACAGCTCAATTTAAAAAGTGATGAAGTTTTTTCGTTTATCTTTGCAAAATACATTTCTTCACTTTGGTCTAGTATCTTTTTTGTCTTGATCTGATCAAATTCACCTATTACCAGCAGCTGAGACGTCTCAGACATTTCTCTTAAAATCCTGTAATCTTGATACGAATTTAAAATATAAAACGAGTAAGTAAACAGGCAGTCTCCGGCATATCTTGCAGTATCTTTATCGTAAATATTGTGGATTGTCTTTTTACCCCTTCTTAGCAGCGACTTGTCAATAATATCATCATGAATAAGAGAAGCGGTATGTAGAAATTCAATAGCAGCGGCGGCCGGAACAAGATTTTTTATATCATAGTTTTCGTTTTTGGCACAAATTAAAAAAAGAGCCGGTCTAATCCTTTTTCCGCCTGCCAGCAGGGTATTTGAGAGTGCCTCCTGAAAAATGCCTTCAAAATCCTGCACAAAACTATTTAAATAGTTTTCAAGCTCTTTTAGATCATTTTTTAAAAAAAGTGATTTCTTAAAATTTTCAAACATTTTTGCACGCCATAAATATAACCTTATTTAATATTAATAAAGAAAACACAAACAGGCAGGGCTATTTTATCAGCGACCCGGAAATAAAACAGCCTTTGCTATTGAAAGCCATTTAAAACTCCTGTTTGTCAGAGGAAACTGGAGTTCACTTTTTTCACACACCGTTGACAGGCTGTATTTAAACATTTTCTCTTTGAGTGCTTCAAGACCCGACCCTATATCCTCAGGATTTGATTTTTCAACAATATCGTCGATTTCCTTCATAAGCACTAATGCTGTTTTTATACGAGATTCATTATCTGACATTACTTCCATAGTTATTGCCCCTGCCCTGCCCTTTAATCTGTTAAGACCCAGGGCTGCCTCATATGTGGAATCTACTAGGTCATCTTTTGAAATATATTTGCTTTCATAATTAAGTATATATTTCCATGACGGCATTGTTATTGCCTCAATGTGGTCTTTTAAAGTCTTTCTTGTCAGTGTATACCCAAACTTCTCCGGTTCGACAAAAGCCCTGCTTGCCGGGTCAATAAAAGGTGCCATTGGTGATATAAAAGGCATAAATCTTTTATCCCACTTTATTTCCTCATAAAATTCTTCGCAAAACCTGACAGTGTCAAGAACTGATTCTTTTGTCTGATGAGGAAGTCCGGTCATAAAATAAAGGTCATATCTCTTTGCTCCACCATCGAGAGCATATTTGATGCTATCGAGAAGTTCTCTGTTTGAAAATGACTTGCCCATTATTTTTCTTATATTCTCGTCATGCGAATCTGGCGATATTTCATAGCACACATTGTCAAATATTTTATTTATTTCATCATAAAACCATTTCTCCGGAGGCTCAAAAAATTCAAAAAATATCTGGATGTCTTTCTTTAGCCTTCGTGCACTCATAAAGAAAGTTTTTAAATAATCTTTGCCCCCCTGTGTAATATCACCAAGAATAAAAACTGGTGCATTGATATATTTCTGCATTACAAGTATTTCGTCTACAAGCTTGACAGGATCTCTGAATGCCGGCTTTTTGCGGCAGCCAAAATCCTCAAAGGCTGAGCGTGATCCTCCACATCCCGAACAATCCCTGTTGCACCCTCTTATAATCGGGATTGTTGTTACCGGATATTTCATCCAGCCATCGAATGGAATGATTCCGTTTAAATCCAGATACCTTGCAACATGCCTAAACATAATCCTGTAATCAAAGTCCACTTCCTGCAAATCTTTCGACACACACTCTATTGGATTTACAAAATGACTGCCATTTTCTTTCCATACAAGATTTGGTATTTCTTTAAAATTATTCTTTTTTTCTTTAATTGTTTTTACCAGACGATATAAAGGCTCTTCTGCAGAATCTCCTCTGATAATAAAATCAACCTGCTCAAAGTCAATAAGTTCACTATAGAAAAATGAGGAAGAAAAACCACCGAAAATAACAGGTATTTCCGGATGGCATTTTTTTACAATTTCGGCCAGTTTTGTTGCCCCCTGGCAGTGCGGCATCCAGTGAAGATCTATTCCAAAAGCTGCCGGTTTTAACCTGCTGATATATTTGGGAACATCAAACTTTTTATTTCTCATCATAAGATAAGCAATATTTATTATGCGAACAGAAATACCTCTTTTTTCAAGATAGTTGGCCATTGTCAAAAAACCTATTGGATACATTTCAAAAATAGGTGATGATGGCACCAGATCACTCATAGGGCCATATAATATACTTTTTTCGCGAAAATCATAAACGCTTGGAGCGTGAAGTAAAATTAAATCAGTCCTCATTAAAAAAACCTTTGCTTTCGTTTGTTATATTAAAATACCAGTAATAGTTTAGCCAGACTTCTTGCCGGTTTGAGGTGCCTGGATTAAAGTCAGTTTTAACACCAAATTGCCTCTTGCAAGCAGCATTATAATGTTTACGTACTGAATAGTTGCAAAAACTACTAAAATAATCTGGCCAGATTTGTAAAATTATGTCTAAACCAGGCCGGTTTTATCAGATTTATATCAAAATCAATTTTTGCCTTAAGACTTTCTTTATTTGATACAACAATATTTATATATTCGTATCTTTCACTGTTTTTTATGTCTTTTGGTATTTTTTTTAAATGATCTTCCACTTCTCTGTAAGTTTTCAGTAGAACCATGTTTTCAATAACTCTGAAAATAACAGAAGAAATATTACTGCCAGGTTCAAAATCAGACGCTCCAAGGCCAATTAAAAAAGATGACTTGAGAAGAGCATTCAGTGCTTTGATTTCAAAAATGTTTTCATTAAATACTCCTGAAAACTGACTCTCTGGAATTTCACCGGCAAATTTTATCAGCTTCTGGTGCATGGTCAGGCGGGAATAGTGAAGGCTGATAAGCGATTTAAGGATGTCCTCAAATACTAAAAAATCATTGTAATTTACTAAATATATAACAGCCCTTGAATAAAAAATATCTCCAAACAGGAGTTCCAGGGTATATTTTTTGTCATAATCTTCAGCTGAGTCATTCTCAGAGGCAAAAATATTATTAATAGTATTTTCTGTAGTCCCATGAACGTTTATGCCTATTCCTAGAAGTTCAAAACCCACTATTAAATTTATTATCCTATGCATATCCGCATTTAAAGGATGATTATTTTTTTTGCTGCCAAAATAATTATTTAAACTGACTGACTTGTTAAAGGATATCTGTTCTGCTTCTTCAAGATTAAAAAAGGCAAGAAAGCAGGAACCGTAAATGAGTTCACGGTTATAATATTTTGTTAAATCATAATCATTGTACCCGCCAAGGAATAAAAGTTCTTTAGAAATAATCCTGTTTGCTTCCCTGATTACACTGCTTTTGTTTTCCAAATTATTGTTATTCTTTCCTTCTGTCCCAGACTCTTTTTGCCTTGCCCTCACTTCTTTCAATTGTTTGAGGTTCCTTCAGGCTCACTTTTACTCTTATCCCTATGGAAGAATAAAGCCTTTCCTCTATTGATTGCTCAAAAAATTCAAGGTCCATTATCTTTTCTTTAAATATTTTTTCAGAAACTTCCACCCATACTTCAATGATATCCATATGATTTACATTATTTACCACAATTAGATAATGGGGCTCCAAATTTTTTATCTTCATCAAAATTTCTTCAATCTGTGAAGGAAATATGTTTACACCTCGTATTATAAGCATATCATCGGAACGGCCAATAGGTTTTGCCATTCTGATCAAAGTTTTCCCACAGGGACAAGGGGCATCGATTAGATAAGAAATGTCTTTTGACCTGTATCTTAAAACCGGGAAAGCTTCTTTGGTCAGCGA